>ERZ773155.158-NODE-158-length-57410-cov-12.105396_pt1 | contig 57410 bp, 61 predicted proteins | sample MGYA00511262_ERZ773155 | MGnify/ENA primary metagenome ERZ773155 (study PRJEB29015, sample SAMEA2737828) | human gut metagenome | biome: human gut; feature: human-associated habitat; material: faeces | place: China | collected 2012 ... | reverse complement strand
TATAAAAAAACTACTTTTGCGAGTCGAATTATCAAACGATGAATAATAACAAAAAAACAATACAATGTTACGGGGTTTCTGCCCCTCATAAGCATAAAAAGGCGGCTCTCAGAGTGGAAAATCACTCTGGGGGCCGTCTTTTTGCGTTTATAGGGTTCCTGTTTTGTTGGAGGGGTGTACGGTCTTTGCGTATACCCCTGTGGCTGTGTGCGTATACCCCTTGCGTACACCCTTGTAGGGGTTTCGTACACCCTTTAGGGCAAAGTCAAAAGGTTTCGTTCCAAAAATGAACCGCAACCCAACGAGCTGCGGTTCATTGAGGGTTTACTTGACAGCTAATCAATAGCACTCATTATATCCGCCGAGTGCCCACCAAATGATGCGAAAACCAAGTGTCCACTTCCACATATTGGATAACCTCCTTATTCATTTTTGTACGGTTCGTAGCTTAACCAAGCAGAATCTGACCGAAAGTGCCAACTGCGTACATGAAGCTACTGAAGAGCAGCCAGGAACCAAGAGTTGCCATATCCGAGACCTCCTTTCAGTTTTTGTAAGACCAACTAAGAAATGCTACAGTTCTTTGCGTTGGAGATTTTCCATTTGTACGATGCTCCAAGGTTTGTAAAGTTGTTGCCCTGAGAGATGAAGTTGTTTCCGGGATTATCATAATAGCTTACATAGATACGGTAAACGCTGTGGTCGTCACCGAGCTTCAATGTGTCGCCACCCTTGCCAATCCAGCTACAGATGTAATTACCATTGCCGTCTCTCAGCGTGATTCTGACTTTGGCACCGGTGTTGTACCAGCCAGTCATATCATAGGTTTTGATCTTCACGGTAGCATACTGCTTACCGCGTTTGTTGATAAGCGACTGACTGATTCTGACGGTGCAATAGGCCGAAGAATCGGTTTTTGCGCTTGTTGCTGCGTGTGCTGTCAGCGATGTTGCAGGAATCATTGAGAAGACCATAAGCAGGGTAAGCACAACGGAAAGAATTCGTTTTTTCATGGGGATAACCTCGCTCTCTTGTTGTGAAGTGTGGATGCAACCAAGCTGTTCAGCACAGCCCCGGAAGGTTACCAGTTAATTTCCGTGAATTCCGGGAATTCGATGCTATCAACTTTCCATTCTCCCTCCTCTCTAATCATGGAAATCTCGATTGTGCCAATTAGCTTATCCTCATAATTGAAGGAGAGGACAACTGCGGCATTCTCTTCGCTTTTTAGAACATCATCAACCTCCCACTGTATTTCTTGAATTTCAGATTTCAGAACTCCGATGTAGTCATTCTGATTGATGAAACCCATGATCGTGTTGAACAGGCCACTTTCAGTAACGGAAGAAACTGCATCCAACGTTTCTTTTGCTTTACCGGTCAGATGAGGCTCCAACCCCTCCATACCGGAAGTGTTTACATCCTCAATAATGCTCTTGAGTGCATACTCAGGAGTGTTCACGATATAAAGGCCGAAGCCTCCAACAACCACTGTGAGAAGCAGCACTACGGAACTGATGATTAAGATAGCTTTTTTCATAATCGTTAGCCCTTTCGGTTTATCTGTTTTCATTATATCCTTTAGCAATTCGGTTCTGTAAATTCGGTTTTACCAGACCTGTTTGCTGTGTTTGTTGCTGTGCCTTTATTATAGTCGGTCGCCATTGGCTCTTGTAAAATGCGTTTTACCACAAAAGAGGGGCCGTCCATAAACTGAACGGTCCCTCTGGTTGAAGGTGATATTCGATTATTGATGATAGGACAGTTCCCATACATCAGCGTATGTACCCAACGGATCGTCCGACAGAATGCACATCAAAACGAAACATTCATAGGGATTTTGGATGTACATCTTCCCAAGGAAACACTGCTCGAGTATTTCATCGGTGGTTTTGTGAAACTTCAAATACCGATCTTTAGGATTGGGATACTCGTCTAATTTCTGTGAGAATACAAAGAAATTAAGTGTAATCAACTCAAAGCGTGTGACCTCTGTTTTCCCGGAAAGGATATCTCCGATACGCTGACGACTAAATCGTCTTCCGGCAAATTGCTCGTTTAGCTTGGATGCCTTGCTGGGAGTCAAATTACCATGCCGGTCAGTCGGTATTGCAGCGCAGATGATATGCTCTATATCACTCTCCGTGATGTCGTCCTTGCTGAAGACCTTCTTCTTTGAACAGAACTGTTCTATGCGTTTTTGTTTTTCCGAATCGAACAATCGGTCATTGAAGGACAGTCGATGGATGTATTCTTGAACCGCTTCCTCATACTCGGTGTCTTCATATGCGTTGTACATCCGGGCAATCAATTCTCTGGCCTCATCGTACAGACTGTCAAAACACTTTCTGGCAGTAAAACTCATCGCAGACATATCCTCTGTTACCTTCAATTTTGCAAGATGAGCAATCAGGGTGGCATCATCGTGGATTGAGTGCATAGAGTGTCTGACACCGATGGTCTGTTCACCGTAAAAATGTCCCATATCAATAGCGTTCGGTTGGGTTTCATTATAAATCCGCCACAGTTGTTCAAACTTGAGGTAGTTGAACCGTTTATGATAGCAGTACCAACATATCACCTCAAACGGATTTTTGGGATTAATCTCCTGTTCGCGAAGAGCCTTGGTCAGAAACATATTAACGTCGTCAACACTCATATTGAGCCCGAAGCCCAACAAGAATACCACATTCCGTTTTACCGTTTGCTGTGTGAGCCAATTTTTAGAAAGTGCGCTCAATTTGGCGGTCGTGCCAGTAAACGATGCAGGGGTATGATTGTCCGAAAAAGCACTACGGATAATCAGTTGGTACTCTTTGATCGGTATTTCCGAGAATGGTTCCGCTAGCCCGGCTTTCTCATATATATACCGCTTGAGGTAATCGCCGAATGAGCGGATTTTCAAACGATGCCTGAGAGAGTTGTAGATGAGCTGTGCATCTTTGTCGAGGAACTGCGTGTCATCAACTGCATCATACAATGACTCCCAGGCAGCATCTGTGAAATCATAATCTCTTATATCATGGTCTTCCATATTACGACTTTTCCTTTCCGACCTTGGACAGAACAATTCTGGCAAGGACTAAGAAAACAACAGTGTAAAGAACCAGGATGCCCCAAGATGTAAGCAGATGCGAAGAAGTAAACTCAAAGAAGGATTCTGCTTCGTGCGGTATCATAATGCCTTCCTGCTGCAACTTCAGCGGCAGATCGTTCAGATTGGCTGTTGTGCCGTAACCTTCCATGCTCCAACGGCAAACAGCAACCCACGAAATGATCTCTGTTGCGCCACTCAGCTTGAAAATCAAGCCAGAGAAAAGAATCTGGGGCATCAAAAGAATCGGTGCAACCGTCATGGCTCTGTCCGCATTGGTAAACAACGAGGATACGAACAAGCCCATAGCAGTAGAGGACACCGCAGTGATAAAGGTCGTAATCAACAATTCAAGGAACGGATGCATCAACACGCCCTCTTCCGGCAGACCAACCATCACGCTGAATACGCCGGTAATCAAGGCACTCTGAATCAAGCAAAGGATTCCAAGAACGATGATTTTGGAGGATACATACGCACTCAGAGACAAACCTGTCATGTATTCTCGCTTCATGATGGTGCGTTCTTTACAGATTTCCTGGATAGCATTCAGCATACCGACCCAGAACGCCGAACAGGACAGTGCGAATAGCAAACTCTTTGTCATTTCGTACTGTTCAAACTGCTTACCGTCGGCAACAAAGGAAATCAGTACCGCCAGCAAAGGAGCCTGAACCAAGAGCAACAACAACCTTTGCTTGTCATTTGCTACCAGTTTAAGGTAGCGGGAACTCAAAACACAAAGCTGTTTGATGCGGCTTTCTTTGGATTTACCGGATGCCGACTCGGTCTGTCGCACTTTGCCGGGAGCCACTCTGGCTTTTTCAAACTTGGCACTCCATTGCTTGGATTGCTCGGTTATCATGTTGTACACGTCAACGATGTCGGATACTCCGAAGAACGCCAGCGCTTCATCATAAGAACCGAAGAAGCAAAGATTGCCACCCTTGCCCATGAAAACGATTTTATCGCACATCTTCAACTGAAGCGTACTGTGGGTAACGAGAATGACTGTTTTTCCGCCATCGGCCATGCCACGCAAAGACTGCATCAAATTGCGCTCTGTTCCGGGATCAAGACCGGATGCAGGTTCATCAAGGAACAGAAGATTAGGATCGGACAGCAACTCAACGGCGATGCTGGCACGTTTTCTCTGGCCGCCACTAAGGGACTTGATGAGGCTGTCCCGTTTTTCAGGCAATTCGACCATACCTATCGCTCTGGTGATAGCCGCTTCTCTCTCTGCCGGCGTGGTGTCCTTCGGAAGACGCAGCTTGGCGGTGTACAACAGCATATCGTGTAAGGTCAGATTGTCATATACGATATCCGACTGAGGTACATAGCCCACCAGCTTTTTCAGAGAGTCGAAGTTCTGATATAGGTTCACGCCGTTGATATATACCTCGCCCTGAGTGGGCTGCAGGTATCCGCACATACAGTTCAATATAGTGGATTTGCCTGCACCGGAACCGCCGATGATAGCAATCAATTCGCCCGGCTTGATGTTAAGGCTTACATGATTACTTGTGATAAAGGACTTTTTACCTTTGCCTCGCTTGATAACGATGTCGGATGCATCAACCGATATACCGCTCTTGTAGCAGCAGTACGAGATCATCGTTGATGTAAAAATCAACTTAGAGTTGGTGATGGCGATGACATCTTTCTCATGCAGCTTTTCCTTGCCGGAGATGCGCTTGTTGTTAACAATGACACCATTTGTACTGCCGCTGTCCACAATATACCATCCGCTGCTTTCACGGACGATTTTTGCGTGGACTTTGGAAACGGACACATGGGGTAAGGTTATGTCGCAACTTTCCTCACGGCCGATGGACAGTTCCTGCTTCCCGGAAAGTGGCACAGAGTGCCACTTGTTGTCCGAGTCAGCAGAAGAGAATACAAACAGAACACCTTCGGAAACGGTCTCAACACCATCGTCGATTCGGATAAAATCGCCATCACTGATGGTACGGGAAATGATGGATGCGTTGTTGTAAATCAGACCGTTCGTGCTTCCGTTGTCTTTGTATGCAGCCTTGTCCTCCATGATCCATGCACCGTTCTTATAAACAAAGCGTCCATGCTCAGAGGAAACAAGGTGCGAAGTAAGTACAATATCGTTCTTCGGATCACGCCCGAAGTATATAAAATTTTTACCGAACTCGCTGAGTCGGATTGTGTGCGGTGCAATATCGCCATCAAAGATTGTTACCAAGGAACTGTCGGTTTGATTGGCTGCACCGATAAACCGTGTTGTTTTATCAATATCGTGCATTTTGCCTCCAATTAATTTTGGGTTGTTGTCGAAGAATAGAAACACCAAGGAGAAGATGTGCTGATAAGCGTCATTCTCCTTGGTGTAACAAATCATTTAAGAACTACGTTACCAAAGCCGACACCTTCTGCATAATTGTCTCTGCCGGTAGCAATGAAATTCAACTGCATAATTCCAGTTACATCAAAACTGAATTCTGTAGGGAGGCCTCCACCTTTAACATCAATGGTGCCAAGAACTTCACCGTCGCCAAGAACGGTATATGTGACAGAATAATTTACACCATCTACGTTACCGGCAACACCAGTTAAGGTTGTATAATTTCCACCGATGTTGAAACTTGCATAGCCTCCATATGCATAGGTGCCAATTGTAAAGCCCTTGGTATATGTTTCACCAGCAAGACTGAACGTGGACATTCCGCTGTACTCTTCATAGTACAATCCAGAAACATAGGATTTGATATCGGAGCCAAGGTACGCTGTTTCCGGCAACTTATTGAATTCATAGAGAATAGGTTTATCGGATGCTTCGTTGTAAAGTACCGCATTACCAAAACCGACACCTTCAGCATAATTATCTCTACCAGTAGCTACAATACTAAGCTGTTTAACCCCCGACACATCAAATTCAAATGGGGTAGGTAAGCAGGCACCTTGAACATCAATCGTACCAATCAGTTCTCCATCACCAAGCACATTATAGGTAACAGAATAATTCACGCCATCGACATTACCAGCCACACCTGCAAAATAATTATATTTACCGCCTAAATTAAAGTTTGCAGTTCCTCCGTACTCATATGTGCCAATCGTAAAGCCGTATTTGTATGCAACTCCTGCCAAATTAAACGAAGATTTGCCGTTGTATTCTTCATAATAAAGCCCATTGTTGTATGCTGTTATGTCTTTTCCTAAATACTTACACGCATTTTTTGCTCTTTCAATACTGTCAGAGAGTTTTTTCTGAGCATCTTTCAGTGCGGTATTATTGGGGAATACATCTTGAGCAGCATCAAGGATATCTCCTGCGGCATCAAATTGTTTGACAGCAATGCATTCATCTGCCTGTTGAATAATTCCAGATACATACGAGTTTTCATACTCTGCTGCTTTTGCAGAAAGTTCTGCATCGTCACCGATAACAGCAGAGGCAGTTCCAACAGCTTCCAATGCGCCGATGTAATCGCCGTTTGCCGCCAAACCATCCGCAGATGCGATTACTTCAGTCTTGTAAGCAGTACTATAGGTCTTCAGAGCAGCCTGGTAATCGGCATCGTCACCTTGCGTTTCCTGAGCGTTTTTGATCAGTGCAATGGCGGAAACATAATCGCCGGAATCAGCAAGCGCCTTCGCTTCATCCAGAGTTTTCGCTTTGATCTGAGCGTTCAATGCTTCGGTGTACTCATCTGCCTTATCCTGCAGTTCTGCGGATTTGGGATAGGTCACAAGGCCGGTCTGCACCTTAACAAGTGCGCCCTCATAATCTTCTTCTGCAGCCAAGGCATCCGCTTCGCTGATGATAGTGGCAATCTGTTCCTCGTCGAACTTAGAGTAGTCAGCGGTTTCGGAAGTAGTCTGGCCGGAGGTTTCATCCGGATCGGTGCTATCATTTCCATTAAGCAACTTCGGCACAGCAAAAATACCGGCACCAACAAGAAGCACTACTGCCAGAACAGCTGCAATCACTGCAGGCATTTTGCTCTTTTTCTTCGGCGCAGAACCAAATGTGTTGACAGCGGGTGCGGACTTCTGATTGGATGCAGCAGGGGCCTTGCGAACAGAGGTGGTTTTGTCATAGCTGTCTGCCGCCTTGCGAACAGAAGTGGTTCTGTCGAGTCTGCTTGCGCCAATCTGATATGTACCGTTCGCAACGCTCATAAGCGCCTGCTTCATCTCAGTTGCCGAAGCGAAGCGCAAATTAGGATCATAGGCACAGGCACGAAGAATAAGGTCTGCCATAGCAGGAGAGGCATCACAAGGCGCAGGCAGATCTTCACCACGCAGTCTGCGATCCACAGCATTTCTTCTCTCGTTGGGGTTCAGGAGCTGCTTTTCGGTATCCAGGAAAGGCAGTCGATTGCCATTGAGCAGACGGTACAGCACGATGCCGAGAGAGTAAGTGTCTACACGAGCATCGTATTCGCTGCTGTTGGCAACTTCGGGAGCCATATAGTTGAAGGTACCTTTCTGAGAAAGCCCGCCGGTCATATTCTCCATTTTACGAGCAATGCCAAAATCGCCCAACTTGAAATAGCCGAAATCGTTGATGAAAATATTTTCCGGCTTAATATCGCGGTGAATGATGTTTCTTTTTGCACAGATTTCAAGTGCCGTACAAATATCGCAGCCGAGTTTGATAACTTCTTCCTCAGTCAGCTTTTTGTCGCAGATATAGGCGTTGAAAGAAGTGAGCAATTCCATACGGATGTAGATGTCCCAGCCAATTTCGCCGGTCTTTTCAACTACTTTATAGTCCTCAACGCTTACGATGTTCTGGACACCCTTCAGGGACTCCATCAATTGGATCTCGCTGACGAAGTCATTCACGATACCCTGGAGATAGGTTCGGGTGGCATTCATGTCCAGACCTTCAGAACGCAGGGAATCTACTTCAGAAGGGTCGGTAGGGATGGAGATCACTTTGATTGCCGCATAGCTTTCCACACCGTGGTCTCTGCGGACAGCCTTGTAGACCACACCGAAGGAACCTTTTCCAAGAGGTTTTCCTTCGATTTGCCATTCCGGCCATATTTGTTTCAATACTTCAACTGACATTTTTATACCTCTTTTCTTTTGGTGTGACGCTTCCGGTTGAAAAACCACCCGGCTTGGCGTTCGATTTTACATAGGATAATAGTTGTGTTATCTTTGCCCCCGTTTGCAAGGGCTTTTTCAAGGAGTTGCGTTATCGCTTCTTCGATAGGGGTGGAAACAAGCACTTCGGTTATTTCATCGACAGAGACCATATCTGTTAGTCCGTCAGAACAGATTAGATAGATATCACCATCGTTATAGGGACCTCGTGCAAGGTATGGGTCAATCACCAATTCATTTGGTGGGATTCCCAGGTTCTGCGAAAGCGGTGGCTTTACACCGAAAGCTGCAACAGCTACATGATCCATCGATATTTGCTCAAGTGTTCCGTTGCATAATCGAAAGATTTTACTGTCCCCGATATTGCACAGAGCCACTTCTTTTTCGGTAAACGCCAGTATCGCGGCGGTAGTTCCCATTGTTGATACTTCGTGTAATGTGGCGTAATCGCAAATATCATTATTTGCTTTATGACAGAACTGGGATAAGTCTGCCGTAGCATCTTTTCCGATTACTATTTCCGTGGCGGCTTTAGATGCAATATATGATGCGATTTCACCGCATTCTTCGCCGCCCATACCATCGAAGATTCCAAATACCGAATTTTCCTTTGATATCTTAGTGCCGCATAGAGGGAACTTAATTTCGGTATCATCGTTCTCCATATAACATCCGTCGCAAATAAAGTTGTCCTGATTTATACTTCGGATATTACCGATATGACTTAAACACGAATAATGTATTTTATAGTACAAATACAGCCCTCCTTCCTTTCTGGCTTTATTATATCAGGCTCATAGAAAAAACTGTAAATTCACTTTTACCGACCCAATATTACAGAATTGCCTCGTTTAAGTAATCCCGTACACGCTGCTCCAGTTCTTCGGCAGTAAAAGCGCAGGGCTGAAGCCGTTCTGCCCAGGCACGGCCGGGGTGCAAACAGTCCCAGAAAGGCATCTTGCCGCTGTGACGACCTTTACCGGGATCGTGGTTGCCGAAACCGTCAAGCACGCGATTCCACACAGGCTTAAACCGCTCAATCAGCAAAGACTCCGTCAGCGGAATCCAAATATCATCAACGGACAGGAATTGGCAATAGAAATCTTCCAGGCGAAGGTTCGTGGCAGCATCTACAGACTTTGCGTGGTCATTGAGTCGTTTGAAAAGTGCAGTTCCGGGGTCGACATCGTCACCCTGCCCGCCTTTTCTTGCACCATCGGGTACTGCCTTGCCTACGTAGATGGGGCAGGCGAACTGGTTGTTGCGGTTAACTTCTGCAAGTGCCTCATATGCGGGAAAATCTCCAACATAATAAAGTGCATATACTCCAGCACCGATGAAAGGTTCCGGCGGCAGCCGATAGATGTCGGATTCCAATAGTGCGTTTGCAACACTTGCGCCCAAGTGTCTCTTATCAAGAGGGTTAAACGGTTCAAATACCGGGTAATCAGATTTTTTAGCCATTGTTCACCAGTCCTTTCATCTGTGTAATCACGGAATCGCCCACAGCTTTTGCCAATTTTACAGGCACGGCGTTTCCAATCTGCCTCATGCTTTCCGTCCAGGATGCGCTGAATAGATAATCATCTGGGAAAGTCTGAATTCTTGCGCTTTCTCGCACAGTATAATAACGAACACTACCGTTATCAAGCACAACCATGTTCTCACCGCCGGGAACCCCGTGGGCGCCAGCCTTGATGGTTTTGGACGGCTCGTCCAACTTGCTGCCGGAGTGACCTGCATAGACACGGGCTCCATCACGGAATTCGTGGTTATTAAACAGCGATGCTCGGCTGAGATCGGTAGGATCGGGCAAATCTCCGATGGCATCACGGACGGTCTGCCATCTCAAAAGAGGAGTATCGGTTTCTTCAACCGCGCGGCGGATAGAACGTAACTGCTGCGCCGACAGCGGTGTCTCAGCGGGACGCTTCATGCTATGTTCCTCCCAATAATCACCGGTCACCCACTTGGAGTAAAGAAGAGCCTCCTGCGAATGGGTCGCAGCCGGGAAAGTCCAGCTTGCATTAAAATCGCTTCTGAAACCGACAATGATAACGCGGTGGCGTGACTGTGGCACACCGTAGTCAGCAGCATTCAGCAAACGGAATACTACATTATAGGAAAGACCGTCATCATGCCCGGAGGTGTGGTGACGCTCCAACAAGGCAAGATGCTCCTCCCAGGTCATATTATCCTTCTTCACAACTTCGGGATGCTGAAGCTGAAGGAGGATGTAATTAAAATAGGAACTGAAAGACTTGCGGAGTAGTCCTTTCACATTTTCGAAGATGAATGCCTGGGGCTGTGTCTCTCGGACGGCTCGGACAGCTTCCGGGAACATATCTCGTGCGTCGTTATATGCTTGGTGCTTACCGCCCAAAGAGAACGGCTGGCAAGGAGGGCCTCCGGCTACAAGCTGAATTTTGCCTGTGTAGCCATCGTAGCTTACGGTACGGACATCGGTCTGGAATACAGACCAGTCCTTTACACCGGGATATCCGTTTGCGATATTGTGTTTTATATTATCACAGGAGTCTTTATCCCACTCAAAAAGAGCCTCGTGAGAAAAGCCTGCCTGGTGCAGTCCGAGTGCAAGACCACCCGTTCCGCTGAAAAGTTCTATCGATTTCATATGATACCTCTCATTCGCCCTAAAATCAGTTGGGCTTCTCACCCGGCATCAGTTCCATGATGTCGGTTAAATCGCAATCTAATGCCTCACAAATACGCAGAAGAATATCGGTACTGATATTCTCGCTTTTACCCAATTTGGCAACAGAAGCGGAACTGATGTTAGCGGCTTCCTGCAAATCTTTGCGCTTCATATTTTTGTCAATCAGAATTTTCCACAATCTGTTGTAACTAATGTACATTCCTAATCCTCCTTAGAAAGAATCAAACCAATTTCCGGTTTTGGGTTTCGTGTTATAAGTTCTGTTGAGAAGGTCAGTCAATGCCCGCATTTCATTGTATTCTTTCTTCAATGGGAACGTATCAGATTCCATAAAGGCACACAACTCTGCGTATGCCGCTGCCTGTTTTCGCAAGTCATGTACATCGATTTCCCAAGAAACGCCTTCAACCTCCGGCTCACCGTATTCCTCAATGTAGTCATCATCCACATCGACGCTATCGAACTCAACTACTTCAGTCGAAACATAACGCTTGCCGTCTCGTGTGTATTCACCAGTGCGAATAGTAGTCCATTCTGTTCGGTCGAAATAATCAATATCACTCGGCCACTTGAGGGCATACAGTTCACCGTGATGGTGACACGAAATGAGTGCTATATGCTCATAGATGAAGTATTGGGGATCGTTGTTGTAATAATCGCCGGGTTCTCCTTCTTGGGCATAAATCGTAGGATACATCTTTTCGAGGAATGTCCAGTAGCCGTCGGCAGCATCACATTCATCCCACAGCTTTTGCAGATAGGGCAAGAAGATGTAGCGGTCGACACGGCTCGGAATCATATCACTCAGCATAGCAAAAGTCATATCGCCCGACATTCTCTTCTTTTGGTTTTCAAACATCTCGCCGATTTCCCACAAACGGTCATCCATCTGATTGGAGAAGAATACGGCACAAAAATACTCCTGGAAAGAACGGTGAATAAAGTAGTATTTCTCACCCTCTTGATACATGATGCACAGGTTATCGGTCAGATCCTTGAGGAAGTCACGAGGCGTCGCATCGATTCTTCTCTTTTGATGGCGAATGACCTGTTCCATGTATCCGGTGAATGTGCGGTCATCAAATTCCAGCACCTCTGCACCATAGGTTCTGGCACAGAACTCTGCAAAATAGACAGCAAATTCTTCTGGGGTCAACCCGGTATGCATCGGTCTGACATAGGCACCCTTTGTAGCATCATGTAGCCGCGCCATCGTTTCGTAAGCCTTTGCATAGAACACGTGACGTTTGGCAGGAACCTCGCCATAAGAGGTGTAGGTCATGAGCATAATTGTCAACAGCAGAGGGTTGCTTGCGAACTGTTGGTGTGAGCGATACAGTTTCTTGTCCAGGTCTGCTCTGAATTTTGCTTTTGCTTCGGGGTCGTGATATTCCAACTTATCAATCAGTTCAAGCGCCTTTTCCTTGCTAAATGGCTCTATTTCAACTACTTGGAAGTGTCCAAATTGAATGAAGCTGGTTGTTGGTCTTGAAGATATAACAATTTTGTTGGCGTTGTATGTTCTTCTGAAACTTACCAACATTGCTTCGAACTTCTGTCTCGCTGTAGTGGGAACTTCATCATAGCCATCTAAAAGAATCAAGCATTCGCCGTTGTTGAGCAATGATTCAAAATCCTCGAATTCAAATTTGCGGTCAAATTCATATACAGATTTAAAAATGAATTGCTCTAAATTTTTCTCTTCAACAGAAAAGTTTTTCAGGGGCACCAAAATCGGCAATAATCCACGGTTTTTGTACTCCTCCGTAAAATGAAGTAGTAGATGGCGCATCATCATTGATTTGCCGATTCCGCCAGTGCCTTTTATGATTATGTCCTTGAAGGGGTTTCCAATTAAATCAGCAATTGGCGTATCAATTCGTTGTAGATTTGATCCTGCACCAGCGTATTTGACCTTTATATCATTAGGAACATAGAGGTTCCTAAAAGGACGGGGCGTCTCGGAATACAGAAGGGTTTTGACTGTAGAATAAAATTCCGAGACTTTTTTCAAATATGTATCAAACGGTGTCGTATCATAAGCAGGGATAGAATCATGTTCTTCTCCGTCAAGGTAGAACACCTGCTTGCCATTTACGAAAATTTGACCGTTCTGCACATTGCGCACATCAACAGCTACGCCTGGCTGAACAAATGCCAGTGGGATGTTTTTCATGGCTGCTTCAAGAGCAGGATTGCGATATTCCTTCAATTCATACTCCGGTGTATCCACGGATGTCTTGATGGCACTGACGGTTGTTTTGCCAATGTCGGAGATGAACTTTCTTTCTCCGTGGGTCTCAACATCCCCATCCAACAACAGATCAAGTGTGGAAACACCGACTTTATTGTCCTGCACCTTGGTGATGATATAGTGCCACACACCGAAAACAAAGGAAGGGATGCAGATGCATTCGATGTTTCGCAGTTCTGCTTTTGTAACGGTCTGACCATAGGGGCGGACATAGAATTCTGCATCAGCAGAAATAGTATCATCCGCATCAATCAAATCAAGCAGGGCTGCCACAAGCTGAGGTCCCTTGCTCTCCCACAGAATGGCAGATTCAAGTGGTTGGAAAAAGGCCAGGAGTTTTTCGTAGTATTTGGTTTTAATTGCCTCATCAAATTTAGAAACATAGACCTCGTCTGTTAAACCAACAGACGGGGTATCATTCATGCGGCACATTTTATATTCGGTGGTAAAGGTGTCAAAGGAACGACCGGAAGGCTTTTTGAAATCAGGGTTAACCGTCATCACCAGGCGTGCGAATAAATCCGCATTGCTCATATTGTTGGACGGTCTGCCTTGTCCATATTGTGTTCGTCTGCCTTTCTTCTTTGCCTCAAACAACAGCACAAGGAATGTGCCGCCACAGAGACGCATTGTATTTTCTTTGGCCATTGTTTGTCTCCTTTTTTCAGAAATTGACATTGCTGACGCTATTGACGTTATTAACACAATGTTGTCGATTGATTGACTCAGCATTGTCCTTATGATTGGTCTCAGAGGGTAAAACCTCTGGGGCTTTTTTTCTTTATGTATGGGTCCAAAGCACCAGAAGATACTGCGGACTTCTACATTATACCACAAATCTCTCCGAATTACAATATGCTGGAGAAGAATAATCGAGCGTTTGCAAAGTTTTATCGACTTAATTCGCAGTAATCCTTTACAAATTCGATTAAAACTCAACTCCGGAACACGGACAAGCCCATCACAATGAGGTTCGCAGCCGACCACAACGGCTGACAAAAATAAATATGAATTGTCTGAGTGCGCAATTAGGCAAGGGATACACATACTGCTTCGCCGGTCCTCCCAGAGAGGACCCTGCGGAGTGGCACATGGGTAGCCTTACTTTGTTGCGCTCTTTTTTCGGACAAGGTGCCCTGGTGTAGCTGTGTAGACCTGTCTTTCCGCTCAGACGGAAAGGACAATCTATGAAAATCAAAATCCGCTACGAGAACGAAATCCAGAGACTGGAGGTTGACCGCGATGAAATGTGGGTCTCCCTCTCCCTGGGAAGTACCGAAGGGCTGACCGCCTCCGAAATGGAAAAACGCATCCAGGAGAGGTTCGATGAGATGTTCAACCGCCCTGAGTACAACAACTGGCACCGTCATGACCGCCACAACGATGGGGCTGCGGCTCCGAAGCGTCTGGACGGCAAGAAGGGCCGCGTCATCACCAAAGATGATGAAGAGGACAAGCCCGCCACCAACACCATCGATCTGTTCCCGGATAACACAGATGCCGAAAAGCGTGAAGCCCAGGATGATTACGAGGCTCTGTGCGACCTTCTCCGCAAGCACCTGAAAGCCGACCAAGCCGAGCTGCTCATTCAGGTACATATAAATAAGGTACCAAAGCAGGAATACGCAGCCCAGCTCGGCATCAGCCCCAGCGCCATTTCCCACCGGCTTGAGACCGCCGAGAGAAATTTCAAAAAAATCTTTCCGACATCCTCAAGTTTCATCCTCTCCCGTGGCCTTTAAGTAGAGGGCAGCACAAAGCACCCTCGGAAAGGAGTCACGACAATGAAGCATAATTTGAAAATCAGTGTTTCAAAGCAACCCAAAGCAGACGGCGTCATTGCCTGCCGTACCATCGGAGTCCGTGAGAGGCTCTTGCGTTTCCTCTTCGGGGAGAAGCACAAGATCACCATCCTGGTTCCCGGTGACACCGTAGAAGAGGTCGCCATCTGCGAAGTCAAGGAAGGAGGATGTGACAATGAGCCGTGTTAAGCTGATGCTCGATGTTATCGACGATGTGTGCAATGTGGCGGAAAGCCTGCAGCACCTTGCCGGTACTCTGCGTACCCTGGTCAAAGCCATCGGTCTGGACGAACAGCCGAAGCTGACTGCGGCCGAAACCAAGCCCAAGGCGGAACCCGCTCCCAAGGCAATCGAGCCTCCTGCCGAAAAACTGCTGACCCTGGCGGAAGTCCGTGCGGTACTGGCTGAAAAGTCCAGAGCCGGAAAGACTGCTCAGGTGAAGGCACTGCTCGTAAAGCACGGTGCGGACAAGCTGTCAGCCATTGACCCGAAAGAGTACAAGGCGCTGATGGCGGAAGTGGAGGCACTGTAATGGGAAGACACGCATTACTCTCTGCATCCTCCTCCGACCGCTGGCTTCACTGCCCGCCTTCAGCCCGCCTCTGTGAGGGCTATGAGGATAAAGGCAGTGACTACGCTGCGGAGGGCACCGATGCCCACACTCTCTGCGAGGCTCGCCTTAAGCTGAAACTCGGCATGGCAGTGTGGGACCCGGTGGAAGACCTCTCCTGGTACAACGCTGAGATGGAGGATTGTGCCAATGGGTACGCCGACTATGTGAGAGAACTTCTGGAGGTAGCCAAGCAGACCTGCACCGACCCAGTGCTCTTGATTGAACAGCGGGTCAACTTCTCCAGATGGGTCAAGGAAGGGTTCGGTACAGCCGACTGCATCATCATCGCAGATGGCGTTATGAACATTGTGGACTACAAGCACGGCAAGGGTGTGGAGGTGTCCGCAGAAGCCAATCCCCAGATGATGCTCTACGCACTCGGTGCCCTTGAGATTTTCGATGGCATCTACGATATCACCGAAGTCCGTATGACCATCTATCAGCCCCGCAAAAGCAATGTCAGCGTCTATGCCATGAGTAAGGACAGTCTTCTGGAATGGGCAAACAACGACCTGGTTCCCAAGGCAAAGCTGGCATACGAAGGCAAGGGCGAATTCCAATGTGGCGACTGGTGCCGCTTCTGCAAAGCAAAAGCCGAGTGCAGAGAACGCGCCGCAGCCAATCTGGAACTTGCGAAATATGAGTTCCAGGAACCGCCCTTGCTCGATGATACCGAAATAGCCGAGATCCTCGGCAAGGTCGATGCACTGGCATCCTGGGCATCTGATGTAAAGGAATATGCTCTCCGCAAAGCCCTCTGTGGGCATGAGTGGCCCGGCTGGAAACTCTGTGAGGGTCGCAGCGTGAGACGCTATGTAAGTGAGGATGCCGTAGCCCAGGCTGTGAGGGATGCCGGATATAACCCTTACGAGGAGAAACTTCTGGGTATCACCGCAATGACAGCCGCCCTCGGTAAAAAGAAGTTTGCCGAGATTATCGAAAGCCGGGGTCTGATTGAAAAGCCCCAGGGAAAGCCCGTACTGGTTCCTGTGTCGGACAAGCGTCCGGCTATGAATACCGCAAAACAAGATTTTATTGATTAATTTAAGGAGGACAACACTATGTCAAACAAGATTTCCAACCCCATGAAGGTCATCACCGGTCCCAACACCCGCTGGTCTTATGCCAACGTCTGGGAAGCAAAATCCATCAATGGCGGCGCACCCAAGTACAGCGTCAGCCTCATCATCCCCAAGTCTGATACCGTCACCGTCAACAAGATTAAGGCTGCCATTGAAGCCGCCTACCAGGAAGGCCAGGGCAAGCTGAAGGGCAACGGCAAGACCGTACCTCCCCTCAGTGTGCTGAAGACCCCTCTCCGCGATGGCGACACGGAACGCCCCGATTCCCCTGAGTACGCAGGCTGCTACTTCGTGAATGCCAACAGTGCCACCGCTCCCGGCATCGTGGACGCAGACCGTCAAGAAATCATCGACCGCTCCGAGGTGTACAGCGGTGTGTACGGTCGCGCAAGTATCAACTTCTATGCCTTCAACTCCAACGGCAACAAGGGTATCGCTTGCGGTCTGAACAACCTGCAGAAGATTCGTGACGGCGCACCCCTCGGTGGTAAGAGCCGTGCAGCGGATGACTTCGCAACCGATGAGGATGACGACTTCCTCGCATAACCCACCCACCTAAACGGGAGGCACGGCTCATAACGGGTCGTGCCTCTTCTGCCAAAAGGAGATGCCATGAAAAACTTAGAAATTGATATTGAAACCTACAGCAGCATCGACCTGTCCAAGTGTGGTGTTTACAAATATGCAGAAGCGGAGGATTTTGAAATCCTGCTGTTCGGCTACAGCATGGACGGCGGCGATGTGGCGGTTGTTGACCTTGCAGCCGGAGAACGCATTCCCCAGAATGTTCTCGATGCTATTACAGATGATTCTGTTACAAAATGGGCTTTTAATGCCGCTTTTGAACGGGTGTGCCTGTCCCGGTACCTGTCTGATCTGGGCATCAGCCTCGACCCATTTCATGATGCACACCCACTGTCCCAAGAGTGCGCCCGATACCTTAACCCAGAGGCATGGAAGTGTTCCATGATTTGGTCTGCTTATTTGGGGCTTCCGCTATCTCTGGAAGGCGCCGGTGCGGTGCTTGGTCTGGAAAAGCAAAAATTGTCCGAGGGCAAAGACCTCATCCGTTATTTCTGTGTGCCGTGTAAGCCCACCAAAGCCAACGGTGGCCGCACCCGTAACCTTTACCACCACGATGCCGACAAGTGGGAACGCTTCAAAGCATACAATGCCCGCGATGTCGAAGCCGAGATGCAGATACAGGAAAAGCTGACGAAATTTCCTGTGCCGGACTTCGTATGGGAGGAATACCATATCGACCAGGAAATCAATGACCGGGGTATCGCCCTGGATATGACCCTGGTGGAGCAGGCTATCGCAATGGACGAGCGTTCCAAGGTGGCACTGACCAATGAAATGAAAAAGCTGACCGAACTGGAAAATCCCAACTCCGTGGTGCAGATGAAGCAGTGGCTGCTCGATAACGGCCTTGAGATGGAGTGCCTGGGTAAAAAGGAAGTTGCCGAGGTTCTGAAAACGGCGCCGGAGCATTTGAAGGGTGTCTTGTCCATCCGGCAGCAACTTGCAAAATCCTCGGTGAAAAAGTACCAGGCAATGCAGAATGCTGCCTGTGCTGATCACCGTGCCAGAGGAATGTTTCAGTTCTATGGAGCGAACCGCAGTGGGCGCTGGGCTGGTCGCATCATTCAGCTACAGAACCTGTATCGCAACTCTCTGCCGGATTTGGATGTTGCCCGTGACCTTGTCCGCAGCGGAGATTTTGAATCGGTGGAAATGCTGTTCGACTCTGTGCCGGAGGTGCTGTCGGAACTGATCCGCACGGCATTTGTACCGAAGCCCGGATGTAAATTCATCGTCAGCGACTTCTCTGCCGTGGAGGCCAGAGTGCTGTCCCATCTTGCAAATGAGACTTGGCGCACAGAAGTCTTTGCCGAAGGAAAAGATATCTACTGCGCCAGTGCCAGTCAGATGTTTGGAGTTCCCGTGGAAAAGCACGGTGTGAACAGTCACCTGCGCCAAAAGGGCAAAATTGCCGAACTCGCTCTTGGCTACGGCGGCTCCGTTGGTGCGCTCAAGGCAATGGGTGCTTTGGATATGGGGCTTGCGGAGGATGAACTTCAGCCCCTGGTGAATGCATGGCGGCAGTCCAATCCCAACATCGTGAAGTTTTGGTGGGATGTTGACCGCTGTGTCAAAAAGACCGTAAAGGAGCGGGTGCCCACGGAGACCAACGGCATTCAGTTCCGTTACCAAAGCGGTATGCTGTCTATTTTGCTCCCGTCCGGCAGACAGCTTTCCTATGTGAAGCCTCGCATCGGTGAGAACCGTTTCGGCGGTGAGTCTGTGACCTACGAGGGTGTCGGCGGCACCAAGAAGTGGGAGCGTATCGAAAGCTACGGCCCCAAGTTCGTGGAGAATATTGTTCAGGCATACAGCCGTGACTTGTTGGCGCACTCCATGAAGACTCTGCGCCATTGCTCCATTGTGGCCCATATCCATGATGAAGTTATTGTGGAGGCTGATATGCGTATGTCGGAGAAAGCCCTCAGTGAACAGATGGGGCGAGTTCCGGCATGGGCAGATGGTCTGCTTTTACGGGCAGACGGCTATGAAACACTTTTTTATAAAAAAGATTAAAAACATCCTCAAGTTTTGTTGCCTCCTGTGGCCTTAAAGTAGGGAGTCATTCTCCCTGCCCGACACAGGAGGCTTTTCCTGTGTGGGGATATTTTATGCCATATAGCAAGGAGGCGCAGCATGAGCCAAAAAGTAAAAATTGCGGTGTGTAACCGCAGAACTGACAAAAAGTATAAAAACCAGGAGATGGAATGGCAGTACATCGTGGGGCGCAACAAGAACCCGGTGCGCACATCGGAGACTGCGGAGGAATACCCGAAATTGCCAAAGGAGCAGCGCAGCAATCTGAAGGATATCGGCGGTCTTGTCGGTGGCTGGCTGAAAGGTGGCATCCGCAAGAACGGCAATGTGCTGTTCCGCACGGTAGGTCTGCTGGATGCTGACCATGTACCGCCGGGATTTGATTTCTGCGGAGCGGTTAGCACGGCATTCGGTGATATTACCTACTTCATCTACTCCACCCACAGCCACAGACCCGACAACCCCAGATACCGCTTGGTGTTCCTGCTTTCCCGTGAGGTCAGCGAAGATGAATACCCGGCGCTTATGCGTATGGTGGCAAAGGCAATCGGCATGGACTACTTTGACGATTCCACCTATCAGTCCAACCGCATGATGTACTGGGCATCCTGTCCTTCCAACGGCGAGTTCGTATTTGATGAAAACGAAGGTCAGCCCCTGGATGCGGACAAGTACCTGGATATGTATGAGGACTGGCGGGACATCTCGCAGTGGCCCACTTCCAGCCGAGAGTCTGAGGTTATCAAGAAAGAAACCACCGCACAGAAGAACCCCTTGGAGAAGGAAGGTACGGTCGGTGTGTTCTGCCGGGCGTACCCCACCATCCACGAGGTCATTGAGGAATTCCTGTCCGATGTGTATGCGCCCACAGCCACCCCATCCAGATATGATTTTCTGGAAGCTGACTCTGTTGCCGGTGTGGTCATTTACGATGACATTTTCGCCTACAGCCATCACACCTCCGACCCCGCCTGCGGAAAGCTGCTGAACGGATTTGACCTCGTCCGTGTTCACCGCTTTGGTGACCTGGAGGAGAAAAAATCCTTCAATGCCATGTGCGAGTTTGCTCTCTCCCTGGATAAGGTGAAGATGCAGATTGCCGCCGAGCGCAAGGCAAAGGTCGACCGGGATTTTGAAAGCACCGAGGATTGGGAGGCACTGCTCAAATATCAGCCCCGCAGCAATGTGCTGGAAAACTCCGTGTGGAATGAAATGCTCATTCTGAACAACGACCCGGATTATGCCAACTTCGCCTATAACGAGATGGCAAACCGTATCCAGGTAACAGGACCGCTGCCTTGGGACAGACCGAAAGACAATAAGTTCTGGCGGGATGCGGACACAGCGCAGCTCAAGGCACAGATTGACGTCCGCTATGTTGCCTTTTCCAGCAGAAACCACGAGGTCAGCTTTACCAAGGTGGCAGATGACCGCCGTTTTCACCCCATCCGCGATTACCTTGACAGCCTTCCTGCCTGGGACGGTAAAAAGCGTATTGAGGATATGCTTATCCGCTATCTGCAGGCGGATGATACGGATTATGTCAGAACGGTCACCCGTAAGACCTTCGCTGCGGCCGTAGCCCGCATTTATGAGCCGGGTAAGAAGTTTGACAGCGTGTTGGTGCTTGACGGTGTCCAGGGCATTGGCAAGAGTACCTTGTTCAAAGACCTGGTCGGTGATGAGTATTATTCCGAAACTCTGTCCCTCACCGATATGAACGATAAATCCGGCGCAGAAAAGCTGCAAGGCTTCTGGATCATGGAGATTGCAGAACTTGCCGGTATGAAGAAGGCGGATATTGAGAAGGTCAAGGCGTTCCTGTCAACCTCCGATGACAAATACCGCCCCAGCTACGGCAAGACTGTGGAAAGCCACCCCAGACAGTGCATCATCATTGCATCGGTCAATGGTGAGCGCGGTTATCTCCGTGACATTACCGGCAACCGCCGTTTTTGGGTGGTGAAGCTGAATCAGAGAGAGCAGAAAAAGACCTGGCACTTCACGCAGGCTGACAAGGATCAGATCTGGGCGGAGGCAAAGCACTACTATCAGAATGGCGAGAAACTGTACCTTGAGGGCGATATGATTTCTGCCGCCGAGGAAGTCCAGCGTGATGCGATGGAAGTTGATGAGCGTCAGGGCATGGTGGAGGAATACCTGGAAACCCTGCTCCCGGAGAATTGGGATGCAATGGACATCTACGCCAGACGCAATTTCCTTCTGGAAAAGGATGCGCCTACAAGCGTGAAAGGCACGGTGCGCCGTGAGACCGTCAGCAACGCGGAAATTTGGTGCGAATGCTTCGGCCGCCACCATTCTGATTTGAAGCCTTCGGACTCCTATGCGATAGCTGCCCTTATGACACAAATTGACGGGTGGCAACGCACCGATAAAGTCCGCAAGCGTCCCAACTACGGAAAGCAACGACTGTATGTGAGGGTCTGTTGCCTTCCCGATAATCCCCAAAAGCCTTGATTTCCAAGGACTTTTGAGGAACGAGCAACGGTGGTAACAACTATTTCCTTTATATTCAAAATCAATAAAAACAACCCTAATAGACCCCTAAAACGCCCGCGTAGGAATTATAGGGACACTTGTTACCACTCGTTGCTTGTTTCCATTCCAGTGAAAGGATGGTGTGAAAGATGATCGAAGAACTGAATGGCAAGAAAAACGATGTATATGTCCGGCGATGTCATAAGCGCCTTCGAGAACTTGGCGCACCTCTTGAAAATTGGAGATGCGAGGGTGTTATCGATGGTGAGGAAGCGGATTTTGTCTGTGAACTCTGCGACTGTAAAAAAGTCAGATACATTCATGTCATGACGCACCCGGAATATCCCGGTGAATTGAAAGTGGGATGTATCTGTGCAGGCATCATGGAAGGAAACCGTATGGCTGCTATAGCACGTGATGAGGCGGCTAAACGGAAAAGCCAACGCAGGTCAAACTTCCGAAAAAAGAAGTGGGCTGAGCCCGACGAAAACAAATGGGCTGTCAGATATAAGCGCCGTTCCGTCTGTGTTGAACGGGATGTCTTCCGGGGCAGGGATTTTTACAAAATCAGCATCGATGCTGACCAGTACCAATGGTGGAACAACCACCGCATCGAAACCTTGGAGGATGCCAAGCTGGTGGCCTTTGAACTGATAGATATGGAGGAAACACAATGAGAGAAGTGACCATAGAGAAAAAACTGATAGCGGCGGTCAAAAACATGGGCGGCATCTGTCCTAAGTGGGTATCACCCGGCTTTGACGGAATGCCCGACCGCATCGTACTTCTGCCAAAGGGCAGGATCGGCTTTGTGGAAGTGAAAGCGCCGGGAGAAAAGCCGAGACCGCTGCAAATTGCAAGGCACCAACTGCTACAGAGGCTTGGGTTCCGGGTATTTGTCCTGGACGATCCGCAACAGATTGGAGGGATACTGGATGCAATATAATCCGCATGACTATCAGCGCTACGCAACGGAATATATCGAAAGCCATCCTGTGTCTGCTATTCTGCTTTCGATGGGGCTTGGCAAAACGAGCATAGCTCTCACTGCCATCAACGACCTGCTGTTTGACAGTTTCGATGTCCATAAGGTTCTTATCATCGGTCCCTTGCGAGTGGCAAGAACCACATGGGCTGATGAAATCCGAAAGTGGGATCATCTGTCCGACCTGCAATATTCCATAGCGGTGGGAACAGTCACCGAGCGTAAGGCTGCGCTGACAAAACAGGCAGATATTTATATCATCAATCGTGAGAATGTGCAGTGGCTTGTGGAGGAAAGCGGATATCCCTTCGACTACGATATGGTGGTTGTGGACGAACTGTCATCCTTCAAAAATCACCAGGCAAAACGCTTCAAGGCACTGATGAAGGTTCGGCCCCGTGTCAAGCGTATCGTGGGGCTGACCGGCACTCCTTCCAGCAACGGACTGATGGATTTATTTGCCGAGTTCAAGCTGTTGGATATGGGCGAACGCCTGGGGCGGTTCATCGGACAGTACCGCAACGCCTACTTTACCCCGGACAAGCGTAATGGTCAGATCATTTTCTCTTATAAGCCTCTGCCCGGCGCCGAGGATGCCATTTACGATAAAATTTCCGACATCACCATTTCCATGAAATCCACCGACCATCTGAAAATGCCGGAACTTATCAGCAGCCAGTATGTGGTGCATCTGTCCCCGGAAGAACGGGAACGGTACGATGAACTAAAGCAGGATTTGGTACTGTCATTGCCGGATGGTGAGGTCACCGCCGCAAACGCCGCATCCCTTACGGGCAAGCTGTCCCAAATGGCTAACGGCGCGGTTTATTCTGATGACGATAGCGTTATTCAGATCCATGACCAAAAGCTGGACGCTCTGGAGGACATCATCGAAGCCTCCAATGGCAAGCCTCTGCTGATAGCCTACTGGTTCAAGCACGACCTTGCCCGTATAAGCAAAAGGCTGTCCGATCACCACATACCCTTTGCGAAACTGGACACCGACAGCAGTATCCGCAGATGGAACAATGGTGATTATCCTGTGGCGCTGATACATCCGGCATCGGCGGGTCATGGACTCAATCTTCAAAGCGGAGGTTCAACCCTTGTATGGTTCGGGCTGACCTGGTCGTTGGAATTATACCAGCAGACCAATGCCCGCCTGTGGAGACAGGGACAATCCTCTGAAACGGTGGTTATCCAGCACATTGTTGCCGAAGGTACCATCGACGAACGCATCCTGAAAGCCCTTTCTGAGAAGGACAGCACACAGCAGTCTTTAATTGATGCGGTAAAAGCCAATCTGTGAAAATCAAGGAAAACTTTTCGACAATTTTCGACAATCTGAGCCAATCCGAGGGAACTAAATTTTTCGGAGGTACAGATTATGCCCAGAGCTTACAGAAACCCTACAGAAGATGCCGCCATCGGCAATGTTATGCGCGAGGAGCGTATGAAGCAGCGCCTCGCCGCCAAGAATGCTGTTCAGCCCACCAAGAAGAAAAACAAGCGTGAGCGTCAGCGTGAAAACCGCCGTCTGAAGCACCAGAGGGAGGTGTGACCATGATGACACCGTATGAAAACCTTGCCAATGCAATTGTCCTGCAGGCAGTAAAGGATTATCGCACGGCACTGAAATGTCTGAAGGTCAATCCCAACAACAGAGATGCCATTGCTGATAAAAACGAAGTGGAGCGGTTTTTCCGTTCTGGCTGGTATAGTGTCCTTACATCCGTGGATGGCGAAATGCTTATCGCAAAGCTAAAAGCGGAGGTAGGCGTATGACAGCAAAGGAATATCTGGGTCAGGCACGCCACCTGGATACCCTTATCAATTGCCGACTCCGTGAACTGGACTATTGGCGAGACTTATCTTCAAGCGTGTCCGGCAGTAATTTTGAAGCCCATTATAATCCGAATCGTCCGACAGAGGCCCCTTTTGTCAGATGCATTGCAAAAATCGATGAAATCGAGCATGAGATTGCTGCAAAAGTCAGCTATTTGGTGGGACTGCGTGAAGAAATAAACGCAGCCATCGACAAGCTGGAAAGCCGGGAGGAACAACTGCTACTCCGTTACCGCTACCTGGATAATTTCAGTTGGGAGGAAATCAGCAGAATGCTTTGTGTTTCCTGTCGCACCGTACACCGCATACATGGGTCGGCGCTTCAAAATTTTTCTGTGCCGAAATAAATGTTGGCACACTTTGGCACAGAATGGCACACTTGACCTATGTTATAATTACAATGGCGAAAGAGAATACAGAACGGCCTTCGTGGGAGCAATCCTGCGAGGGCTTTTCTTATGCCCTGAAACGGAGGTGAACCAATGCCAAGCAGACCCAAACGACCGTGTTCTTACCCCGGCTGTCCCAACCTTACGGATGGACAGTACTGTGAGCAACACGCAGCCATAGCACGGAAACAGTACAACAAGTACGAGCGTTCCCCGGACATCAACAAGAAGTACGGCCGTGCATGGAAACGCATACGAGACAGACACATCGCACAGCATCCTCTTTGTGAGCGTTGCGAAAAGGAAGGTCGGCTTGTTCCTGCACAGGAAGTGCATCACAAGATACCTATTTCACAGGGTGGCACTCATGCAAGGGACAATCTTATGAGCCTCTGTCGTTCCTGTCACACCAAGATCCACCATGAGATTGGTGACAGATGACCCCCTAACGGGGCCTAAATCTCCGGGACCTTTTTTCTGGGGCAGCGGCCTGGGGTCACGTGTGCATTTTTTGCTATTCAAACGGGGTATTAACCCCCAAGCGGAAAGGAAGGTGAAAAACATGGCCAAGGACGGAACAGCACGAGGCGGTGCGAGACCCGGCAGCGGACCCAAACGAAAGCCTTTGACGGAGAAAATCTCTGCGGGCAAGCCTGCACAGGTAATCGACCTGCCGGAAGGTGCTGACCTTGAGGGTGTGGATATGCCGCCCATCAAGGAATACATGAAAGCAAAGCAAAAAAGCGGTGTTGATTTGTGCGCCGAGGAAATTTTCAAAGAGACCTGGGAATGGTTGCGGAAAGTCGGATGCACAGACTATGTCAATGTTCAGCTAATCAATCAGTACGCAATGACGGTAGCCCGTCAAATTCAATGTGAGCAGTGCATTTCAGAATACGGCTTCCTTGCGAAGCACCCTACCACGGGAAATGCCATCGCAAGCCCGTATGTGTCTATGCTCCAACAGTTCACAAAACAAGCGAACCAATCTTGGTATCAAATTTATCAGATCGTCCGTGAGAACTGCTCGACCGAATATAGTGGTCCCAATCCCCAGGACGATGTGATGGAACGATTACTACGTGCAAGGAAAGGATAAAAATTATGTTTGAAAAAGTAAATCCAGCACATCCCGATAAGATTGCCGACCGTATTGCCGGCGCTGTTGTTGACCTGGCATACAAAATTCAGGATAACCCCAAAGTGGCAGTCGAGGTGCTTATCGGCCACGGTGTGTGCCACGCTATCATCGAAACCTCTGCTCCCATTCAGGAAGTGGATGTAGCAAAAGCCATCGCCCGCATCGCAGGCAATGTTGCCTTTGATATTGCCATCGTTCCCCAGGATGAACATCTTGCTCGTAACCAGGCAGATGCTATCCGCTGCGGTGACAACGGCATCTTCAAGGGTATGCCTATGACCGAGGAACAAAAAACTCTCTCCGATATTGCCAGAGAGATTTATGACTTCGCTCCCGCCGATGGCAAGTACATCATTGACGGTGCAAACCTCGTTATCTGCCAGAGCAACATCGCAGGAAAAGTGCTTCATAAGTTGTATCCAAATGCGCAGATCAATCCGCTCGGTGACTGGACTGGTGGTACTGATGTGGATACAGGTGCTACCAACCGTAAGCTGGGCAGCGATATGGCTGACAGCGTAACCGGTGGTGGTCTTCACGGCAAGGATCTGTCCAAGGCCGATGTCAGCGTGAACATTTACGCTTGGCTCAAGGCACAGGAGACCGGCAAGCCCGTGGAGTTCTGCTGTGCCATCGGTGACGAGACTGTCGGCGGCGTCCCTTATTCTGAAATCGTGGAAACGGCAAGAGCCTACATCAAGTCCGTTGGTGGCTTTGAGGCGTTTGCCGAGTGGGGTTTGGTATGGTAATTGAAAAGAAAAACACCGCAGACCTTCTGCCTGCGGACTACAACCCCCGCAAAGACCTCAAGCCCGGTGATGCGGAATATGAAAAGCTGAAACGCTCCATTGAGCAGTTCGGCTATGTGGAGCCTGTTATCTGGAACAAGACCACTGGCAGAGTTGTCGGAGGTCATCAGCGTCTGAAGGTGCTGATTGATATGGGCATGACCGAGGTCGACTGCGTTGTGGTAGAACTGACCGAGGAAAAGGAAAAAGCCCTGAACATTGCGCTGAACAAAATCAGCGGTGAATGGGACAAGGATAAGTTGGCTCTGCTCATCGCTGATTTGCAGGGTGCCGATTTTGATGTGTCCCTCACGGGTTTTGACCCCGCCGAACTGGATGACCTTTTGGATGTCGGTGCTGATGCCAAAGACGATGATTTCGATGTAGGCGCAGAACTGGAAAAGCCCACCTTCTCCAAGGCAGGTGATATCTGGACGCTCGGTCGGCATCGGCTGGTCTGTGGTGACAGCACCAAGGCGGAAACCTATGACCTTCTGATGGGCAGCACCAAAGCCAACCTGGTCATCACCGACCCTCCGTACAACGTCAACTACGAAGGCAGCGCAGGCAAAATCAAAAACGACAACATGGCAGACGATGCCTTTTATAACTTCCTTTTGGCGGCATACACGCAGATGCACTCTGCTATGGCAGATGATGCGTCCATCTATGTGTTCCATGCCGATACCGAGGGTCTGAATTTCCGCAGGGCTTTTGCCGATGCGGGTTTTTATTTGTCGGGCTGTTGCATTTGGAAGAAGCAGTCTCTTGTGTTGGGGCGCTCTCCTTACCAGTGGCAGCACGAACCTTGTTTGTACGGTTGGAAGAAAAATGGCAAGCACCAGTGGTACACCGGCAGGAAGGAAACCACCATCTGGGAATTTGACAAGCCCAAGAAGAATGGTGACCATCCGACCATGAAGCCGATCCCGCTCCTGGCTTATCCCATTATGAACTCCACCATGAGCAATGCGGTGGTGCTTGACCCCTTCGGTGGCTCCGGCTCTACGCTCATTGCCTGTGAGCAGACCGACCGCATCTGCTACACCGTAGAACTGGATGAAAAGTTCTGCGATGTTATCGTGAAGCGGTACATCGAGCAGATCGGCAGTTCTGACGGTGTGACCGTTCAGCGTGATGGTCTAACCTACAAATACAGCGAGGTTGCCAATGAAAATAGCGGTGATTGATGCTGACCTCATCGGTCGCAAACGGCATCGCTTTCCCAACCTGGCCTGCATGAAGATATCTGCGTACCACAAGGCGCTCGGTGATGCGGTGGAACTCAAAACGGATTATAACAGCCTCTCCGATTACGATGCTGTTTATATCTCCAAGGTGTTCACCGATACCCCTGTGCAGGATGCGGTCTTAAAACTGGATAATGTCAGCTATGGAGGCACGGGCTTTTATTACGATAAGGCACTGTGCCTTTCTGCTGCCATTGAACATCAAATGCCGGACTACCATCTGTACGATGCCTGGGTTGAGACTCAGCTTGCCAACGGTGGAAAGCCCGGAGAGTACACCTACTACACAGACTACTCCATCGGTTTTCTAACCCGTGGGTGTTTTCGCAAATGCGACTTCTGTGTCAATAAGAACTATGACCGGGTTTCCGTCCATAGTCCGCTGACCGAGTTTTACGATCCTGCAAGACCCAAAATCTGTCTGCTTGACGATAACTTTTTCGGCTGTCCCCATTGGCGTAAACTCCTGGCTGACCTTCAGCAGACCAATCGACCCTTCCAATTCAAACAGGGGTTGGATGAGCGGTTACTGACCGATAAAAAGTGTGCAGCCCTCTTCGGTAGCAAATACGATGGCGATTACATTTTCGCTTTTGACAACGTTGCCGATGCTGAACTGATCGAAAAGAAAATCCACCTTGCTCGGAAGTACACCGATGCCGTGATGAAGTTTTATTGCTTCTGCGGCTTTGACCGAACCGACCGTTGGGATGCTGATTTCTGGCAACAGGATATTTTCGACCTGCTATTCCGAATTGAGATTTTGATGCGAAACCGCTGCCTGCCGTATGTGATGCGGTTTGCCAGGTATGCGGAAAGTCCTTACCGAGGCGTGTATGTGAGCATTGCCCGTTGGTGCAATCAGCCCAGCTTCTTCAAAAAGAAGAGTCTGCGGGAGTTTGCCATTGCCAACGGAGAAAATAGCGCCTGTTACCGATACCTTATGGACTTTGAGAAGCAGTTCCCGGAAGTCGGCAAATATTACGATATGAGGTTTGAGAAATGAATAAACAGCTTACCCTCGGCAGTCTGTTTGACGGCTCCGGCGGGTTTCCTTTGGGCGGCTTGATTTCCGGCATCACCCCTTTGTGGGCTTCGGAGATCGAGCCGTTTCCTATTCGGGTAACCACCAAACGACTGCCTTTTATGAAACACTACGGTGATATCTCCCAGATGGATGGCGGGAAAATCGAACCCGTGGACATTATCACCTTCGGCTCGCCCTGTACCGATATGTCGGTTGCAGGCAAGCGCGCCGGATTGGACGGACAGCAGTCTGTTCTTTTTTATCAAGCCATCCGCATTATCAAAGAAATGAGGTGTGCCACAGATGGCAAATATCCACGCTGGATCTGTTGGGAGAATGTCCCCGGCGCTTTCTCCTCAAATGCCGGACGCGACTTCCAGGCAGTCCTCGAAGCGGTCATCGGCATCGTTGAGCCGGACACCCAGGTGCCTATGCCTGAAAAAGCAAAGTGGCCCCACGCAGACTGCTACATGGGAGACGGATGGAGTGTTGCTTACCGAACTCTCGATGCTCAATATTGGGGAGTCCCCCAACGAAGAAAACGTATCTACCTTGTCGCAGATTTTGCAGGTCGGAGTGCCTGCGACATACTTTTTAAGTCCGAAGGCGTGTCAAGGTATTCTGCGGAGGGCTTCCGCTCGTGGCAAAGAGCTGCCGGAAGTGCTGCGGATTGCGTTGGAGCAACAGGCTTTGACGGATACAACGGAGAACTGACCGGGGATGTGAGTTCTACCCTCGGTGTCAACTGCGGTATGAGTACCGGCAGGAACGGCATCGTGCTGAACGACCAGGGCGGCAACCGTATGGATGTCACCGATGAGGTCACCGCCACACTCCGAGCCGAGGCGCATCATCCTCCCGTGGTGATGGATGCCGCAGGGTTCTGCACCGAGCATTCTGCAAAGAGCCGCAGCATCGGCTACGAGGAAGAAATGTCTCCCACCCTCCGAGCCGGAGTTGTTCCTGCCACGGTATATGAAAATCATAGCCAGGACACTCGCTACACCGGACCCGTGGACACTGCGCCTACGGTCTCTGCCAACTACGGTATGGGCGGTAACAATCAGCCTTTCGTGGTCAGTGGCGAACAGCCTTCCTGCAATTGGGATGGTGCACAGACCGCACCCACGCTGACTGCCCACAATGCCGGAGGCAATCAGCGGATGCCGGACAAGAACCACTTCAACTGCGTCCTGCAGGCTTACGGCATTTCTTCTCATGACAGCAATGCCATGAAATCTGATAATCCCCACAGCGGAATTTATGAAGCAGATACTTCCCGTACCATTGACGGCAACGGTGGTAACCCTGGATGCAACCAAGGCGGCATTGCCGTGGTGGAGAGTTATGCAATCCAAGGTTCTATGATTGGCAGAGACGACAAGAACGGTCCCCAGGGTGACGGCATCAACGAAGATGTCAGCTTTACCCTAAACACGGTCGACCGCCATGCTGTCTATGCGATGACTACGGGCAGCTTTGCACAGGTTGCCGAGGACAAAGCCCCCACGGTACTTGCCAGGGATTACAAAGACCCCACCGCCGTTTGCTACGGCATCGGCAGGGACACCCTCAACCAGGGCAAAAACGCAAAGTTCGCTCCGACCTTTGAGCCGGAGTTGCAGCCGACTCTCGTTGCCAAAGGCCCCGGTACAATCCAAAGCGGATACACTGTCCGCAGGCTGACACCTACCGAATGCGCCCGCTTGCAGGGTTTCCCAGACTGGTGGTGTGACGACTTAGGCATTGAGCCTACCACGGATGACCTCCGTTTTTGGTACGATATGTTTGAAACCCATCGGAAGATTGCCGAAACATCCACCAAGCCCAAGACGCTGAAACAGATCGGCAAGTGGCTGCGTGACCCGCATTCGGATGCCGCCGAGTATAAGATGTGGGGCAACGGCGTGGCTCTGCCTTGCGTTGTTTTTGTGCTTTCCGGCATTGTCTGGACTACACAAAATGAAGCCGAAAATTCGCCCACATAATCTACGCCCAAGTGTGCAGATATAACTGGCTATATCTGCACACTGACGGTAATATGTGACTACCCAAATTAAAGGAGGTCACACACATGATCATCAACTACAATGTCAGCGGTTCCGACCGCAAACGGCTGGTCGCAGCCATCGCAGAACACACGGGAGAAAAAGCCAAGTACCTCGGCGCTCCCGGCTTTGCCTACCAGGTTGGCGGTTACACCATCAGCGTGGACGGGCAGGTCGAAATCGAGGACAACAGCACCGCTGCCGCCCTCATCCGCTTCCTTCGGGAGAAAGGCTTCCAGGCAGAAGATCCTCTTGCCGATTGCGTTGCTGATGATACCGCCGAGGAAGAAACCGAATCAGCCGAGATTGATGGGGTCTGCATCTCCATGCCTCGCAGCCTGTTCACCGATGTGAACCTGGAAAACCTCAAGGCACTCATCACCGCAAAGGGTAAACTCATCAAGAAAGCCCTGGGAGTGGATGACCTTCCCCTGGAAATCACCGACACAAAGGTTTCCTTCCCCTGGTTTCCCGGCATTCCCACCCCGGACGAGATGAAAGCCTACGACACCTTCATCTGCAAACTGTGCGAAATGGCACGGAATCAGAAGCGTGTGGTGGCAAAGGAAAAGGCAACGGACAATGACAAGTACGCATTCCGTTGTTTCCTCCTGCGCCTGGGCTTCATCGGCGCAGAATACAAGTCCGAGCGGAAGATCCTGCTCCGCAACCTGACGGGCAGTTCGGCTTTCAGAAGCGGTCAGCCCAAGGAGGTGGAAGTATGCGAGTGATTTCAAAAGAAGCCTTACAAGCCCTTCGTGAGCGTTTCCCAAGGGGTACACGGGTGGAACTGGTGCAGATGGACGATCCGCAGGCACCGCCCATTGGTACGAAAGGCACCGTTGAAGGCGTCGATGATATCGGCAGCATCATGGTGCGTTGGGACAACGGCTCCGGCTTGAATGTAGCCTACGGTGTCGATGTTTGTCGAAAGGTGTCGGAGCGTAAAAAGCTGTAATATACACACTTTTTCGCCCCAAAGATTGTGTAGTTTATATCTCCGAAATGACTGGATATATCTCGGAAGTGACGGTAATATACACTCACAACAAAACAAACGGAGGAACACCACCATGAAGAAAATCGACCTTTTTGAAAGAGCCATCGCAGAGCAGGCTGCAAGCCTCAAGGACTACGGCATCAATGGCACCGCATTCTGGGCCTACCGCAAGAGCATCGACGCAGGCAACGACCTCATTGACTTCTCCGAGGTTATTTGGGACGAGGACATCGAAGCTATTGCAGAGACCTTCGCCACCGCAGGCATCACCGAGTTCACCATCAGCAGCACCTTCTCCGGGCTGATCACCACCCTGGCAGCCTTTGACAAGCACGGCTTCAAGATGGCGGGCATCACCGAGGTTTACGCAAACTACACCGATTGGATGACCAACGAACGCGCCCGCATTCCTGCCATCAAAATGCAGAAGGCCTAAGGAGGTACGCACAATGGAATTCACCACGATGGAGCATCTGCAAATGAAGGTTTCCGCCAGCTACGGCGCGGTTCTCAAGTTCGGTGACAAGGTTTTCGTTACGGACTACCATTATAGAGGCGGGTTCACCGCAGAGGTTTTCGAGTTTGTCGAGACCCCCGAAGAAACAGGGCTGGGCGACATCGAATGCCGACTGGCATCCTGGGCAAAGACCGATGAGCGTTTCATAGACAACGGTCACGCCATTGCTTGGTGCATGGCACAGGTAAAGTAAAAACTCCCACAGCAGGAATCGAGCCGGAAGGCTCTTTTCCTCGTATACGGCAAGTCGCACCTATCGTGGTGGCGGCTATTTTTTATACCCTTTTTGAGGAGGTGAACGCATATCAGAAAGCTGAAAAAGTATAAGCCGACCCGTTTTATGTCCAAAGGCTCCTACTACGATAGGGATGCCGCTGACTATGCGGTCGCCTTTATTGAGAGCCTTTGCCACACCAAAGGCACCTGGGCAAGAAAGCCCTTTGAACTGATCGACTGGCAGGAGCAGATCATCCGTGATGTATTCGGAACGCTCAAGCCCAACGGCTACCGCCAGTTTAATACCGCATATATCGAAATCCCCAAGAAACAGGGCAAGTCCGAGCTTGCCGCTGCCGTGGCTCTGCTTCTGACCTGCGGTGACGGTGAGGAACGTGCCGAGGTCTATGGCTGCGCTGCCGACCGACAGCAGGCATCCATCGTTTTCAATGTGGCTGCTGACATGGTTCGTATGTGTCCGGCACTTGCCAAACGAGTGAAAATCCTGGACTCCCAGAAGCGAATCATCTACCAGCCCACGGGCAGTATCTATCAGGTGCTTTCGGCTGACGTTGGCAACAAGCACGGTTTCAATACCCACGGTGTTGTTTTCGATGAGCTGCACACTCAGCCCAACCGAAAGCTGTTTGATGTTATGACCAAGGGTTCTGGTGATGCCCGTATGCAACCGCTGTACTTCCTTATTACCACGGCAGGCAACGATACGAAATCCATCTGCTATGAGATCCACCAAAAGGCAAAGGACATCATCGAGGGCAGAAAAATCGATCACACCTTCTATCCCGTTATCTATGGTGCGGATGAAGCGGACGATTGGACGGACCCCGCCACCTGGAAGAAAGCCAACCCCTCTCTTGGTATCACAGTCGGAATCGACAAGGTGCGTGATGCCTGTGAGTCGGCAAAACAGAATCCCGGCGAGGAGAACGCTTTCCGGCAGCTCCGTCTGAACCAGTGGGTCAAGCAGGCTGTCCGTTGGATGCCGATGCACCTATGGGATAAATGCGAGTTCGCTGTCAACGAGGACGATCTGGAAGGCCGTGTTTGCTACGGTGGTCTGGACCTTTCCAGTACAACGGATATCACGGCACTGGTGCTTGTTTTCCCACCCACCGATGAGGATGACAAATACATCATTCTACCGTACTTCTGGATTCCAGAAGATAACCTCGACCTTCGTGTGCGCCGTGACCATGTGCCATACGATGTGTGGGAGCGGCAGGGTTTCCTTCAGACCACAGAGGGCAACGTAGTTCACTACGGTTATATCGAGAAGTTTATTGAACGGCTCGGTGAGAAATATAACATCCGTGAAATAGCCTTTGACCGTTGGGGTGCTGTACAGATGGTGCAGAACCTTGAAGGTATGGGCTTCACGGTCGTTCCTTTCGGACAGGGCTTCAAAGATATGTCCCCTCCAACCAAGGAACTGATGAAACTGGTGCTGGAAGAACGCATTGCCCACGGTGGGCATCCCGTCCTCCGTTGGATGATGGATAACATTTTTATTCGCACCGACCCGGCGGGCAACATTAAGCCGGACAAAGAAAAATCCACAGAAAAGATTGACGGCGCAGTTGCTACCATTATGGCACTCGACCGTGCAATCCGTTGTGGCAATGATACCTCCGCTTCGGTCTACGATGACCGTGGCATTTTCTTTATATGAAGGGAGTGATGTGATATGGGTATCTTTTCAGGACTGTTCAAGTCCAGAGACAAGCCTGAAAACAGAACGGCTGGCAGTTCCTATGCTTTTTATCTTGGCGGTTCAACCTCCGGCAAGGCCGTAACGGAACAGTCCGCTATGCAAATGACCGCTGTCTATTCCTGCGTCCGTATCCTTGCAGAAGCGGTGGCGGGACTTCCGCTGCATCTATACCGATACAACGCAGATGGCGGTAAAGAAAAAGCCCTCGACCACCCGCTGTACCGATTGCTCCATGATGAGCCGAACCCGGAAATGAGTTCTTTCGTGTTCCGAGAGACACTCATGACCCATCTGCTTCTGTGGGGTAATGGGTACGCCCAAATCATCCGAAACGGTAAAGGAGAAATCGTAGCCCTGTATCCGCTAATGCCCAACCGAATGTCGGTGGACAGAGATACCAATGGATGCCTTTATTACACCTACTACCGTGGGGATGATGAGGATATAAAAAACAAGGAATATGCGGTTACGCTTCAGCCAAAGGATGTACTTCACATTCCCGGACTTGGCTTTGACGGTCTTGTTGGCTACAGTCCCATTGCGATGGCAAAAAACGCTATCGGTATGGCGATTGCCTGTGAGGAATACGGCGCAAAGTTCTTCGCCAACGGCGCAACACCGGGTGGTGTGCTGGAGCATCCCGGCACAATCAAAGACCCCCAGCGTGTGAGGGACAGTTGGCAGGCTGCCTTCGGCGGCAGTTCCAATGCCAATAAGGTAGCTGTCCTGGAAGAAGGAATGAAGTACACACCGATTTCCATATCCCCGGAACAGGCACAGTTCCTTGAGACCCGCAAATTCCAAATCAATGAAATTGCTCGAATTTTCCGTGTCCCGCCCCACATGGTGGGTGATCTGGAAAAGTCGAGCTTTTCTAATATTGAGCAGCAGTCCCTTGAGTTTGTGAAATACACCCTTGACCCCTGGGTCATCCGCTGGGAGCAATCCATCCAGCGGTCTCTTTTGTCACAGGATGAAAAGGCTACCTATTTTGCAAAGTTCAATGTGGAGGGGCTGCTCCGTGGTGATTACCAAAGCCGTATGAACGGCTACGCCATCGGTCGCCAGAACGGTTGGATGTCCGCTAATGATATCCGCGAACTGGAAAATCTCGACCGCATCCCTGCGGAGGAGGGCGGCGACCTGTACCTCATTAACGGCAATATGCTCCCGCTGCGTGACGCCGGGGCTTTTGCGAATACAACCCCCACTGATGACGGAAAGGAGGAAACGGACGATGAAGAAGTTTTGGCAGTGGACGAACCAAGCGGAAACAGATCCCTCCGTAGAGCGAGTTCTTGAACTGAACGGCACCATTGCCGAGGAAAGCTGGTTTGACGATGATGTTACCCCGGCTATGTTCAAGGCAGAACTGTTCAGCGGAAACGGACCCGTTACCATTTGGATCAACAGTCCGGGCGGTGACTGTATTGCCGCCAGTCAGATTTATGCCATGCTCATGGATTACAAGGGTGATGTTACCGTCAAAATCGATGGCATCGCGGCTTCTGCCGCCTCCGTCATTGCGATGGCGGGCACCAAGGTATTCATGGCACCCACGGCGCTGATGATGATTCATAATCCGGCAACGATGGCATTCGGTGACCATGTCGATATGGCAAAGGCCATCGATATGCTGAATGAAGTCAAGGAAAGCATCATCAATGCCTATGAGATCAGAACCAATCTGTCTCATGCCAAGCTGTCTCACATGATGGACGAAACCACATGGATGAACGCAAAGAAAGCCATCGAACTCGGTTTTGCCGATGAAATCCTCACGGATAAAAAACGCACCGCCGATACCGAAGCCTATGCGTTTTCCGGGTCTGCCATTGAGAAAGCACTCATCAACAAGATTTCGGCAAAGGCAAAGCCCAAGACCGAAGCAAAACCCCAGGGTCGCAGCGTTGACGAACTCAAGGCTCGACTCCATACCATCAAAAATTTCATGTAATACAGGAGGAATCGTATATGAATATCGTTGAGATGCGCGAAAAGCGTACCAAGCTGTGGGCTACTATGGAAGGTTTCCTGGATACCCACCGTAATGACATGGGCGTTCTGTCCGCCGAGGACGATGCCGTCTATGCCAACATGGAGAAGGAGTTTGAGGCTCTCTCCAATGAAATCCGCCGTCAGGAGCGTCGTGATGCTCATGAGGCAGAACTCAGCAAGCCTGTCAACAAGCCCATCACCGAAAAGCCCGCCAACGCACCCAAGGCAGACGGTGTCGGCCGTGCGTCTAATGCCTATAAGGAAGACTTCGGTCTGCACCTTCGCGGTAAGGCACTGGTTCACAATGTGTTGTCCACCACTCCCGATGAGGATGGTGGTTTCCTTGTTCCTTTGGAGTTCGAGCGTGAAATCGTAAGGGCTCTGGACGAGGAAAACGTCATCCGCCGTCTGGCAAAGGTCGTCACCACTCACCATGAGCGCAAGATTCCCGTTGCCCTCGGCCATTCCGTGGCACAGTGGACTACCGAGAACTCTGCCTACACCGAAAGCAATCCTACCTTCGGTCAGAAGCAGATTGATGCATACAAGCTGACTGACCTGTGCCGTGTCAGCGTGGAACTGCTCAAGGACAGCACTTTCGACATCGAAGCCTATCTGCGCCAGGAGTTTGCCCGTGCATTCGGCATTGCCGAGGAAGAGGCTTTCTGCGTGGGTAACGGTACTACTCAGCCCACCGGCATCTTCACTGCCAACGGCGGCACCGTGGGTGTTACCGCTGCGTCTGCGACCGCAATCACCGTGGATGAGATCATCAGCCTGGTTCACACTCTGAAGGCTCCTTACCGCAAGAACGCAAAGTTCCTCATGAACGATGCGACCGTGGCTCTGCTCCGCAAGCTGAAGGATCAGAATGGTCAGTACCTCTGGCAGCCCTCTGTGCAGGCCGGTACTCCTGACCGTCTGCTCGGCTACGAAATCTACACCTCTCCTTATGTTCCCGTTGCCCAGGCAGGTGCCCTCACCATTGCCTTTGGTGACTTCAAGAACTACTGGATCGGTGACCGTGCCGGCCGTACCGTGCAGCGTCTGAACGAACTGTACGCTACCAATGGTCAGATTGGCTATGTGGCTACCGAGCGTGTGGACGGCAAGGTCATCCTGCCCGAAGCCATTCAGCTGCTCCAGATGAAGTCTGCCTAAGATAGGAGGTGGCAGTGATGAGCGAACTTCTGACCAAAGTCAAAGAGAATCTGATTCTCGACCATTCGGCAGATGATGGGCTGATTGAACGCTTCATCACTGCCGCTGTTTCCTATGCCGAAAGCTATCAGCATATCCCTGCAGGGTACTACTCCGAGAATGCGATGCCGGCCACTACCGAACAGGCAGTAATTATGTTGGCATCGCATTTTTATGAGTCCCGTGACGGCTCCACAGGCGGTTTCTTTGCCGACAATGTGCAAGCCGGACAGCAGGTCTGGAACACGGTCAATCTTCTGTTACGACTCGACCGGGAATGGAAGGTGTAACATGAGTTTCGGAAAAATGGACACCTTCATCGAAATTGTTGTTCTGAAAACGAGCAAGGACGAGGAAGGTTTCGCAACAACGACCTATGATGCTGTCGCATCTGTTCGGGCATATCGGGAAGGACGGCATGGCTCCCAGAGATGGGCTAACCTTGCCGCCTTCTCCGAGGCTACGGATCTGTTCCGTTTCCGAGCCATCCCCGGTCTGACCATCACCACCGACCATGTCATTATGACAGGCGGTGAGACTTTCGACATCACCTCCGTGGAGGATGTGAAAGGCCGTGGGATGTATGTGGAAGTCCTGGCGAAAAAGGTGGTGGCTACCAATGGCAAAGGTTGACATCAAAATGCCGGAGGACTTTCTGCTGAAGATGTCCCGTCTGGGCAGCAACTTTGATGCCGTTGCCGAATCCGTTCTTGAGGCGGGTGGTGATGTGGTCTTGCAGAAGACCCGTGCCACCTTGTCCTCCGTTGTCGGCTCCGGCACCAAATATGAGTCCCGCTCCACGGGTGAACTGGAAGCATCGTTGGGGCTGTCGCCTGTAAAGGCAGATAAAAACGGCAATCACAACATTAAGCTGGGTTTCGCTGAACCCCGCCGTGACGGAACGAGCAACGCAAAGCTGGCTAATATCCTGGAATACGGAAAACACGGTCAGCCTGCAAAGCCCTTTCTGAAACCCGCCAAGAGTGCATCCAAGAAGGAATGCCAATCAGCAATGCAGCGGAAATTTGAAGAGGAGGTCAAAAAGATATGAGTGTACTTGCAGATATCCAGTCGGCTATTTCCGGCTTGGGTATTCCCATCGAAACAGGTGTGTTCACAGACAAAGCCCCTGCGAAATATATCGTGGTGGTGCCTCTTGCGGACAGCTTTGACCTCCACGCAGATAACGCTCCCGGCTGTGATGTGCAGGAGGCTCGTATTTCTTTATATGCCCAGGGCAGCTACACGAAGGAGAAAAATGCCATCATGAAAGCACTCCTGGCTGCGGACATGACCATAACCGACCGCAGATACATCGGTTATGAAAATGATACAGGCTACCACCACTACGCTGTGGATGTAGCAAAACACTATGAAATGGAGGAATAAATCATGGCTACTATCGGTCTTGATAAACTGTATTACGCCAAGATCACCGAGGATGAAAGCGGTAACGAAACCTATGCCGCCCCGGTGCAACTGGCAAAGGCAATGACTGCCGACCTCTCCGTGGAACTGGCAGAGGCTACCCTGTATGCCGATGACGGTGCTTCCGAAATCGTCAAGGAGTTCAAGTCCGGCACTCTTTCTTTGGGTGTGGATGATATCGGTGCTTCCACCGCATCTGACCTTACCGGGGCAACCATTGACGCCAACGGTGTCGTTGTTTCCACCAGTGAGGACGGCGGTGATCCCGTGGCTGTGGGCTTCCGCGCAAAGAAGTCCAACGGTAAGTACAAGTATTACTGGCTGTACCGAGTGAAATTCGGTATCCCTGCCACGAACCTTGCTACCAAGGGCGACAGCATCACTTTCAGCACGCCTACCATCGAGGGCACCATTCTGCGCCGTAACAAGGTGGACGGTCAGAACAAGCATCCCTGGAAGGCAGAGGTCACCGAGGGCGATTCCGCTGTTGCCGCTGATGTGATCACCAACTGGTATACGGAAGTGTACGAGCCTTCCTATACCACCGAAGCCGCTGAATAAGGAGGACTGACCTATGGCTACTGAACGCTCTGCGAATATCAACATCGGTGGTGACGAGTACACCCTGCTTCTGACCACCAAGGCTACCAGGGAGATCGCCGGACGCTACGGTGGTTTGGAGAACCTGGGCGACAAGCTGATGAAGTCCGAGAACTTCGAGATGGCCATCGGTGAGATCGTTTGGCTCATCACGCTTCTGGCAAACCAGTCCATCCTCGTCCACAATCTGAAGAACAAGGACGATAAGCGCGACCTGCTCACCGAGGAGATGGTGGAACTGCTCACTACTCCCGTGGATCTGGCGGCATATAAGACCGCTATCACCGAGGCTCTGTATAAGGGCACCAAACGCAATGTAGAAAGCGAGTCTGACTCAAAAAACGCGGTAGTCGAGTAAGTGACGATGAGTTATTTACTCGGCTTCTTTATTACGGATTAGCCCACCTCAATCTATCCCAGGATGAGGTGTGGCTGATGCCGTTTGGTTTACTCCTGGATCTTTGGGAGTGCCACAAACAATACAACGGGCTGGCAAAACCCAAACGGGAAATGTTCATTGATGACATTATTCCTGCCGGGATCTGATGAAGGAGGTGGTTTGAAGTGGCAGATGATTTTGGCTTAAAAATCGGTCTTGAGGGCGAAAAAGAATTCAAGAAGGCACTGTCCGAAATCAATCAGTCCTTCAAGGTTCTCGGCTCGGAAATGAAGGTCGTACAGTCGCAGTTCGACAAAAACGACAATTCCGTGGAAGCCCTCACAGCACGTAACCAGGTGCTGAACAAAGAGATCGAAGCCCAGAAGCAGAAAATTGAGACCTTGCGACAGGCTCTTGCCAATGCCTCCGAGTCCTTCGGTGAAAATGACCGCAGAACCCAAGCCTGGCAGATTCAGCTAAATAACGCTACGGCGGCGCTCAATGATATGGAGCGTGAACTCGACCGTAATAACACCGCTTTGGATGAAGCCGAGCGTGAGATGGACGATGCCGCCGATGCTGCTGACGATCTGGAAGAGGAACTGGATGATGCCGGAGATGCCGCCGATGACTCCGAGGGCAAATTCTCCAAGTTGGGCGGTACTCTAAAAACTGTGGGTGTGGCGATGGGTGCGGTGGTGACTGCTGCCGCAGCCGCCGCTGTTTCCCTCGGTAAGGCCGTTGTGGAAGCCTACAGCGAATATGAGCAGTTGGTCGGTGGTATCGACACGCTGTTCAAGGATTCTTCTGCATCCCTGCAGGAGTATGCCAACAACGCATATAAAACGGCGGGTATGTCTGCCAACCAGTATATGTCCACGGTCACATCCTTCTCCGCTTCGCTGATTTCTTCCCTTGGTGGTGATACCGAGGCAGCGGTCAAGTATGCGGATATGGCAATCACCGACATGGCGGATAACGCCAATAAGATGGGTACGGACATCGGACTCATCCAAAACGCATACCAGGGATTTGCCAAGCAGAACTATACCATGCTGGACAACCTCAAGCTGGGCTATGGCGGCACCAAGACTGAAATGGAACGGTTGCTTGCAGATGCCCAGGCCATTTCCGGCATTGAGTATGATATCAGTTCCTATGCGGATGTTGTGGAAGCTATCCACGTCATCCAGGAGAGCATGGGCATTGCCGGTGCCACCGCTGCGGAAGCAGAACACACCATTGAGGGTTCTATGAACTCCATGAAGGCTGCCATTGACAACCTTATCGTGGGCTTCGGTAATGCGGACGCTGACATTGAAATGCTCTGCAATAACGTGGTGGATGCGTTCCAGGATGTGCTGACCAATATTACCCCGGTCATCGAGAACATCATCTCGGCTCTACCCACAGCTTTGAACGCACTCCTGGCAACGGTGGTGGAAATGCTCCCAACGCTCCTGGATACCGTTGTGGATCTGTTTTCCCAGGTTCTGAACACGCTGCTTACCTTGCTGCCGGAACTTATCCCGGTAGTTATTGAAGCGGTGCTGACCATCGTGAACACGCTGATTGAAAATCTGCCTCTGTTGGTGGATGCCGCCATTCAGATTGTGATGTCCCTTGTGCAGGGCATCGGTGAGGCTTTGCCTACGCTGATTCCTACTGCGGTGCAAGCGGTCATTACCATCGTGCAGAGTTTGATCGACAGCCTTCCGATGATTTTGGATGCCGCCCTTCAGCTTATCACGGGTCTTGCAGAGGGGCTTCTCGCGGCCATCCCCGTGCTGATTGCGGCTCTGCCGGAAATCATTATGAGCATCATCAACTTTATTCTTGATGCCATTCCGCAGATCATCGAGACTGGCATTCAGCTTCTGACCTCGCTTGTGTCCGCTTTGCCGGAAATCATCGTGGCAATCGTGGAGGCAATCCCTCAGATTATTGACGGCATTATCACAGCCGTCCTCGGTTCGATTCCGCAAATCATCCAGGCAGGCATTGACCTGTTGGTGTCGCTGATCCAGGCTCTGCCGGAGATCATCACTACCATCGTGGGTGCTATTCCTGAAATCATCAGCGGTATCGTCAATGCGGTCATTAACAACATTCCTCTGATCGTGCAGGCGGGTATTGACCTGCTGACCTCACTCATCAAGAATCTGCCGACCATCATCGCAGAAATCGTAAAGGCAATTCCGCAGATTATTACGGGTATCGTAAACGCACTGAGCAAGGGTGTATCCCAGATTGCAAGTGTCGGTGCAAACCTTGTCCGCGGCCTGTGGCAGGGCATCCAGTCCCTGGCATCCTGGCTTTGGAATAAGGTTTCCGGGTGGATTTCCTCCATTTGGGACGGCATCTGCGACTTCTTCGGTATTGCATCTCCGTCCAAGGAAATGGGCTGGGTCGGTGAAATGCTTGTGGAAGGCTTGGCCGGTGCAATCAATGCCAACGGTAAGGATGCCGTTGCTGCCGCTGAAGGCATGAGCCAGGACATCAACGATGTGATGCACGGTTTGGCTGATGATATGACCACTGCGTTGCCGACCGACTTCAATGTTACAGGCACCGTGAACCGTAATGACACGGTCTCCGGCGCGGGCTTCGGTGGCGGTGCGCTTATCACCATTCAGCAGATGATTGTCCGCAGCGAAGAGGACATCCGTAAGATTTCCCAGGAACTCTACAACCTCATTCAGAGTGGCTCTCGCGCCCAGGGGCACTTTACTACAGCATAAAGGAGGCTTTGATTTATGGGCTTCACCTATAACGATATTACATCGGCCAGTATGGGCATCAAAGCCCGTCTGACCTCCTGGCAGGTGTGTGGTAGGATGCGTAATTTTACCACCACTGTGCCTGGAAAATACGGTGTTGCAGATTTCGGCGCTGATTTCGATTACCGCGAGATCACCGCCCACTGTAACATTTACCCCAAACACAGCTTTACGGCACTGGTTTCCGCACTGGATGACATTGCCGCTTGGCTTGACCCCGTGCAGGGGCTTCGGCAGCTTGTTTTTGATGATGTGCCGGACAGATACTTTATGGCGCGTCTGAATGATGCGGTGGACTGTGAACGGCTCATCCGCTCGGCAGGCTCCTTTGACCTAAAGTTCTTCTGTCCAGACCCCTTTGCCTACGCCATCACGGACGAAACCTTTTCCATTACGGAAGAAGGCACTCATACCGTGACCCGTGCCATTGGCAATATCGAATCACAGCCCATTTACCGCATCAGCGGTGTTGTGACTGCAGGGGCAAGCAACTATATCAGCATTACCACCAACGGCTCGGAACTCAAGATCGTAAACGCTACGCTCTCCGAGGGCGAGACCCTTGTTGTGGATACCGATAAAATGACCGCTTATGTGGTGGATGAAAACGGAGAAACCCTCCGCAATGGTCTGCCGTATTTGCAGGAACTGAACTTTCCGGCACTTGCTGTCGGCGATAACACAGTCACCGTGGAGGTAAGCAACGCCACGCTGACGGAACTACAAATTCAAGCCAAAAGCAGATGGAGGTGACGGTATGTCTCTGAAAATGATACTGGACAAACAGACGGATTTCACGGGAGAGTTTCCGGCAGAGTATGCCGCCTCCGGCTTATGGCGCTTCAATGAAGCCGAGCCGGACGAGGATACATCCCTTGTCGACTCCTCCGGCTGTGGGCGTAATTTTACTATTGTGGACTGGTCTGGCACTACCGCTAACCTTTCCAAAAGCCCCAAGGGTCGGCAGATCCGTTTAAATATCAATAATCCGACCACAGAGAAAACCCACCTGCAGGTGACCAATGATGGCAGCATCTTTGCAAACCTGGGTGAGCGCATTATCGTGGGCGGTTGGATGAACCCTACCACATATTCCGTTGGTAACACATTCTGTCCGATCTTTAACACCCGCTACGGTCCGGGGCAGCCGATTTTCTATCTGTCTCTGTATTCCGGCAAGCCAAGAATTATGCTCTACAATTCCTCCGGCAGCCTTATCCTGGATAAGTCCGTAACCCCATCGTTCTCCCTTGTCAATGGCGGTTGGTATTTCATTGCCGGTGTGATTGAGCCGAACAACAAACAGTTCACCTATGTTCTGGGTGACCGCTCCACAGGTGAAGTTTGGAAATCGGAGGTACTGACCTTTACGGGAATGCTGAACACATCCTGCGTTGCAGACCTGGTTATGGGTATGCACGCCGACACCTATTACTACGCTGGTGGCTTTGATGACTGGTTTCTGGACTGCGATTCTCAACTGACCGCAGATGACCTTGTGGAATATTTCAAGGCAACCGTCCTCTGTAACGGTGCGGACAGTTCTTCCGATGTGGATGCGCTTACGGTGGAAAACAGCGTCACGCTGAAAGCTACCGATGGGGTCTACCCGGAAAGTGGTGTCCTTTATACCAAGGCGGCTGAATGCAACCTCTCCGGCACGGGCAAGGTATCCGTCACCAGTGAGTACACGGCGGGTATCACCTCGATAGCCTCCGTGGAGACCTCCACCAGTGATGACCTTACCGATTGGAGCGACTGGATCGGCATCGGCACAGACGGAAAATTGCAATCCCCAAACCGCAACTATATCCGTTTCAAGGTCACGCTGACCACAACGGATACTTCCAAAACACCGAAGTTGGTGGACATCCGGCTTTACGATATTCCCAAGGCTCCCTATGAGAAAATCGGCTATGCCCGTCCTGTGGTATTGGATGAAAACGGTGCATGGGAGGCTATCCTGGAAAATGCCTATGACATCATCGTTACGGGCGAAATCAACGGTGAGGACACGCTGACCTTCAGCATTCCGTACCGTGACAGCAAGCGCGGTTACATCGATAACGAGAAGAAAATCCAGATCGTTGACGATATTTATAAAATCCGTACCATCACCGATGTAAAAGACAGTTCCGGCAGCACCATCACTCAAGTCTATGCCGAAGCTGAATTTTATGATCTGACCTTTTCCGTCCGTAAGGAAGAAAAGAAGTTCGATGCCGAGACTGCGGATGTGGCTATGGCCTACGCACTGGAAGGCACTGAATGGTCGGTCGGCACGGTGAATGTTACCACCAAGCGTACCTGGACGAATACGGAAAAGAATGCACTTTCCATTCTCCGCAACATTGCCAATCTCCACGGCGGCGACCTTGTTTTCGACTGCCCGAACCGACTGGTGCATCTGCTGACGGTGAACGGCACGGACAGTGGCGCGCTGTTCGCTTACAAGAAAAATATGAAAAGCATCGAGCGTGTGGTCGATACCCGCTCCCTTGTTACTCGGTTGTATGCGGTGGGCGCTGACGGTCTGACCTTTGCCGACATCAACAACGGCAAGCCTTACCTTGAGGACTTCACCTACTGCAAGGAAGTCCGCATCAGCACTCTGGACTGTTCCTCCTTCACCAACCCCTATCAGATGAAGGAATTTACAGCCATGCGCCTTGCGGAATACTGCAAGCCCACGGTGTCCTATGTGCTGAATGCGATGGACTTGTCCGTTCTGACGGGGTATGAGCATGAAGCCTGGAATCTGGGCGATTATGTCCGTGTAGAGGATAAAGAGTTGGGGCTTTCGGTCACTACCCGTATTGTGCGCCGTGAGTATAACCTGCAGGAGCCTTGGAACACGGTTCTGGAACTGTCCACCACGCTGAAAAACCTGGGCAGTTCGGTCAGCACCCTCGATGTGATCGCAGACTCCCTGGAAGGCACGAGCATGGTGTCCAACAACGATATCCGTGAACTTGTGCCGTTCAATCATCTGCGAAACTCCCGTGCTGACGATGGCCTTGCATATTGGATCAGTTCCGGCTTTGAAGCGGACGGTGAAAACGGTGCATCCGGCACAGCATCCTTTAAGGCTGTAGGTGTTGAGGGTATGACCTTGAGCCTTGCCCAGACCGTCTATCCCTCCAACCGTGGCAGTTATACGCTGTCGGCGCAGATTGCTTCGGATGATTTGAAGAAACTATCCGATGATGCCCAGGTCGGCATTGAGGTGGTTATCGAATACGAGGACGGCAGCATAGAAACAAGATTTATTGACTTGTACTGATGGAGGTGCTTATGGCTTATTTTTCTAAAACTTCGGAGAAGATTACGCCGGAAAGTTACTTCTCCAAGGTCAAATCCATTACGGTGCGTGTGTGCATCACCAACTGCACAGGCACTTTCTATATTACCGACCTCTTGCTACAGCCTGGTTCTGTAGCCACGGGATGGGTAGGTCATCCCTGCGAGATGAAGTGGGTGCTGGATGGCTAATCCGGTATTCATCCGATTGGCAGAGGTCATAAACAAAAAACAGGATATGCGTGTCATGAGCGTTACGGTGAAGCCTACCGTCACCAACTGCTCCGGCACGATTTGGTTTACCGACCTTATGCTGCAAGAGGGACCGGCGCTGACAGGCTTTGTGCCACATACAGAAAGCCGACTTGTAGAGGGCGACAAGGTATGGTTCAACGGTGTAGTTCGTTCCAAAGAAACGGTCATTATCTGCAATGTTGGCGATACCTCCGGTGGTCTTGACATCCATATCTATCCAAAATCCGATATGGCGGCAGGCTCGGTGCAGCTTGCCCAGGGCGTGGGCGGACAGCGAGTTGTATTTCCAAATGCTCTCGCAGCAGAAGATGACCTCGCCCTGCTTGCCTCGGTGCGTGAATGCACTAAAAACGGTGTCACCGAGCCGAAAGAAGGATTTTATCAATACAGTGTCGCTTGGGATTCCAAGCACAAAGTTGCCTTGGAGGACGGCAAGTCTGCCAGGGTGCTTTTTGAATTACAGCAGATGACGGACGGAGCGAATAGCGTGTGATTCTGATTTTTTATGAATAGAATGTAACATTTAGGACATCTGTCTTGACAAGTACACTTGGCACTGGTATAATAATGACAAGTACACTTGGCAGAGGTGATATGAATGGAAAAAGATGAAATATTAGAGAAAAGCAGAAAAGAGAATAAAAACAAAGATTTGGCAGACATGGATGTCGCATCCCAAGCGGGAAATATTGCAGGACGTGTTGGGGCTTGTGTTTGCTGTTTGGTTTCAGTAATTTTTCATTGGTTTACGGATACCTTTTTGTGTAGCCCCTGGATAATTTATTTTAGTATTCTTGGCACACATTATCTTGTGAAATACAACAAAACAAAGAACAAATCGGATTTATTCCTTAGTGTTGTTTATTTTGTGATGTGTCTTTTAGCTTTAATCTTCTTTATTGTACGCCTTTGGGAGGTTAAGGAATGAATGAAGAACTTAAACTAAAAAATAATTTAAAAGAGGTGCGTACACAAAGAAATATGTCACAAAAGCAGTTGGCAGAATTGGTGGGTGTTTCAAGAAACACCATCAGTTCTATAGAAACCGGACAGTTCAACCCAACGGCAAAATTGGCGCTAATTCTTTGTATTGCTCTTGATATTAAATTTGAAGAGCTGTTTTATTTTTAGGAGGTAAGGCATGGAATATTTGATGATGTTGATTTTAGGAGTTTTTATATGTGTTCTTGGCATAACCAATATTAAGGGAAATATTAGCACTATCCACTCGTATAATCGAAGAAAAGTTAAGGAAGAGGATGTACCGAAATATGGAAAGGCTGTAGGCACAGGAACGGTTATCATAGGAGCCTCCATGATTGTATCTTATTTTGTAGCAACCTTTTGGAGTGAAGTGGCAATGGGTGTTATAATTCTTGCATCTTGCATTGTTGGATTAGCTTTTATCTTATATGCACAATTTAAGTACAATAAAGGAATTTTTTAACAGGTAGCAACAATCTAAAATCGAATAGCAATCAAGCGTTCATCTACGGATGGGCGCTTTTTTCATGCTCGGAAGGAGGTGTTGTGGCATGAGGGATAAATTAAAAGGCAAACGCATTATGGTCTGGACTTTTATGGGCAATTCCAGAATGTATGAGGCACTCCGTGATTACGGTGACCGCATCGACACCATTGGTCTGTTTTCCTTTAAGGTGGATGCCACGGGAACGATTACTGAAAGCGGTGTTGCTATCAGCAATATGCTGACCTATATCGAAAAGTGGCCACACATCCGTTGGCTGCTTACCGTTGCCAATGACGGTGCAAACAGCATTTTCAAAGCACTGCGAGATAACACGGATGGCGCACAGGACACCTTCTGTTCCGAACTTGTCCGCATCATGGAGAAATACCCCTGGTGCAGTGGTGTGGACATTGACCTGGAAAAAGGCGATGACTATTCCACTCACGAGGCATCCACGGCTATGTTCAAGCACATCTACGAAACCGTCAAAGCCTACGATCCCACCAAGGAGATGAACATCTGCCTGCCGGGTATGACTTCGGTCAACGGCTCGGTCGGCGGTGAGAACTGGTGTGTGTACGGTGACCTTGACCAGTATTGCGATACCGCTTCCATCATGAGTTACGGTATGGCTTGGTCGGGTTCTGCACCGGGTCCCGTTTCTCCGAGAAGTTGGCTTGAGGGTATTTACGATTATGCTACCCAAGTGATGAACCCCGACAAGGTATTCCTGGGAATGCCCGCCTACGGTTGGAACTGGCAGATCTACGACACCCCAGAAAACCTCGGTAAATATTATCGTGGCACATCCCATACCTACTATGCTGCGAAATACTGGATGCAGGGTCTGTACAACTTTACCGATGATGCACCACCGCAGCCGTTCATTCCCATCGTATCTTATTGGGATGATTACGATATGGGTCCGTGGGCGCTGCCTCATGTGTATGACTATATGGAAGGCAGAGATGCTGTTTCCAAGGAATATCCCCAAATGGCAGAGACCTACAACCGCAGACGGTATTTGACCGCCTATGCCAAACAGCAAAAGACGGAATTCGGTGAAATCCTCATCGACCACAATGCCGAGCCAGACAGTTATTCCGGTGTGGTTTCTGTGTCTGAAACCCTGGTTACCCTGGGTGATGAAGGCTCTGCCACATATAAGTTCACCATCGAAGAGGATGGCGTCTACGATGTTGCCATTCGGCTCTGCTATCCGTTCTGGGGGAAGAACAGCATCTATGCATCCTTGGACGGCAGTACCGTCCACTTTTCCGAGGATAGGCTTTGGTGGCCATATTGGAGAACTACCTTCTGGGCTACCCTTGCCAAGGGTGTGAGCCTTTCTGCCGGAGAGCATACGCTGACCATTTCGGTTGGCGTCAATGGTGTTCAGTTTTATGGTTTCCGTGTCTGCACTGATTTCTCTGAAGCCCCCACCGCAGGCGAGGCGGAATACACCCTTGCTCCAAGAAAGTTCAAGGATGTGAATGGTGATATGGTGGGACCCGCCACAGGCTTCAAACTGACCCTTGAGATGCTGCGCCGAAAGCCGGACTCGGCATTGGTTTGGTACGAGGACTTCCGTGACGAGCAGAAAATTCCCGAAAGCTACTGGACGGTTCTCTCTGGGGAGTGGGATGTTTGGCAGGAGGATTTGCCCTACGGTGATACGAACCGACCATACTCACAGCTTGAGGGTTACGGTCAGCTTGCATGGAACTATGACGGTTTTTCTGACATCCACCTTCGAGCGCAGATCATCATCCCAGAGGATGGTGGCGGCAAGGCGGGCATCTTCCTTGGTTCGCTATTTCTGTGCATCAACTACGATACACAGCAGTTGGAACTTTACGAAGGGTCAACCCTCAAAGGAAGCTACTCGGCATCCTTTGCAAAGACTCCCAAAGCTGATCTTCGCACCAACCCCAATGTCTACACCATTGAGTTGCGGAAACGCGGGAATAAGGTGCGGGTCTATTCCTCGACCTCTTACACGCTCCGCTTTACGGCAACGGTCAGCGGTGGCAGCGGTTATGCCGGAATCCGCTCTGACAGCAAGGTGAACTGCCAACTGCTCCGTCTGGGTGATGCCTGGACATACGAGCCGTATGAACGGTTTGACGTGGTGATGCCGGACGGTACAGAGACCACCTTCGGCAGGATCGAGCGGTCGGACTGCACCTGGGATGAAGAGTTTCAGGTGTTCACGCTGACCTCCGATGTTGAGGAATCGTCCACGAGAAGCGAAAGCATCTCCCTGGACTACGAGTTCTACCATTCCCATATCATGCCGCTTGAGTGCGGAAATGACTATACGGCAAAAATCATCCCCAGGGACATTAACATTTGGATCTCCCGTTTGTTCCTTGGGGACTCGGACGGCTTTTCCATTCTGTATTACCAGGATGTGGACAGCCTCATCTATTGGGCAAACCAGGCAGCATATCGATGGAAACTGCGAGGAATGTGTATGTGGTCCCTTGGGCAGGAGGATATGCGTGTCTGGGAGTGGTTGCCCAAACAAACAGAATAACAGCTTTAAGGGTATCTGCCTCTCGGTAGATGCCCTTTTTGCATACAAAATCGAAGGAGGAAACGGCTATGGATCTCACTGGATTGGCGGCAACGATTACCGCTTTGGGCGTTGTGTTCGGAGCAGTCTTTGCCGTCCACAAATGGTTTCTGAAACAGGAAAAGCAGGATGTTGAAATCAAGGCCATTAAGGAAGAACAGACCATCCTTGTTTACGGTGTTCTGGCTTGCTTGCAGGGCTTGAAGGAACAAGGCTGTAATGGTCCCGTCACAGAAGCCATCAACAAAATCGAAAAGCATATCAACAAACAAGCACACAAATAAGGAGGTTTTCATCATGACTGAAATTACTGTAATCCCCGCACTGGCTGCCATCGTTTACACCATCATCGACATTGCCAAGACCGCTATGGGCGGCACGGAGAAGTTTAACCGCTTCATTCCGCTGATTGCCTGCGTTCTGGGCGCTGTCTGCGGTGTGGTGGCCTTTTACTTCGTTCCCGGCACGATGGGTACGGAAAATATCCTCGTTGCCATTGTACTTGGCGCGGCAAGCGGTCTGTCTGCCACTGGCACGAACCAGGCTGTTAAGCAGCTCACCAAGCCTGCAGCAAAGGAGGTAACGGACAATGAATCTGCATAAGTTGATTTTTACCGAAAATGCCTGTTACAAGGCAGGCAGAAAAATCAAGGTTAAGGGCATCATGGTTCACTCTACTGGTGCCAACAACCCCAATCTGAAACGCTATGTGGGTCCCGATGACGGTCTGCTCGGCAAAAACCAATACGGCAATCACTGGAACACCTATCATCCCGGTGGCAGAGAGGTGTGCGTTCACGCCTTTATCGGCAAGCTGGCTGATGGCACGATTGCCACCTACCAAACTTTGCCGTGGGATCATCGTGGTTGGCACGCTGGTGGCAGCGCAAACAACACCCATATCGGCTTTGAAATCTGCGAGGACGGTCTTACGGACTACACTTACTTCAAGAAGGTGTACCGTGAGGCCGTTGAACTTTGTGCCTATCTCTGCAAAGAGTATGGACTGACCGAGCAGAACATCATCTGCCACTCCGAGGGCTACAAACAGGGTGTCGCATCCAACCACGGTGATGTGATGCACTGGTTCCCAAAGCATGGCAAGAGCATGGATACCTTCCGTGCCGAGGTCAAGGCTCTCTTGGCTACTGGCACAGAAAGCACCGAAGAGGAAACCGTAACACCCACCGTGACCTATCCCGAAAAGCTGACCACGGGTTACTACCGTGTGCGTAAGGATTGGAAGGACAGCAAGTCCCAGGTCGGTGCTTACCGTATCCTCACCAACGCAAAGAATGCTGCGGATAAGAACCCCGGCACCTATGTGTTCACCAATGACGGTGTGGCGATTTATCCCACCGAAGGTGAATCTGCTGCCGAGGATACCTACCGCATCCATACTGTGGTCAAGGGTGACACCCTCTGGGATATTGCCACCCTGTACCTTGGTAAGGGTAGCCGATACCCAGAAATCAAGACGCTGAACGGACTGACCTCCAATGTCATCTACAGCGGTTGGAAGCTGAAGATCCCCAACGAATAAATCATAGGGGATTTTCCAAAAAAGTAAATAAACCAGCGGTCAAGAACTTGACCTACAGTTATAGCCCTCTGAGGAATTTTTCCTTGGAGGGCTATTTTTTGTGCTACAAGCGGAACAAGGCAACGCTGACCCCTATATATTCCTACGCGGGCATAGGGTGTTATCTCTTATGTTTTATTGTCATTTTTATATATACATACAGTTGTTACCGTTGTTCCTGTTTCTATGTGACAGGCATAAAAACGTATATGAAAGAATAAAGTTTTCAAAAAACCTCAAGTTTGAGCCGCTCCCGTGGCCTTCAAGTAGGAGGTGTTTGAAAATGACTGACGAACAGCGTTTTAAGATAATTTCGGCAAGAAAAAATGGCGTGGGATACGCCAGCATAGCAAAGGACATCGGCATGACAAAGAATGCCGTGGCTGCCTTCTGCCGCAGGAATGGTCTGACGGGGAACCTTTCTGAAAATACAAGTACAGCCGAAGGCGGTCTGTGCCGGGAGTGCGGCAAACCCCTCGTCCAAGTCGATGGGATGAAAACCAGGGTCTTTTGCTCCCATGCGTGTAAGACCAAGTGGTGGCGCGCGCACCCGGAAAAAATGAATCGAAAGGCTACATACGATTTTGTCTGTGCCTGCTGTGGTAAGCCCTTCTCGGCTTACGGAAATTCCAAGCGGAAGTACTGCTCCCACGAGTGCTACATTGCAGACCGCTTCAAAGGTGGTGACGGCAATGAATGAACAGCAGCAGTTGGAGGCTGAAAAGCAGTATTACACTGCTATGGCAGTAGCCACTTCCATGCATGAAAAAGGCGTCATATCCGCCGATGTATTAGCCATAATACAAACAAATCTGCTCGATAAATTCCGCCCAATTTCGGCTACATTATTATCCGGAATAGCGTTGACTTTCTGAGGCTTTAGAGTGATATATAGTGTCGGAAAGGAGCGCGTGTATATGGCTAAAATAATACGAATCGAGCCTGTTTCGGTAACTTTCACGAAGAGAAAGCGGGTCGCAGCCTATGCCAGAGTTTCCAAGGAAACGGAACGGCTTATGCACTCCGTTTCGGCACAGGTCAGCTACTACAGCAAGCTGATACAGAGCAATCCCGAATGGGAATACGCAGGTGTGTATGCGGACTCCGGCCTTAGTGGAACAGGAACGGAATGGCGAGATGAATTTCAAAGACTGCTTGCAGACTGCGAGGCAGGCAAAATTGACATAGTGCTGACCAAGAGTATATCGAGGTTCGCTCGGAACACTCTGGATTTGTTGGAGACCGTCCGGCACTTAAAGGAACTGGGTGTAGAGGTCAGATTTGAGAAGGAACGCATCAATACCTTCTCCGGCGACGGAGAACTGATGCTTTCCATCCTTGCATCCTTTGCACAGGAAGAGAGCCGGAGCATTTCCGAAAATGTGAAATGGGGCGTCAGAAAGCGGTTCCAATCCGGCGAGATCGGCGCTGCAAACAAGCACATCCTTGGCTACCGCTACGACGATGACCTTGAGCAGTATGTCATCATCCCGGAGGAAGAGGTTATTGTGAGGCTGATGTTCCAACGGTATCTTGAGGGCGTTCCGCTGCAGACCATCTGCGATGAACTAAACGACAAGGGCTACCGCACCGTCAACGGCAAGCTGTTCCAGGAGGCATCGCTGAACAACCTCATTCACAATGAGATTTATGCCGGGGACTTGGTTCGGCAGAAGTGCTACATGATAGACCCCATCAAGAAAACCAAGGTGCGCAACAAAGGTGAACTGCCCAAATTCTGCATGACCGACTGCCATGAGGCAATTTTGGACAGAGAGACCTACGCACGGGTCCAACAGGAGTTTGAACGCAGAACGGCAATGCTGAACCCAACATACTGCTTCACCAAGAAAATCCGCTGCGCCGTTTGCGGACAGCCTTTTACAAGGAAAAAAGGCAAACAGCGCGGTAAGACCTATGTGCATTGGATCTGCCGAAGTAAAAAAGAGCCTGGGCAGACCTGCTGCACCCGGAATTTTGCCGATGATGAACTGAAACGCATCTGTGCCGAGGTTCTCGGCACGGAGACCTTTGACGAGGGGCTTTTTGAAGCCCAGGTCAAGCAGATGCTTGTGCAGGAGAACGGCGGCATTGAGTTCCACCTGGTCGGCGGTGAGCGCCGTGTTTGGCAGGATTTGAAAATCAACCCCACATACCATGAATTTACGGTCACGGACTGCTTCCAAGGGAAGGTGTTCTGCGGAAAATGCGGACACCCATACCACAGGGTGGTTTCGGCAAACAAGTGGACTTACTGGTATTGTATCGGCAAGCGGTATGGCTATAAGGGTATCGAGTGCGATGCTCAGAACTACGCAGACTTCCAACTGCGTAGGATATCCGCATTTATCCTTGGGCAGCCCGAATTTGACGAGACCGCCTTTGAACAGCAGATTGAGAAAATCACAGTGCTTGAGGACGGAAGCCTTGAGTACAAGTTTTACGAAGGGAGAACGGAAAAATGGCAGCGAAAAATGTAACCACAATACCTGCTACCATCAGCAGGTTTACGGCAACACCCATCAACAGCCGTAAAAAGCGCCGTGTCGCAGGCTACGCTCGTGTTTCCACCGATATGGAAGACCAACAGACCAGTTACGCAGCACAGTGTGATTATTACACCAACTACATCCAGAGCCGGGAGGATTGGGAGTTCGTAGCCCTGTATTCTGACGAGGGCATAAGCGCAACCTCCACCAAGTACCGTGACGGCTTCAATCAGATGGTCGAGGATGCCCTTGCAGGAAAGATTGATTTGATAATTACCAAAAGCGTGTCCCGCTTTGCCCGAAATACGGTCGACAGCCTTTCCACCATCCGCAGGCTGAAAGAAGCTGGCTGCGAATGCTATTTCGAGAAAGAGAACATCTGGACCTTCGACAGCAAGGGCGAATTGCTTATTACCATCATGTCCAGCCTTGCACAGGAGGAGAGCCGGAGCATTTCCGAGAACTGCACCTGGGGCGTGAGAAAACGCTTTGCAGACGGTAAGGTTTCTGTACCGTTCGGCAGATTCCTCGGCTATGACCGTGGTGAGGACGGCAACCTTGTGATTAACGAAGAACAAGCGAAAGTTGTCCGAAAAATCTACGGTATGTTCTTGCAGGGCAAATCCCCATATGTCATCGCCAAGGAACTGACTGCGGCAGGCATCCCCACACCGGGTGGCAAAAAGGTCTGGGGACAGGCCGTGGTTCGGAGCATCCTCACGAATGAGAAGTATAAGGGGGATGCACTCCTGCAGAAGGTTTATACTACAGATTATCTGTCAAAAAAGAAGAAAATCAATGAAGGCGAGGTCCCGCAGTATTATGTGGAAGGAAACCACCCTGCGATCATAGACCCCGCTATTTTTGACCGTGTACAGCTTTTGATGAAGACCCGATGCCCAGGAAAGAACCGCACCAGTTCGGTCAGTATTTTTTCCAGCAAAATCAAATGCGGTCACTGCGGCTCCTGGTACGGCTCAAAGGTGTGGCACTCCAACGATAAGTACAGACGGGTCATTTGGCAGTGCAACCACAAATTCAAGGGTGAGGATAAATGCGATACGCCCCATCTGACCGAGGATGCCATCAAGGAAAAATTTATCAAAGCCATGAACCTTTATGCCGGACAGAAGGATGTGCTGATTGCCACCTTCACAGAAATCGAGCAGACAGCCTTTGATACCACAGCCTTGGTCAGCGAACAGCAGACCTTGCAGAACGAACTGAACGTGGTGGTGGAACTCATCGAGCAGTGCATCGCAGAAAATTCCAGAGTGGCGCAGAACCAGGACGAATACGAAAAGCGGTACACCGCCCTGGCAGAACGCTTTGATGGCATCAAGGCACGGCTCGACCATGTGACCAAAGCCATCATGGAGAAACAGGCTCAACGGGAAGAAATGCGGGTTTGCATTGAAGGGATTGAAGCGCTGCCGGATGCCATCGACACATTTGACGAGCCGAGTTGGACGGTACTTCTGGATTTTGCCACAGTCCACGCAGACGGCAAGGTCGAGTTCACATTCAAGACCGGCACGGTCATCACGGTATAATTTACAGCACAGCAGGCACTCCGCTTCACGGCGGAGTGTTTTCCGTTTCGGGGCAAAAAAATATACCTTTTAACTTTGCCCTCGAAAATGTATACCCCCAAAGGGGCAAAGTTAAAAAGTATGGGGTCAAAGTTAAAAAGTATAGGGCAAAGTCAAAAGGTTCAAGGGCAAAGTTAAAAAGTGCGGGGTCAAAGTCACATTGTATCAAAGACGCATATTTGATAGATGACGGCGTATCGGGAACCCGTTTTGACCGCCCCGGCTTTCTGGCGATGATGGAGGAAGTTGAGGCCGGACGGGTGGAGGCCATCGTCATAAAGGACATGAGCCGCTTGGGGCGCGACTATCTGAAAGTCGGCCAGGTCATGGAGATTTTGCGGCAGCGCGGTGTCCGGCTGATCGCCATCAATGACGGTGTGGACAGTCTGAAAGGCGATGATGATTTTACCCCTTTCCGCAACATTATGAACGAGTTTTACGCCCGCGACACCAGCCGGAAAATCCGCTCCGTGTTCAAGTCCAAAGGCATGAGCGGCAAGCACCTGACCGGCACTGTCATTTACGGCTATTTGTGGGACGAAAAGCGGGAACACTGGCTTGTTGACGAAGAAGCCGCCGAAGTGGTACGCCGCATCTTTTCCCTGACGATGGAGGGCTATGGCCCCTATCAAATCTCCAAGCTGCTGTCCGAGGCAAAGGTTGAAATCCCCGCTGTCCATCTGGCACGCTTTCACGAAGGAGTAAACAGGACGAAGCCGGTCAAAGACCCCTACGGCTGGGGATCGTCCACCATTGTGAACATCCTGAAAAAGCAGGAATACCTGGGCCACACCATCAATTTCAAGACCCGGAAGCACTTCAAGGACAAGAAAAGCCACTATGTTGACGAAAGCGAGTGGACGATTTTCGAGAATACCCATGAGGCCATCATCGATCAGGAAACCTTTGACAATGTGCAGCGTATCCGGGCGAATGTCAGGCGCTACCCGGACGGCTGGGGCGAGGCCCATCCCCTGACCGGCCTGATGTACTGCGCCGATTGCGGCGGCAAGATGTATGTTCACCGCACATACAACGGCAAGCGCGTCCCGCAGTACACTTGCGGCCAGTATGGGAAGTACC
>ERZ773155.145-NODE-145-length-59583-cov-19.094796_pt1 | contig 59583 bp, 75 predicted proteins | sample MGYA00511262_ERZ773155 | MGnify/ENA primary metagenome ERZ773155 (study PRJEB29015, sample SAMEA2737828) | human gut metagenome | biome: human gut; feature: human-associated habitat; material: faeces | place: China | collected 2012 ... | reverse complement strand
GTTTATTTAAAAACTGTTCTTTCCACAGCTTGTCCTTTGCTGATGAACCGCACCAGAAGCCCGGGCAGATTTTACCGTTAGCATCATAATGGCGAATTACTTTGTCTTTTTTGATGTTATACTTTTTTATAAGTCGTTGAGCAAGTAAGATTACATTTTCAAGTGTCTTGCCTGTGCATTCTGTTGTTGAACCTGCAATTTCAATTCCGATTGAACGGCAATTAATATCCCAGTCGCCTGCATGCCAAGCAATATTTTTGTCAGCGACAGATCGTACAACCGTTGTATCATCGACAAAATAATGTGCAGATGTTTCAACTACATTATTCTTAAAGTAGTTACCGTTGTTTTCTGCTGTGTCGCCGTTGTTGCCGGTGTAATGAATAACAAGTGTATCAATTTCCGAAGATTTTCTGTTGCTCTCTGTAAAATTACCTTTGCTGCACCATATTTCTTTAAATTTATAAGACATATTTATACCCCCCATACAGCCATAATAGCGTTGTAGTACTCCTCGCGGAGCTGTTCCTTTAAAATCTCTCTGTCACTCTCGCAATTTGTATATGCATTGCGGACATTTTCACCAACCTGCACATCTTCGCCACCGAGATTAACAAACTTCTGTCTTAACACACTCACGCTGTCCTTTGTAAGCATATCGAGTGTGATTTTTTCTTTAAGTTCCATAGAATTACCTCCTACTGTCTGATATATGTAATTGTAAAATTGATTTTCTCGTCCTCTGTAAATTTATCCGTTGGCGAGCTGATGTAAAGCCATGAGCCGTCAAGACGGATATTTCTCAGCTTATTTGTAGTTGAGTACACAGCAATACTCGAAAATCGACTTTCGTTTTTTACCGCGAAAGGCAAGCCTGCCATCTGAATATACGATTTATCCGCAACAAGTTTTGTAATATTTACCGACACCGTAACCACCTTGCCATTTTTCACATAGTTAAAAACGCCCTCGTTGCCGTCATAAATCGCCTGTCCGGGTGTAAGACTGCCCGTACCGCTCTCAATATTTGAGCTATCATATTTTGCCGCAAGCGACTTGTCTGTCGCTGTTTTGTTGTCTGTTACGGTCTGACTCAGAGTACTGATTGACTCATCAGCTGAGGACTTATTGTCTGCAATCTGCTTGCTTAGCTGAGCGACTGCATTGTCTACACTGTCCTTATCAGCTTTAAGATTAATCTTCATTGTCACTGTTTCGTCAATGTCTGTTATTTCATCTTCAAGCTCGGTTTTATCTGCCTTTGCAGATAAGGCTGTGTTAATCGCAATTATTCTCTCGCTTAGCGTGTTGATGTTGCCATCCGCAAGCGCTATGTCTATGCTGTTCTCGTATATGCCGTTTTCGATTTTGTTTAGATTTGTGGCGTTAACTGCGGGCGGTGCTCCGTCAACCCACACTGTTTTCGTGTAACTCATTGATCTCATCCTTTCCTAAATATTCTGTACCTTCTGCCGTCAGCCTTACTCTCATGCCGTTAGTGCCTTTCAGCGTTCGTTCAAGAATAAAACTGTCGACCGTTTCCGTGTCCGTAAAGCCTGTTTTTATGCTCACCTTGTCGCCACATTCGAGCCACCACCTGCCGTAAACATCAGCTTTAAAAGGCCTGTAAGCATACAAATTGTAAAAGATGTAGTTGTTACCTTTATTATCGTTAAAACTTGTAACAATACCTGCAATGTCGGTACAGCACGCAGTGATTATGTTGTCCGATATATACCAACTTTGTTTTTCTTCTTCTGTATGACCGTACGAAAAATAGCTGTCCTTGTTGTACTTAAACTTAATAAGATTAATACTGCGTGTTGTGTATTCCTCAAAGTCGAGGTTGCTGTAGTTGTCAACGACCTCGGTTTTAGGATTTAAAATTTGAATAAACTTTATCTTGCCCTCTCCGCTCATAATTGCAAAACAAGCATTAAGTTCGCAGTAAGCACTCAACAAGTCCGCTATCGTGGTTTTGTCATTGAAAACCGATTTTACAAGATCCAATTTCAGCGACAGCTTATTGCTGTCATTAAAGCCTGTAAATTCGTTTTCGTAATCATAATTACTTAAAAAGCTGCTGCAGAGATATACTCTCAAGTCATATAAACTTATTTTTGGCGAATAAATCGCAAGACTTGTAAAGTAGTTGTAAGCGTATTTTTGCGAAGCGAGATATAAATCGTCATATGCGATAATTTCCTTTACCGACCTGTTTTTCTGTCTTGATGAGCTGTTGACAGTACCGCAGAATAGCGACATCTCAATAACTCCAGACTGATAACCGCAATATAAATCTGCACTCGGCAATACTGTATCGGAGGGAAATAAAAGCCCCTTGCTGTATGACTGTTTCATTATAACTTTAATGCGTTTGCCGTTGAGCTCTGTGTCAACATTTATCACTCTTACAGTAAGCTGACCCGCAATACAGCCGCCGAGTTTAAACTCCTTGCCGTCACTGATTGCCTGCGTAAGTTCAAGACTTTCAGATACAATATTCTCGCCCATGATGTCTGGAATATCGTTGTCAGGAAAGCTGATAATTATTTCCCTTTGCAAGCTGTCGTTCAACAGTTGCTTTTTGACCTCATCTGTTAAATTTATCATACCACACCCCCTTAATACTCAATAAGTTCAATGCTTATCGGGTTGTAGAGAATATCGGTCTTGCTTGCGTCCATAACCGAAAACTCAATATCTGGAATATAGAAATATCCGCTGTCATATGAGTTTGTTTCATCGTTCCAATATGTAACATAGCATTTGCGTTGTACCGTGTTCACAATTGCGGAATTAATAATATTCTGCATATTGATTTTCTCGTTCAAGTGCAGAATGTGGGTAGAAAAAGTAATGCTTGTCTTACCTGTCGGCAGTGTTGAACGCTGTAAACTGCCGTTATCGTCACGCTCTGCGTCAGTGTCCATTCGCTGATCAGGTGTTGACGAATATTCAGCAAAATAGTTATTAGGAAATTCGGTATTTCCGAATTTTAGTAAATAACCTTTATAATTTGACATACTGCACCTCCTTTACGCAAATGCCGATTTGCCGTTATGGCGGTTTTTATAAAGCTCGTTTTGCTTTACGATTTCGTTAAAAATATCATTGCCGTTAATTTCAGCGACAAACTGATAGTAGTTACCGCCGTTGTTTCTGAATATTACGAACATCTCATACAGCTTTTTAAGATACGACAGAATTTCGCTGAGAATTACCGTATCCTCTCCGCTTGAAGTATTTAGCATACCCTCGAGTTTTGAAAGAGGTGCAATAACCTCAGGATTGCCCGAGTTTGCTCCTGCATTATCGCCGACTACCGCAAGTGTAGGCGCTTTTACAAGTCCGCCTGTTGCAAGTCGTGGCAAGGTAACCTTATCAAGCCGACCTGCGTGCCATTCCTGCCCAAACAACTTGCCTATCGAATTTGCAACCGTGTCCACACCCGACAACATTTTATTGATTGCAGAAATAAAGCCGTTTATAAAGTTTTCAAGTCCTGTTAGTACATTGTTAAGAGGAGTTTTTAAAATGCCATAAATCGGAGTGAACACATTTGAAAAGATTGTTTTTATAGGTTCTAAAGCATTTCTTATATTATTTAACATCATGGTAATGACACTCTGTACCTTTATACTTGTATCAGATAAACCATTGACAAGACCTAAAACTGTATATTGTCCACGCTTATACATTTCTTTTGACGGAGAATGTATATCCATTGTGCTGTCATACTCGCTTAATACAGTGCTAGCAAGTCCGTTGCTGTTTTTAACGAGAGCGTCTTTATAAGTTTGAGTACCTTTGACTAAACCGATTACTGTATTTTTACCGCTATCCTCCGCCGCTACTTTAACATCACTTAGTGACTTCCAAATCTTTTCTCCGTTTTCATCCGTTGCGGAAAGAATATCATTTTGTGAAATCATCTGCTGATTATATGCCATTAGCACCGCCGCTGCATCAGAATAGTCTCCGTTCAGGACTTTTTGAACATCTATCAAATCATCGTTAGTCATAGTAAGCTCATTAACTTTTGCGGTAGCCTCATTATACTGCTCTTTCAAATCGTCATAAGCATTACACATTTCCTTAATATCGTCATACATTTGACTTTCTTCTCTAAAGTTGATACCACCGTTGATAGTACCGTAACTTTGAAAGAAATCATTCATTGTGTAACCACGGCTGGAGAGTTTTTTCTCCAACTGCGCATAAGCAGAATCAATTTCATTCATTTTTGAACTCATTGTTTCTTTGACTTCTGATAAATTCTTAGTAGCTGTAATCTTTTCAAGTGCATTTTCTTGCTGTAATGCTGACAGAGCCGCAGCATTTGCGGTTTTCTGATAATTATCAATGAGATTGTTAAGTTCCGAAGATACTTCGCCCAAATCGCCTTTAAGATTCACTGTATTACCATCACTTATCTTAACATATCTATCCCAAGTATCTTTAAATCCGTCAACATTGTCTTCAAAATAGGTAACAATAGTTTGTAATTGAGCCATCTCTGAGGGTGAAAGTTCTGCTTTATTAAGCAAAATTTCGAGCTTTTCTTGATAGTCATCAATCAAAGTGTTTTCAGCGTAATTTTGGTCAAGAGTATTAAGAGTATTATCAATCTTTTCGGTAATACCGTCACAAGTACCTTGCAAATCATCTGAAATACCCTGCAACTCATCACAAAATTTTTTTGCCTCGGAATTGCTCCACCTGCAATCGTTGTAAGCCTGTACGGCTAAAACAATACCCGTTATTGCGCTAGCTATAACAAGCAGAGGGTTAGCTGAAATCACAGAGCTAATATTTTTAACTGCTGATGTGACTTCACTTATACCACTCGCAATAGCCTTACCTGTCTTGAATGTGATAACTGCCGTGGCAACAGCACCGATACCTCCAGCTACTGCTTTTAACACAGACGGACTTATTTTTTTAATAATATCTGAAATACCTTTAAGTGCTCCGGCAAATGCATTAAGCAAATCAGGTACAACCTTTTCAATAGTCCACTTTGCCAAAGGTAAAAGAATAGTTTTATAGGCTTGTTTTAGCTTATCGCCGCAGGCTTTTAACAGTTCTCGGAAAGCTCCGCTAAGTGTTTCAACCGCTTTTGCAACAGGGTCAAGGTTTAGGTCTTCAAGCCACTCAAGCCTGATTTGCGACATATCATCAAGAAAACCTGTTATATCCTCTACTATACCGAGAATGTTCTCCCATATTTTCTTACCTGTATCGTTTTTATCCCAAGCCTCTTTTATCTTGTTTCTTAGCGTTTCTGTGAAATTATTGCAGTTACGAATAATATCAAGTATATTACCCCATATTTTCTCGCCCTTGCCGTCATTCCACACTTCTCTGAATGTGTCACCAACAGTATTTACAAGTTCGACAAGACTGTTCCACTTGTCGATAAATGACTGTACAACGCTGTCGCCTAACCCCGCTTTATCCCACGCTTTTTTGAAAGCTTCCGCAATGTCGCCAATCGTGCTGAATGCAGTATCAAGCAAAGAATTGATGTTTTCAAGGAATTTTTTACCTGTACCGTTATTCCATACATTTTTCCACGATGTACTGATTGAAGATACTACACCTTTAATATTTGTTAGTGCAGTTTTAAAACTTTCAAACGTTTTGCTTTGGGTTAAGCTGTTAGTTTTTTTGCTGACCGTTGAAGTAACACTGCCGTTGTTTACAGTAGTAGAACCGCTTTGCGTTGTATCTGTTGCTGTTGTGTCAGTTTTCGTAAGAATATTCAGTTTGTCAAAACCTGCTATACTGCGTTTGGCTTTTTCTGCACTGCTTGCTACATTATCAAGCGCAGTGGAACTGTTACTTGCCTCATCACTCAAACCTTGAGCAGCGTTAGCCGCAGTTGAAATATTACTTGCAGTATTACTGCTATCGAAATTAAAAAGGTCGGATAATGAATTAACTGCGTTTTTTGCATATTCTGTAAGTTTTGCGATAGCTGATGACAACTTTTGCACAATGTTAGTTGCTACTTGAAGAATAGGCTTACCCACAACCGCAAGCAACTGATTCCAACTCTCTTTTAAGTTGCCTGTTACATTTTCCCAACCGTCTGATTCTCTGCTTGCTTGTCCGATAGCGCCCGAAAGCTGATTAGCGTCCTTTACCATTTCAAGCAAGGTGAGCTGTTTCTGCGATTCCGACAAATCCGTAAATGACTTTCCATACAGCTTATTAGCCGCCGCATTTCGTGTTGTTTCTGTACAAGACAGACCAAGTGCTGCGTCATTTTCAAAGTTACCTTTAAGAAACGACTTAAGGCTTTCTGCAGTGTCCTCGAGTGAACGGTCATAATATGCCGCACTGTCAGCTGTTACCTGTAAAGCCTCTTGCATCATATTAAGAGCGTCTGCACTGTCCATACCTGTGGTTTTTGCAAATGCATAGATACTTGTACCCACACCCTGCAAGCGTGTTTTCAAAATACCGCTGCTTTTAGATACCGTAGCAATAGCACTTTCAGCTTGTGACTGCATTGAGCCAAATGTTTGCTCAAACTGCGAATTTGCGGCATTAACCTCTGCCGCCGATTCAATGCACTGCTGACCGAAATTCTTAACAGCGGCAACCGAAAAAGCAGCCACAACCGCTGTACCGAGTTTTTTTAACTTAGCAGACATCTTATTGCTTACGCTGTTTGCCTGCTCCTGCACTGCATTAAGCGATTTAGAAAAGCCTTGCCTGTTCAGTACAAGATTTAAGCCGATTTCGCCAACTGTAGCACTCATTTCTCACACTCCTTTCAATATAAAATAAAGGGCGTAACGAAATGTGACACCCTTGTGGTATAAAAACAGCGCACACCCGAAGATGTACGCTGTAATTAGCTTATTTAGTTGTTATGAGTTCTTTGCTTCAAGTTTCTTTTGTGTTATACCTGCAATCGCAAGCTGTTCGTATGCCTTAGGGGCTGACAGGCTATCCGGAACAGGTATTCCATATGTATCGCAAGTCAGTTTATCCATTTGAGCAATTTCAAGAGGTGTACATCCTTTGTCTTTCATAATTGCACGCTGAATACGCAGATAATTAGCAACACCGTTAAGATACTTTACCGTATCCGGAGAAACAAATGCATTAACCGCTTCTTTTACTCTGAAATATGTTTCCTCGAGATTTTCAAACTGCTCCCACGCCTTGTCTGTATCAAGAATTTTGCAGTGGTGATTTGCCCCTCTTTCAGTCCACAAATATAAATGACTTGCTCTCTTTGACCACTCGTCTTTTAGACTACTGGTTACAAAGTTTTTAAATTCCTTTCCTTCCAAATAGAAATAATGCTTTCCCTCAACAAATTTGCTTTTGTTACGAGAAAAGTTTTTACTGATATAACTCGTACTCGTTCCATATGCTTCTGCAAGCATTGCTGTTGTAATAACTTTCTGTCCTTTGTATTCCATAGCTTTCATATCATTTAACCGCCTTTCTCATTTCAGCTTTTGCAGCTTTAATGCCTTGAGCATATCCAAATGCGAATGCATCGCAAATCATATCACATACACTTGAATTGGTACGATAAATTTCCGTAACGTTCTCGTAGCCCATATCATAATATGGATTAATAGTGCCACGAACACTTTTGATTACATTTTTTACATTCTTTACACAAGCCATAATAAAAACTCCTATCATAATTTTAATTTGACAGAAGTTCCGCTAAATGATATAATAGATTTCAGATAGAGATACTTCTGTCGGGATAGAACATTTGGGTTTTGGTCGTCAAACTGTACCCCATATGTTCTATTTTTTTATATCGCTTTCCAACTTTTGTATTCCGCGACTAATTGCTTCTGTTTTATTCACTTTTTCTTGTTCACAATATTTATCAAGCAGTGCTTTGTCTTTATCACTTATCCTTATGCTTATTTTGTTTGGTCTTGGATTATCGGTTGGTCTGCCTGTTCTTGGTGACATCTAACTGCCCTCCTTTCTTTTGTCTGGCATAATTATATATTATTGTCGGGCAAAAGTCAATACCTATTTAAAAATAATTTGAAAAATTTTTAGCCACCCCTTTTGGAGTGGCTTTTACATTGTTTTTAAATCAATTACTTTAAAATCCAGTATGGATAGATTTAAAGAACAATATTCCAGAATAAAGAACGAATACTACCCTCATTTAAAATCCATTATGGATAGATTAAAGTGCAATCAACATATTTTTATGGTCGCCAATGACAATTAGGACATTCTGCTATATTGCTATAAGAATTAACGCAATGGCATTGTGGACACTCCCATTTATCATTACTAACAGGTTTTTGCTGTTTGTTACTGTTATGCGGTAAATGGCAGTTAGAACATTCCGTCGCCTCTGCTTTATTCATGCAATGACATTTAGGGCATTCCCAATCTGTTGTTTTGGCGATTACTGAGCTTTTACCTGCACCCAACTCTTCAAGATAAGCAAGTATTTTAGCAATACCGCCAAAAATCAGGCATAATAATACTGTTGATACCCAGCATACAAGCATTAAAGTAAAATTAAAACTGCGGGTTACGGTATCAGTTAGAAAATTTGTATGTACGCTTTGGAAAACTGCGCCTAAAGCTATTCCTCCGACTGCACCAAGTATCAATAGTACGACTGTTATACCTTTGTAAAATTTGCTGTTCATAAAAATCTCTCCTTTTAGTATATAATGTTATAATATTTAACATTTATTAAATATTACCAAAAATATACATAAAAGTCAAGAATTATATAAAAATAAACAAAATTGTATGCAACATTTACATATTTGCAAATATCATTTCAAAGTCATGCAAGGCTGTGTTTATGTCAGCCTGCGTGCGTTTATTTGCTGTGCGTGAACGCCACTTGTTGCGTATTTTATGTTGAGATGATGTAAAGTTCTTCAAAACATTTTCATCGTTCTCGAGGCGAATTTGAGCCGTTCTCGCAAGAGGCGTGTCAGCTCCCAAGCCACACAGCAGGGAGCTGAACTCCGCCCAAGTCATCTTTTTAAAATCTTCGGAGTAAATGCTCACCCCGTACTCTGACTTAAAACTCGATACGATTAAATCGAAATCATCTATTAAGTCGTAGCCGGGGTCTGAATTTCCCCCTCGCTGTCATTGTCGGCGATAAGCTCTGTTGCTGTCTTAATAACAGTTGAGAGGTCGTCAAACGAGAGATGAAGTTTTGCAATCTTTTCTCTGTTCTCCTCGTCAAAGAGAAGCTCAAGCGCAGATAAAATGTCAGTGCTTGATATACCGTTCTCGCTGTCGAAAAGAGCAATAGCCTTGATAAAAGAAATTGCGTCGTTGTTGACCTCAATTTCAGTGCCCTTAATTACGAGCTTAGGTCTTTCCTCAAAATTGAGTTTGTTTGTAATATCAATAATTTTTGACATTCTTTATACCTCCTTAGGCTGCAGGTGTGTATTCGGGCTTGCCATTTGACATAACCTCAAATTCAAGAGGTGCAACACCTGTGCTTGCGCCTGCGCCGTTTGCTGTTACAGAGATAACCGCATTCTTGAAGAGTACGCTTGCACCATTCGGGAAAGTCCACTTGAATGGGAGCTGTGCGGCTGTGCCGTTCTTAAACGCAAGCTCTGCGATTTCATCGTTGCCTGCGTCACCGATTGTACGCTTGCCCTTTACAGAGATTGTAACGCTCTTGGCTGTCATAAGTCTTGACTTCCAACCCTCGTTCTCAAACGCTGTCCATTCCTCAACGCCGTTGTCAAATGCCACCGAAAACTCCTCACAATTTGCGATTGCTGTTGTGGCGGTGTCTGTACCTGCCTTACCTACCGCAAACTGATTTTCATAACATGGATAAACTCCACTTGATACTGCCATAATTATTTACATCCTTTCGTAATAAAATTTAACTTCAATGACTTGCTCATAAACGCCCTTGTCGTCTGTGCCTACATCGACAGGCTCGGGTGTGAGCAGTTCAATCATATAAATTGTGTGTTTGTTGATTTCAACATCTTTTACACTGTAAAGCGTTTCAAATAAACTGCGTGCCTGTCGCTCTGTTTCATTTGCGTTGTTGTTCCAATGCAAGAGTAAAGACACGCTGATTGTGTTGTATGTACTCTCGTCACCAATCGCCCTTACAGGCGCACCCGACTGCTTGAGAGAGTACACACCGAGGGACTCATCTTGTTTGTTATCGAGTTTACCGATGTAGTAATGCTCTGCTTTAAAGACAGTCTTTAAAAAGTCCCTTATGTCAGATAAATAAATCAAAGTCTTGCCTCCTGTTTGTAAAATCGTGCAAATGCCTTTTGACAAAAGTTTTGTCGTGTGCCGCCTTTGAGCCAAGGAATGAGCCACTTACCACCTGCCGCTATGTTTTCATCTCTGCTGAAATCATATTCGGGGTGAAAATACAACCGTCTGGCATACGGTGTACTTGATACGATTTTGGTTTCGCCATTCGCAAGGTTTGAGTAGTCGGCAAATGTGCTTTCGTTCTGCAAATTACCTGTATCAAACGGCATTACCTGCGTGTTTTTTATCTGCGTGAGTAATGCGTCTGTTGTTTTACGCAATGCCGTCTGCTGTGCTTTATCAAGCTGCTTTAACAAAGGCAAATTCAGCTTGATTTTTGATGTTACCGAAAAACTCACTAAATCACATCCAATTCCGTATAATTCACTGTACCGTCAGGGTTGCGGTGTTTAATGCCTTGTACGATGTTACGCTTTACTCCGTCAAGCACTACAAAGCCTGCGCTCAAAGTCGGGGTGTCGGGAGCAATGTCACCGTCAAAAAGCAGCACTGCAGACACCTGAACGATTTTCTGTTCTTTGGTATAGACTGTTTTGGCTTTAGACTGCATATTGCACAAGGAATTGCCGCCGTGCAGGACGGCTGACGGATACAGGCTATCGGAGGGATACAGTTTTTTACACTCAAACACGGTCAAGGGCGCTCCGTCCTCGGTAACACCCTCACCGTATATTGTGACTTCAACAGGAGTTTTGCAGAACTGTTTTTTTACAAGTGACGGAAATTTCAAAACATATCACCTCATATTGCAGGATAGCAAAGTCCCGTTGATTTAAGCAACGCATAAAGGTCGGCAGGAATTGCAACACCGCTGATACACCTTAAATTCCAGCTCGCACCGAACTCCATTGAAGTACCGTTGATTGAATAGCTTTTCAGATAGGATGAAATCATATCCGCATTTTCCTCTTCAAAAGCAGTAAGTCTGCTGTGCACTCTGCTGATGATTTTCTTCTGCATTTCTGAAAGTCTGTCATAAACAATACGGTTAAAGGTCAGAATGTCGATGTGAGCGGCGGAGATAATACTGTTTTCATCTCCGCCCTGCTGTTCAATGTAATCGGCAAACATAGATTTACTCCTTTGTGTCTGATTTGATATTCTCTTTAAGTTTTTTGTTTTCGGCTTTGAGCTTTGAATTTTCTTTCTTCAAAGTATTGTAATCATCAACAGAAATTTTCTTGCCTAAGCCGTATTCTTTGATTTCACCATTGTCGTCCTGAATATCATAACCACGAGATACATAAGTCTTAGCTTCCTCATCTGTATTGACTGTATATGACTTATTGTCTTTAATTGCTTTCATTTTTGCTCACCTCGCTTTAAGCCTCTGCGTGAATGATTACGCCCTGCTTCATAAGTTCATCAATGGCAAAAGTACCATTGACTTTTCTGTTCTGATATATATAATTATCAGCTGTTCGGCTGTCAGAACGCGGAGTATAGACATTGATATATGAATACTTAACTCTTGATACCTGTGCTTCCGGGTCAATAAGAATATAGTCAATCTGCTTAGCCGAGCCGTCAGCAACACAACCGTTTGTAAAATCAAACAAGGACTTCATTCTTGAGCTTGGCACTTCTACAATCTTATCAATATCATCAACGGAACGAACACGGCGGTCAATGCCCTTTGCGGAACTGATTTCAAGTGTTCTCTGAATACCCTCTGCATTCTTCAAAAGCTTTTTGTACTGTGGTGTCGCATAAAGAATAACCCTGTCGAGCGGTACACCTGCTTCGGCAAAAGCCTCAAGGTTATCGTCAAAATCTGCAAGCACATTCGCCGCAGTTAATGCAGTAGTTTTTACTGTTGCACCAACTCGCTTAGCTTCTGTATAAAGCTTGCTGTAAGTATAACAGTCGAGTTCAGGTATAGCCTGTGTTTTTTCAAAGCGTGTCTGAATATTTGCGATAGTTACTACCATATTTGTTTCGTCAACATCAATAGGGTCGATAGCAAACTCAATATCTCTGTCGTGGTCAAGGGTTTTGGTTTCGTAACCGTTTGAATATGTACCCGAATTAAAACCGCCTGCACCTCGTGTATGGTCTTTATAACCGCTGACCGAGAGTTTCGGGATTTTAATATCCTTACCGTTGATAATCTGAATGTCAGAGTTTGAGTGGTAAAGGTCATCACAAGTAAGGGCTTGACCGTACAATTCTCTTAAAACATTACTGAAAATAGTTGCGTATTCTAATACTGCCATAATTATTTACCTCTTTTCTTACTTTTTCGATTTGATGCCGAAAATTCCTCTTAAGGCATCTTCTGTTAAATTTTTGTTGCCGTTACCGTCACCGCCGATTTTCTGAACACCGCCTGCATTTTCGCTTGCTTTTGCTTTGAGCGCAGGAATATCGTCAAGCACTTTCTTAACCGCCTCGGTGAGCTTTTCTGTGTTGATTTTGCCGTCCGTTATAACGGCAGAAAAGTCTGCCATTTTAAGTACATACGGAATGCTTGCAATATCCACACCCTGCTTGACTGCCTCAAGAGTAGCCGACTGGTTTACCTCTGCAATGAGCTTTGCCTTGTTTGAATTTTCAAGGTCAGACTGAATTTTCGCAATGTCGGGTGTGTTCTTGGCTTTCTGCTCCTTAAAAGCACCGATTGCCTGTTTCATCTCATCTGCTGACAATCCCTGCTCCTTGAAGTATGACTTTAAAACCGTGTCCTCTGTCATGCTCTGCTTGCCGTTAATAAGACTTGCAAGCTTGTCATAATCAAACGCAGGTGCAGGGTTGCCCTGCGGTGTCGGCTGTGTTTCGTTTGGGTTAGGTGTTGGGTTATTTTCTGCCATATTTTATCAATCCTTTCAGTTTTTCGGGTGTCTCCCGTAATCAGTTTATAGAGTGTCTCTCTGTTTCAGTTTTGCACGGTGTCTCCCGTAGTTTAGCGTCTTCGGACAATAAAAAAGCACCTGTGCAGTCACTCACAAGTGCGTTTTAAGCTGTTTTTGTTGTCTTTCTTTTCGGCTTTTCCGTCGCGTTTGGCTTATTTTCCGTAGCGTTGGACTTAACCTCTGTCGCAAAACCACCGTCAATGAGTTCCTTTGCTCTCTGCTCGGAGCACTCAAATACTTCATTAATCGGTCTGTTAATAAACCCCTCGGTTTTATCGTTGAACGATGTAATTACTCTTACTTTCATTTTGTCACCACCTTTCTGATTTTGGGTATTAAAAAAAGCACTCAATCCGATTGATTAAGTGCTTTGGTTGGTTATTTAATTTTTATGCGGGAATATATTCCGATTTCGGAGGAATTTTATCTTCTTTTTTCTTCGCAGAATTATATTTTTCCATTAGCTGCTTTTCCATTTCCTTTATTTCATCAACATTTTTAGTGTCAAGATTTCCAAAAGAATATTTCTTTTTGCTCATATAAATACCTCCTAATATTTATTTATACCGAATTTCTCGGAATTTTTCAAAAAAGATTTTACGATAAGTAAATCAACATCGGGGCTATATCCCCCAAATGTATCTTTAATATCCATAAGTTTTTCTATTGCTTTTGTGTACGAATAACTGTCTGACTTAAATAGTATATGTACTTCACCTGTATTTGATACAACAGACATTGCACCTATTGAATCATTGCATAAAAACACACCTAAATCAGAGTAAGAAAAAGTCTGTGTACTCGGATGATTATGTGCTAAAAACAGCGATTTATCCTCAGAACTATTAGACATTGCGTAAGCAATAGGATTTTTAAAAATATTTACTTCATGCTCAGAACCATTCCGATATGCTCTTTCACCGCTATTTAAATTGAAAAGGTAAGCAACTTCATTGCTGTTATTGCTATTTTTAGACCGTGTCAATAACTCTTTATGTATTTCATCAATCAAAGAATTTTGATTTTTTGAATATTTCGGAACGGCGGATTTTGAAATCTTACTAAGTGCAACATCAGTAATATAAATCTTATGATCACGCTTTTTCGCTTGTTCCAAATCCAACACACCTTCTGATTTCATTATAACAGCTTTTTGAGATTTTGCAACAGCTTTAGGCAAAATATCTTCTGCGTTTTTAACCTTTTCCGCCAACTTATCCGCCCTGTCGTGCCACTCATCTGCTCTTGCCTGTGCAAACTTCTTATTGTCCTCGTCAAGGCTGTATTTTGCTCGGCGGTCAAAGCGTTCGGCTTGCTTTTCTGCGTGCTGTTGCTGTACTTCAAGTCCTCTTTGGCGGTCAAGCTCTGCAAGCTCGTCATCGGTGAGAGGTCCGCTCAAATCGTCAAGTTCAGGGTAGTGGGTGCTTGTGCTGTCCTTACAGCGAGGGTGGAAAAGTCCCTCCGCTATGGCGGTTGAAAGCAGCGGATAATCACCGTCCGATTTTTTGCCGTTTGAATAAACATCGTCAATAAACACCTTGCCGATATATTTTGCACAATCGGGGCAGCCGCCCTGCCTTGAGTTTACCACAACAAGAGAAAGCCCGTACTTTGCTCTTTCTTCGCCCTCACCTCTTAGATAGGCTCTCTTGTTCGCCGTCTTGATTGCCATATCCGCATAGTCTGAAAGCGTGTGCCTTGCACCGTTCTTGTACTCCACGCAATTAAGCCCTGCGTTTAGCATATCCTTACAAGCCATATCAATTGCTTTTTCGTAAGTGCCTGCTCCTGTGTTTGCGTACACCTGAGCATTGAAGATTGCCTTGCGGTACTTGTCATTGCTCATTCGCAGGACTGCCGTTTCCGCCCTCTTTAAATCGTCTGTGGTCGATTTTACAAGAGCATTGAGCTTACGGTCATTGCCCTTAAAAAATTCGCCTGTGCTCGCTCCTGTGGGCATATTCGGTGTAAAGCCGTTCTTAATAGCCTCGAGGATTTTCACTTCCTGTTCTGCGTTGCCGTCGGCTCTTGCGGTGTGTATCATCTCTTCAACCTTGCTGTTAATGCTCTTGAACTGCTTGCCGAATTTTTGGGCGTTCGTTTTGCGGTACTCCTCAAGCGCCTTTAGTTGTTCTGCCTGCCACTGGGTCCAATTATAGCCCTCTTTGGTTTCCTCTGCTCTGTGTCGGCTGAAATTGCGCATCATACTGTCAATAAGTTCATTTTCGATTTCTTCAAAGGCTTTTCCGATATCGTAATCACTCATCTGTCAGTCCTGCCAAATCGTCGAATGACGAGGTTTCTTCCTCGCTTGCAATGCCCTGTTCTTCTTTTATCCTCTGTACCTCTTCGGCTTTCCAATCGTCAGACTTGCTGTCGCCGTACAGTTCCTCAACAGAGGTTTCAACCGACATTAAACCGCCCTGTCTTGCCTTTGACACGGTTTCAACCTGACTTTCAAATGACGGATTGGCGTACTCACCAAAGTTTACAGACACTTCCAAGCCCTCGACAATACCCTTCCCGCTAAGTTCACTGTCGGCATTCAGCACCGCATTTACAAGGCTCTGCATAGCGTTCTCGGTGAGTTCAACAAGGCTCTGTCTTGTATACAGAGTTGTTTTCTCTTTTTCTCTCTGTGCCTCTGCATTGTCGAGTTTTTTCGTATCAATGCCGAGGGTTGACGGAGAAATAACACCTTGTAAGCAAAGGTCAAGAGCGGTAATGTAAGAGCTTAAATAGCTTTCGTGCTGAATCTGCGGACTTTCTGTGTAAATCCTGTTGCCGTTGCCGTTTTCGCTTGTGTCTGTGTTTACCTCGATAAAACGGTTGTCAAACGGATTTGGTGACATTGGCTGACAGGTTTCGGCATTGTACGGAATAAGGCAATTAGGTATATACTGCTTTGGTCGGCAGGCTCTTAAAGCGTCCATCCACTGCGACCACGCCTCGTCTAAGCTGTCAAAAGCGTCTGTCTTTGCTCCGATAATGCCCGCACCCCTGCCCTTATGGCACGATTTGCCGTAAATAACCGGTACTGCCCACATATACGATGTATCAAAGGTTACACCGTTGCTGTCTATCCAATCAAGTGCCTTAACTGTGTGTAAATCGACTTCTCTGCCGTTATCATCATACAAAGCATAACGAATATAGCCGTAACCGTATGTTTCCTCAAAACGGAAATGTCGGTGATTTTGCGTGTAATCGGTATAAAACTTAACCTCTCGGATTCTGCCGCGCACATATGTAAAGTCGATGTTTTCGGCAGGATACCATTCAACAATCGGAACATCTGATACAGCCGTGTCAAAGCTGATTTTAAATGCACCGTCACCCACAACGCAAAGGTCAAGGAGCATTTGCTTTATTACACCTGCGAGTTTGTTTTCTTTCTCTATCTCCGCCCACCGTTCGGCATAGGCGGTGGTGTTTTTGCTTGTAACCTCTGTACCGTTGTAGTCTGCAATCACAATATTAGCAAGTGTATCGCAAATGAGAGCAGGCAAGCCTGTGTGTATTTTTCTGATTTCAAGTCCTGCCGTACACCGAGCTGACCAAAAGCGTGTATTGTCGCTGTCAAGCTGTGTATAAAGCTGCGAGAGCTGTTTGCCGTTACCGTTGTACCAAATGCGATTAATAAAGCACTCCGTCAGATGATTGCTTGCCTCATCAACGGTAATCGTCCTGTCGGGTGCTTTGGTTATATGTAAAAAATTTCTCAGTCCTGTTCTGATTGTATCAGCCATTCTGTTTATCAGCCCCATTTATTTCACTTCCAATAATATTTTTAAAAGGCAGCCATGCGTATTGACCGCTGTTAATGCAATGATCGTGGCCGTCCTCGGGAGTATTGTCTTTATCTTCTCGCCAGCTGTAAATTTCAAACTCTGCAATCGTGTTTTTGCAATGCTCAAGAACAAAATAACAGTCAGTAGCAAGCCAGCCGAGAACGAGATTGATACGGTCTATAATCTTCGTCTTTTTCCACGCATTTGTAAAATCATAGATACAACCATTTTGCCACTTGTACTTCTGAAATTCGGTAATAGTCGCTTGGTCGGCATTGTCGATGAATGCTGTTCTTGCAAAGCCCCATTTTTCTCGATTACGGTCAAGAAAATCAATGAAATTTCGTACCGTATCACTCGGCGCAACGGGCGTTTTAAGGTCGGCATTGTTATATACTCTCTCGTCAAGCTGAATACACTTGCCCCTGTTTGTGATTCCGAAAAAAGTCATTGCGATAGTATCGGGCGACTTCTGCGAATAGGCGGTATCAAGTCCAGCCGTGAACTGAACAAAGTGTTCCAACTTGCGGTTATAGTTCAAAAACCGCCTTGCCCATTCTTTTGTTTTTATGTGCCTTGCTCTCTTAAAGTTTGAGAACACAAGATCTGTTACCCTGCCTCGCAATCCTAAAATTTTATTCTTATAAAGCTTTGTTCCTTTTGGAGCAGAGGCTTTTTTCTTTTCAACCTGTTCGGGTGTAAGGCTTAAATTATCGGTAAAAGAAAAGAACCAATACCGCCAATTCGGTACAGGTTCTTCTGTAAGCTCCGCCGTAATTTCGGGCGGAATATCGTTTGCGTATTTCTTAAAAGGTCGGGAGCGGTTCACAAACTCCTTATAGACAGGCAATGACGGGTCATCGGGGTTCAAGGTTGCAAGCATATAATCATTACGGGTTGACATCTCTCGGATAAACTCAATATCGGCGGTGTTTATCTCATCAATATACACACAGCCGAACTGCGCACCGAGGACCATTTCCCACTTATCCCGACTGCTGTAACCGAGAATATAGATAATTTTGCCCTCAAACTTGATATGCGGCAGCTTGTAGTCCTTGTCGCCGTTGCCGCAGTAAATAGCGTTTCGGTGCAGGTCGAGAATACCGTTATCCTGCTGAATAATGGTTTCTTCGGCTTTACCAGTTGTCTTGGCGGCAATGGCGTGTATCTTCTTTTTACTTTGCGACACCATTCGCATAAACTTTACACCGGCACCGACTGTTGTCTTGCCCGAGGCGGTAGTGCCTTCAAGAAATTCAGCCGACACATTTGTTGTGTTGATGAAGTCAATATACTTCTGCGACAAAGGAAAGCTACTCACTTAAGCCCTCACCACCTAATTGTTTGAACACATCAGAGAGCTTTTCGGACCGCTCGACCTTTGCGTCAACCTTAACGACATACTCGCCCGTCATCTTGTTCAGCGTGTCAATGGCTCTGATACGGTCTGACGGGTCCTGCTCATCGCTCCTTGCTATGTCCGAGAGAGCGACCTGTCTGTCTTTGGCACTCATAATGCGTTCGTCCTTGAGCTTATCGGATAATTCTTTGATGTATTTTGAAACTCCAACATTCTCCAACAATTCATACGCTCTTGCGTTTGCATAATTTTCCGAATATCCTGCCTGTATCGCACTCTGAACGGTGTTACCGCTCTGCGCATAATATTCCGCAAACTTCTTCTGCCTTGCATTTAATTTGTCTTTCACGGTTTCACCGTCCTTTCGATTTTTCGATACAGCAAAACCGCCCTCAAATGAGAGCGGTCTGCCGTTATTTTTGAAAAAGGAGAACTACAAAATGCCTCTTATTATCGATTTCTTCATTTTATATTATATCACCCCTATTCGGGACATCGGGACAAATTCACCAATGATGACGGTAACACATTTTCTTTATGCTGTCGATAGTGCTACTACCGCCTACCTTGGTTAAAATCTTCGCCCAGCTGTATCTCAAACTAAGGTGCATAAACAAGCAATTCTCCACAAAATCATCACGAGATAAGCTGTTAAGCGCCGAGTTCCTGCGGATTTCAAGGTTTTGTATCTCCCTCTGAATATCTGCAATCAGCACCACCGCATTACCGACCTTGTCAGATGTTTGACCTGACGGAACGATTCGTTCACCCAGCTTGCCTGCTGTGTTATCCGCCTCGGCAGAAATGCGCACTATCTTCGCCCTCAGCCGTGAAATCTCTCGGTTAATCTCCTTAATCTCTTTAGCTGTCAAGTTATCACCTCCAAATCGTCAAAGTAGTCTGAAACAATCTGAAATGCTATCAACATACCCTCGCTTATGTAGTAGTTCCTGTTTTTTCTGCTTTTGCAGTCGTTAAGCCTGTCCAACTTGTCCTGTTCACTTTCTATGCGTTCGGATATTTCTATTTTCAGTTCGTCAAGTGTCATTAATTTTCACCCTCCAGTCTTCTTTCAAGCCTCTCAATTTTTTTCTTTTTGTAATCGTTAATTTTATCTTCACTTTTGTAAAAAATCATCTTGCATTGTTCAAGCATAATTTCAACATCTGCCATTTCTTCAAAAATGTTTTCAAAAATTTCTGTGTTATCATCAGTGAATTTAGATGTAAGAATTTTACACAAAGCCTGCGACAATTCAGACAGTTCCTCAACTGTCTTTATTACTTGATTTACTCTACCGTAGCTACCAATAGCCAATTGCATAATTTCTTTTGATGTCATTGTTTCTTTATTCTCCTTTCAGCAGTTCCGGATTGTCATAGATGTTGCCGATAGCAACGGAGCGTTCACAAAAGAATAAATCTAAATCGTCAACCACATTAGAGCTTGCTTCTCTTACTACCCATTTTCCGCCAAACCACAGAACTTCATAATTAGTAAGTCCACCGTCTGTATCACAAAAATTACAAATATCGCCCTCAAAAATTTTCGTGCCATTCTTATCTTTAAGTCCTGTGTACTGTCCGACTGTATCTGCGTAAACGGGATATTTTTCTACTGTAGGCTCTTGCTGATAAATAATCGCAAAATCACCCTCACCATTCTGTGGGAAAATACCGCCGTAAACCCAATTGCTTTGTATTTTTTCACCATTCAATCTGACTTTTTCGCCATATCTGCGAGTTTGACCTCTGAATAATATTTTTCTCATTTACTTTCACTCTCCTCAATCGGCTGATTCCAGCATTCAATGCAGGTTTTTCTACAATCATGCTTATTCGTCAGCCCTAAGTCATACGGACAAACTGAATCAGGGATTCCATCACCATTGACCACTGCATTGGGATAATTATTCAAGAACTCCGTAACAAATGTCTTCTGCGGATGTTCATCCGACCACTTCTGTACAATTGCAATTACCTTTTCGGGATAGAGCGTTTCAAGACCAAAACACGGTTCACCTATGCCATTATTTGAATGGCTCAAAGGGCAATCTAAACAATCAAGTTCGCATATATATGCACCAGCATGTGGTTTATGTTTTTTCGTCATCCTTTGCTTTTCCGCAAGGTAATTTTCAGTTTTTGAACAATCAATCATTTTTCTTACCTCTCTTTTCACTCACAACATCTGATATAATCTTTCATGCACGCACTAAAGCTGTGTATTCGCCGTAGCTGTAATGCGTATTGTGCAGCTTATTATACAAATTGATTTTCTTGCATTTTTCTTCAAGTGTATCTGGTTTATTGTAATTGCGTGCTGCTGTTTTTCTTAATTCGCTGTTTTTGATAATTTCTCTGTGCTGTTGTTTTCTCATTTCAACACCGCACTCGGTGCAGTATTTTTGATTTGCACTTCTTTTTTCAAATGCTTGCATACATAATTCGCAGATTGCCTGTTGTTTCATCTTATTTACCTCCGTATTTTGCTTTCAGAGATTTTAACAAATCTTCCTGTACATTTGCTTTGCCCTGTAAAGATTCATAGACACGCTCGTCGCAAGTGTTCTCTGTAATCAAATGGTGAATAACCACAGTATTCTGCTGACCTTGACGGTATAGTCTTGCATTTGCCTGTTGGTAAAGTTCCAAGCTCCAAGTAAGTCCGTACCACACAACTATGTGCCCGCCTGTCTGCAAATTAAGACCGTGGCCCGCACCTGCAGGATGTGCAAGCAAAAGCTGTATTTTGCCGTTGTTCCAATCCTCAATATCGGCAGAGCTTTCGAGTTTTCGTGCAAATTTGAATTTACTTTTGATTCGCTCGAGGTCGTGACGAAAGCTGTAAAAGCACAATACCGGTTGTCCGTTTGATGTGTCTATAATCTCTGCAAGTGCATCAAGTTTTTGCTCATTTGTAATTGCATATTCGCCATTGCTCGTATACATTGCGCCGTTGCTGTACTGCAAGAGTTTGTTAGTAAGTGTTGCGGCAGTTGCGGCGGTAACCTCGCCCTCTGCAAACTGCATATAACAGTCACGCTCAAACTGCTCATACTCTGCAAGTTGTTTGTCGGTCATTTTGACAGACACAACGCTGTCAATTCGTTCGGGCATATCGAGCCAGTCCTCCGCTTTCATTGAAATGCAGATGTCAGAAATCTTGTTCATAATTGCCTGCTCTGCATCATCTTTCAGCTTGTAGTTAAATATCATAGTCTGGTTACGCTGATTAGGTGTGAAGTACCTTTCACGGTAGCCGGTTACTGTTCTGCCCAGTCGCTCTCCGCTGTCAAGCAAATATATCTGACTCCACAAGTCAATAAGTCCGTTTGGCGCGGGTGTACCCGTAAGTCCGACAACTCGCTTACTGCGTGTTATGTATTTTCGTAAGGCTCGAAATCGTTGTGCTTTTGATGATTTAAAACTTGACAGCTCATCAATAACTACCATATCAAACATCCAACCGTTACCAATACTTGAGAGCTCATCTGTAAGCCACACAACATTTTCACGGTTGATAACATAGATGTCTGCGTCCTGTGCAAGTGCAAGTCTGCGTTGTCTTGGTGTACCGAGTACCTTTGAAACCTTAAGATTTTTAAGGTGTTCCCACTTGTCGCACTCCCTTGTCCATGTGTCCTCCGCAACTCGCAGAGGTGCAATTACAAGAACCTTTGAAACTTCAAAGCTGTTATATATAAGCTCCTCAACAGCCGTTAGGGTAATTGCTGTCTTGCCAAGTCCCATATCAAGAAAAAGTCCGCACCTCGGGGTGTTAATTATCTTATCAATAGCCATTTGCTGATACTTATGCGGTACAAACTTCATTGATAATCACCTCGCAGACGCTGCTCCTGCTGTCGCATACATACACACGCTGACCTAAGTTTTTAAAAAGCCTGTGCGCCCTTAGTTGTTCGGGTCTTGCTGTTTTGCCGGGTGCCTTAAGTTCTACAAAGAAAATTCTGCCGTTTGGCAGCATGCAGATTCTGTCCGGCACACCTCGCATACTCGTTGAATTAAATTTCAAACATACGCCTCCGTTTGCTTCTATCCTTTCTTTTAAAAATTTTTCTATACTTGCCTCTTTCATTTCTATAATTTCTCCTTTAAGTCGGTGAGTGGCTTTAAAAGTGTTGCCCTGAAAATTGGCTTATACACTCAATTTTCATTCAAATGGCAACAACGGCAACGCTTTTTCTATAAAGTATAATTAAACATAGAATTTATAGATATTAGTGTATATTTTTATTTCTATAATTTCTTTATTTGGCTATAGTTACACATAAAAAATCGTTGCCCTGTTGCCAATGTCTAAAAAACGGCTATTTTATGCGGTTTTTGGCGGCAACAAACTTTTTAGTGCTCTGTTGCCGTTTTTCTTGTAAAGCCTCGCTGTTTTCCGTAAATAGCCCCAAACTGTCTTGTGCCAATATTATCCCACTCACCTGTTCGCATAATAATATCTTTAATCTCTTTGCTCTTTTGGTATGTAAAGTCTTTGCGGTCGCCGCCGAAAGCCTCACACCATACCTCAAGAGGGCACACTCTGTTTCGCTGTGTTGTGCCGTTCTGCTCTGCACCCATTTCATATCCGTTGAGGTAGTTTCTGCGTTCGTAAAGCTGCATTTTGTCCCAGTTTTCAGGCAGTAATGTGTTAAGGTATTTAATCACATCACCTGTAAGCGGGCTTTCCTCAAAGTGGCGGTTCTGTTCGCTTTCTGCAAGTCTTCTTAATTCGTCTGTATCCATAAACAGCTTCTCACCGTTGCGGTACATTTCCATTGCCTCTGCCCATATCATATCGACTTCATAATCTGTCAGTTCTTCAAACACATTTTTTGCTGCTCTGTCGGGGTGTACATCAAGCGGAAGAAAGCGTCTGTTGCCTGTTTGGTCACGCAGAAACTCGTGCTGATTTGTTGTACCGATAAAAACGCACTGCCTTTTTCTGACCTCTGTATGATGTCCATATGCGGCTCTGTATGCGTCCTCCGACTTAGCCGTAAAGTGTTTGACCGCCTCAACTTCGTTTCTCCTAAGTGCCGCAAGCTCCGCTATTTCAATGAGCCAAAAGCCCTGCAGCTGTTCGTATGCCTCCTTGCCCTGAACAGTAGTCAGGGTATCGCTGAACCACCTGCCGCCAAGCCTTTTGATTGAATAGCTTTTGCCGCAGCCTTGAGGTCCCACAAGCGTGAGTACTGTATCAAATTTAATGCCCGGAACCATAATTCTTGCGACTGCCGCAACAAGTGTTTTTCGTGTAGCGGCTCTCGTATATGCCGTATCCTCAACACCGAGGTAGTCAATGAAAAATGTTTCGGCTCTTTTTACTCCGTCCCATTTAAGCCATGTCAAGTAATCATAAACGGGGTTATAGCTGTTCTCCGTACTCACAAGCGACCAAGCGTCAAGTATAGCCGCCTTGCTCTTTATGCCGTACAGATTTTCTATATAATGCCTAAGTCCCGCATCGTCAACATCGTTCCATTCTCTGCTCTCGGTTTCACCGTTCCATGGTACCGCACCGAGTACGGTGTGCCGCCTTGTGAATGTATTATAGGCAATCTTGCCCTTAAGCCTTTTGTCTTTTTGGCAGATTTTCATACAGTTGTCTATAGTCGGCAGATTGTTGCTTTTGCCGTCTGTTGCAAGTTCAAGCACCCAGTCGTTATCGGCTTCGCTTTCAATATCATTTTCAAAGTCAGCCAAACAGGACTGCTCTCTTTCTTTATGCTGTAACAGTCTGACTTCCTTATTGTTTGACGCAAATTCCTGCATTGCAACGTATGAAGGCAGTTTAACCGTTGGCGTTCCCTGTTTTGCTTCATCGTCAAGACTTGCGTATTTGTGTATTCTCACAAGGTCAAACGCATTGCAAAGCTGTCCGCCTGCGGGGTCTGTTGCGTGGTTTGAATACGCAAATTTGCCGCCCTCATACACTACAAGACCTGCCGATGTACTACCCTGTGCATAAGTGTATCTGTCCTCCGTACTGCATTTTACATACACATCTGGCAAAAATTCCGCTATTGCTGTGTGTATATCATAACAACGGCAGAATGCACCTATTACACCTTTCTTTGTCGTCGGATCCTCCTGCTTTTTAAGCAGTCTGTCTTTCTGCTTTACTGTTCTGCTTGAGAACGGCCACTCGTTTACATTGTGCCAATCCTCATACTGTGCGAGCACACTGTCCACATTAAGCGGTTGCCTTTCTGAATATCTATAAACAAATTCGCCGTCAATACTCGTACTCGGCCAGTACATAAGTCTTTGTGGCTGATATGTTGTATCGTCAAACTGGTCAATACCGATTTCTTCCGCAATCTTTCTCGCAACAGCCTCATACTCTTCTGCTGTACAGTTTCGTGACAGCGGTATAATAAGTCTTAATCTCGGCTTTTCTGCCGTGTGCTTATGCGTTGAGTAGATAATGAACGAATAGTTTGCAAACATATCTATACTCTCGCAAAAATCGGGTACTGCAAAGTCTGCGTCAAGGGTAATCAACGAACGGCACTCAACCTTTTCTCTCTGTCGTATTCCGCTTTTGAGCCTGCCTCCGACAAAACCGCCTACATCTTTAATATTGTCTTGCTTCGATTTTGGCATATTGCGGAACTCGCCGACGGTTTCCGCCGTTGTCGTTGTCCTTGACAGTCTGTCTGCAAGCTCCTTGAATGTTATTTCCGTATTCTTCCACAGCTTTGCAAATCTGTCATTTGCGGTAGATATAAAGTAATTTTTCAAGCGTTTTCCTCCTTTCTTAATCTTTCTTGTAAAATGGCGTTTCGTATCCCTCTGCCTTTAAAATCAAGCCTTTTGCCCATTCTATCGGCTCTCCCATTAAGGCACTTACTTCTTCCGCAGATGAAACACCAATCGGGCAATCTATAATAACTTCATCGTGTACATGGAAGTTAATTTCAAACCCTCGGCTTTCAAGCCTTTGCATTGATACCGCAAGGCAGTCCCTCGCAAAAGCCTGAACAATGTTCTCCGTAAGTTTACCGCCGAATGTTTCAAGCCTCTCCCATGAACCTCTTGTTTGACTTATACCCATATATGTAACGCACGGTCTGCCGAATTTGTTTTCCTGCAGTTCGGGTTTTGCATATGCAAGTTTTCTCCCCGAGGGTAAACCGACAAATAAAATACCGCCCTGTCTAAAGAACTTAATTCCGCATTTAATCTGCTGCGGATCACCCTTAACCGCTGCTACAGCCGCCTTTTCAACCTCATACCAAAGCGATGTAATACAAGGATTTGCCTGTCGCCAGCTGTCAACAAGCGGCTGCAGTTCGCTTTCTTTAAGCCCCATTTCAAGTGCGCCCATTGATTTAAGCGCACCAACCGAGCCTCCGTAACCGAGTGCAAGCTCTGCGATTTTACCTTTCTGCCGGAGATGTCCGTTTATTCCGTGCTTTACAACAGGTACTTTGAACATCTGACTTGCCGACGCACAGTAAATGTCACCGCCGTTTTTAAATACTTCCTGTCGCCACTTCTCTCCTGCGAGGTAGGCTATTACCCTTGCCTCAATAGCTGAGAAGTCAGACACTATAAACCGCCTGCCTTTGGTCGGTATAATCGCTGTACGGATAAGTTGCGAAAGTGTATCGGGCACATCTCCGAACATCATCTCAAAAAGCTCGTAATCACCGTTTATAACAAGGTTTCTGGCAAGTTCCAAATCTTCAAGGTGATTTTGCGGCAAATTCTGTGGCTGTATCATTCGACCCGCCCACCTGCCTGTTCTGCTTGCACCGTAAAACTGTAAAAAGCCTCGAACTCTGCCGTCAGAACATAAACCGCCGAGCATTGCCTTATACTTCGCCGTAGAGGTCTTTGACAGCGTTTTTCTTAGCTGCAGCACTTCTTTTACAAGCGGGTCACTTGTACGCTCTGTAAGGCTTTTAACCGTCTTTTTATCAAGGCTCTGAAATGTTTCGCCTGTACGTTCTTCAAGCCAAGTCTTTAGCTGTGAAACAGATTTAGGATTTTCAAGACCTGTCAGCTTTTGTGCCTTTGCAATCATTGTTTTTTGATTGTCGGTATCAAAGTGTATAGCGTTGTTTATAAGTTCGGTTTCAACAGCGACACCTCGGTCGCATATGCGTTGATCAAGCTCCCACAACCTTTGCTCGCTCTCCGCAAGAGGAAACCTGCTAAGCCTGTTTTTTATACTTCGTTCAACCGCCACATCCTGAATACAATAGCTTTTAAATGTTTCCCACTTTTCAATGCTGTGATGCGGCAGATTTCTCGTTCTTCCGCCGTTTGCTTTTGTGGGTTTACAAGGCTTTGAAAAATATTCAATACAAGCCCTGCCTTTTTTGTCTTTCTGTTCTTCAAGTCCGAGGGCCTGTGCTACTCCCGCGAGTGACCGTGGCAGTCCGATTTCCGCTGCCTGAATCATTGTGCAGCACCATTGCTCCGGTGGCATTTTTGTGTTCAGAAACTTTGCAAGACAGGTTCTCTCAAAGTTAGCATTAAATGCCGTTTTTGTTATATTTGTCTCCGTGAGAGCGGAAAGCACATCATCTGGAATTTTCTCACCACAGGCAATGTCAATTATTTTTATTTCGTCATCATCAAAAGCGTATGCAAATAAAAGTATTGTGAAATCAGGAGCGTCTGCATAGGCATACACTCCTGATTTTAAGAGATTGACACCGCTGTAGGTTTCAATATCAATACTCAACTGCATAATTAGAATAAATCATCGTCTTCTATGTCATCGGCAAAGTCGTCGATAGCCTTTGCTCTGCCGGCAAGCGCCTCACCGTCTTTTGTTTTCATAAGATTATTAAGACCGCAGGCAATACCCTTGTTGCCGTTTGTATTGTACGCATAGAAATTAATTGACGCTTTGCCGTAACATCCACTGTAAAATTCGGTTGTATCAATGATTTCCATACCGTTCTTATCAATAATACCCGGCTTTGTATTGCTGTTTGCATTGACGAACATCTTGCCCGCATAGTTTTCATCATCCGGGCGGTCCTCATCACCGTCACGAAGCGGAAGTTTAAGATTTGACGGAATTTTGCCGCCAAACTTAGAGATGCCCTCCTGCTTAGCAAGCTCAACCGCCTTTTCGATAGCTTTGATTGTTCTTGTGTCCGACTTGTCAATGAGAATTGAAACCGAGTATTTTTCGGCGCTTCCGTTAATGCTCTTAGGCTCGAATACATTTGCATATGAGAATCTTACCTCGCCTGTTACTACCTTTGTTGAATTGTTATTGTTTGCCATAATTTTATTACTCCTTTATTAATTAATATCGTTTTTAAAATCTTCCTGTGCCTGTTCAGCTGAACTGATTGCAGGTCTTTTATCTTCGGAATGTACGAGTGTTGGTTTGCCCGGTGGTTTCATTATGTAAGGGCCTAAAATATCTGAAAAGGTCTTTTTGCCGAGCAATCTTTCAATGTCAGTAATGCCTTTGATTTTGCTTACCATTATGTCGTCTTCGGAATATCCTTTATCCGTAAGGATTTTTGCAACCTCCGCATCAGGCTTGCTGTATTTGCGGTTGCTTCTGCCCTCTACAACCTTAAAACCCGGATACTGAACACCGTGCTTGTATGCCTGATCAAGAGCGTAGTCGCTGACAAGTTCTGCCCATTTTTTGATTGCGGCGGATTGGTCTAAAACATCTGCAATCTCTTCTGTTGTGAGTAAGGCGGGAGCTTTGAAATCATATACCGCAAGTCGCTGTTTTTCCGCTGTATAGGCTCTGCAAGCAGGTCTTGCTTTGCAAAAACCTGTGTCACAATGACTTCCGGCAATGCAATCGGTCACACTGTCATCGTTTGCAAGTTGTGCGGCCTTTTTAACGGTTTCGCCCCATTCAAGCAACTTGGCAGCAGTTATACTCTCTGAACTGATGTTATCAAGTCTTGGCTGATATATTGTCATAGTCACATTTTCAATCCCGTAAAGCATATCAAAAGCCTCATAAGCACCGAGTGCATACAGCCTAAGCTGTGGGTTTTCAACGGCAGAAACTTCAACACCCTTGCCGTATTTAAGGTCGATAATTTCAAGTTTGCCGTTTGCGATTATAACTGCGTCACCTGTACCGAATCCGTCGGGAACATAGTTTGAAAAATCAAGCCTTTGCTCAAGCATAAGGATTGCGTCGGGGGTTTTCCGTAATGCGGAATTGTATCTCTCAATTACAAAATTCTTGTACCCCTCTGCGTAGTCCTCCATATCCTCTGTTATATCAATATTCCTGATTGCATTGTGATACTTGGTACGGTTATACTCCTTGGTAGCAAGTCTTATCTTTGCCTCGCCGAGTGCATGAGCGTTAGTACCCTCTTGTGCAAACTCTGACGGCTTGTCCTCAAAGTTTTCCTCAAGCTGTATTGAGCCGGGGCAGTTTATCCATTTCTTAGCGCCAGATGCTGACAGTCTTGCATGTATATCAGGCATTACTTTACCTCCTCAACTGCCTTTACGGCTTTTGCAAAATCTTCCTCTTTAATCTCTGTCACCTTTGTAACACCGAGGTCTGCAAGAATTTTCTTGACCTCCTCTTTGCCGTGTTTCTTTGCGCACTTCATAAATACCGCCCTGACTTCTTCGAGCGTGTACTGCTTGTTGCCTGTGCTTTCGTCTGTCAGTGCCGGTGTCTTGGTTTCGCCTTTTGCCGTATCAGTCTTAGCCTCAACTGTTTGCGGTTCTGTGATTGCCACAGTTGTTATGTTCGGACCGCCCATTGCATTTGCAAGGTGCTCAAGTGCGGTAATAACTCCGCTTAATTGCGGTACATCAATGGTAATTTTGATTTCTGACATCTAAATTTCTCCTTTATATCTTGATTTTTTATAAAATTAAGGATATAATAATGTTGATTGATTTCATATTATATTCTTGAACCGTTGAAGCTGTGCGAGAGCTTCAGCGGTTTTCTTCTTTTGCATTTAAAATGTAGTCAATCTTTGACTTGCAAGCCTTGATGTTCTCGGCTGTGGGATTTTCGAGAAGCGCCGACATATCCCTGAGAATGTGCGGAATGGTGTCGATGAAGTCGGGATTGTAGCCTGTTGCCTCATAGTCCTCAAGTTTATGTACTAAGCCGATAAGGTTGTTAGGTACATCTTCAAGACTGAGTGCGTTGTTGTTGACATCAATAATTCTGTACGGCTCGTTGAATCCGTTGTGTATTAATCTGTTCATCAGTTACACCTCCTCTCCGAAAAAATCGTAATCATACATACTGTTAATACGCTGTCTGAGCTTGGTGTTCTCCTTGCGGTAGCCGTTGATTGTGTCCTCTTTAATGCTGAGGTCAAGCCTTGCGTTCTCAAGCTCAATCTGCAGGTGCTTGACCAAGCTATGTAAGTGCTTGTTCTCGTCCTTAAGACTGCGTTTTGTTTTAATGTGTCTAAGTGCCATTTGTTATGCCTCCTTATAGTGAATCATAATATTTTTTTGCGTCTTCTTTTGAGATACGCCATTCACCGTACATTTTTTTGGCCGGCAAAATGCCCAACTGTGCTTTTTTCTTTAAACAATCAACCGAAAAGCCAAATAGCATTGATACATACGGTAAATCCATATAAAGAGGTACATTTTCCCAGTCGGTTATTACCTTTTTTGTCGATTTCATATTACTCCCCCACAACCGTAACTAAGCTGATAGCGTCCTCAATCAGAGTGCGAACAAGGCTCGACATCTTCTTTCCGGACTTCTCGCAAAGTTCGTTAAGAGCCTTTGCGGTTTCATCTGATACACAAGCAGATACTACATTTGAGCCTGATGTGGCTTTGTCTGCGAAAATGACAATCTGTCCTTTGTTATTTAACATTTTGTTTCCTCCTCCTACTGCTATTTTGCTATAGAATTTCGTTTAATTTGGAAAAGCGTTCATTGATGTTTGTCTTCGTCCTTTGCCCAGCGAATTAAAGCCATAATCTGTGCATCATATTTATTCAAATAGCTGTCAAGCGTTTTTATAATGCGGACAGCTATTATTTTTATTGCTAATACTGCTGAAACAAAAGCTGTGCAAAGCATTAGCAGTCCTAAAATTATTATTACTTCCATCTTTTCTTCACCTGCTTTCTTCAAGAATATCTATAATTTCCTGCATAGTAGCTATAGTGCCTTTTTGAGTGTCTATAGTGTCCTGCATAATGGCTATAGTATCCTGCATAATGGCTATAGTATCCTTTTGTTTATTAATTGTGTTCTGATTAATATTTTGAACGATCGTGCAACATATCAGCAATACTATCGATAATACAACTAATATGATTGATAGAGTATCGTTCCGCATCTTCTCTCCTCCTTTTCTATGCTGTTTTCTACTATTCTTTTCGATATTTTATTGCTTTACACGACCTTAAATGCTATGATTAACTATGAAAGGAGGTGCACACTATGTCAACTTCTCATAAAGACCTCATTCTTGATAAATCAGAAGTGAGAATACTTAGGTCCTTATATAAAGGTAATAAACTTTTAAAACAAGATGTTGACTATAAATTTAAAGAAAAATATTCTTTCTTGTTGCGTTATCATCTTATTGACTATTCACCCGATCCTAAATACTACTGTATTTCTAAAAAAGGGAAAATGTTTTTACTATACCGCAGAAAAGAAAAAATCCGTTTTTGGGTCCCGATAATTATTTCGGTAATAGCGTTAATATTGTCTGTAGTTTCCATATTAATGCCACCAGTGATAATAATAGAGCGGTAACCGAAATAGTCAGTGCAAGACCGCTCCTGAATCCCTCTCGGTATGCTCTCTCTATCTTGACATCATACTTGCCAAGCAGATAAAACGAATGAAGTAGCTTTTCGTCAATAACTTTGTTTAGATTATCTTCTAATTCGTCATCGGTTGGAATTTCACTTGAACAAATCAGCTCATCTTCTTCATCGTCCAAATAGTCAAGTTCATTGTAAAACATTGCTCTCACCTCCTTACGCTGTTTTCTGCTGTTCGGCAAGAACTTTTTCAAGTTCTACTATTCTTTTCGTTAGACTTCCAAGGTTTCTATACACTTCAAGCATATCTGCTGTATAATCAGGTACTTTGGCTTCAACAGATTTCATTCGCTTGTTAAGATTATCAAGTGCACCGTATACATTAAAAACCTCGTCCTGATGTGTTTTTCTGATTTCAGACATAAACTCAATTCCTTTCCTAAGCTGTTTTCTGCTGTACGGCAAAGTCCTGCTTATTGTACAGCTGATTTGCTATACTGAATTGTAAGATAAATAACAGAAATCAAGTAATACGCTTTAAGCGTAAATCTTTTCCAAAAAAAATAAAGTCAACAGGAAATCTATACAGTTCACCTATTCTATGCACCATATCCCAACTTGGCGAATATGTTCCTTTTTCGTAGTTAGAAAGAGTTTCCTTGCTAATATTAAGCATATCAGCTGCTTCTTTTTGAGATAAACCAGCGTTTACCCTTGCAGCTTTTAACGTGATTTTAGGATATTCCATTTGCCTCACCTCCTTGGTACACATATATAATATCACGCTAAAAGCGTAATGTCAAGCAAAAAGCGAAATATTTTTAAAAATATCTTGAATTTTTTACGCTTTTAGTGTATAATGCAGATATAACATAAAAGTAGGTGATCTAATGAGTGATAATAGTGAGCTTAACAAAAAAATTTTTGCAAAGAATTTAAACTATTATATGACTACTAACAATAAAACCCAATCGGATCTTGTAACGGACCTAAATTTAACAGCTTCGACTGTTTCTGACTGGGCAAACGGAAAGAAATACCCTCGTGTTGACAAAATGCAACTTTTGGCTGACTATTTTGGTATTCTTAAATCTGATTTGACAGAGGAACACGAAACATCAAAAATGACTGATGACATTGAACTCCAAGAATACCTCGAGGAGCTCAAGAACAGAAGTGAACTAAGAATGTTATTTAGTCTTACTAAGGGTGCTACAAAAGAAGATGTGGAAAAAGCAGTCAGAATTATTGAAGCATTAAAAAAGGATGAATAGCTTTGGGAGAAATTTTTATTAGAGGTTTAGAATTGCCGCTGACCGTACGAGGCGTAACGGTCTTAGATGAGGACGGCAATTACAATGTATATATTAATATTCTGCTTAGCTATGATACTCAACAGAAAGCCGCTAAGCACGAATTAAAGCACATTACATCCGAGCATTTTTATGATTATGAGCCTGTTGTTCATAACGAGCTTGAGGCTAATGCTATTTGATAACTATTTGATAAGGAGAATTGATATGGGATTTCTTGATACCTTTAAGGGTAATCAATATAAGTCAGAAGTAGAACGCTTACAAGCTGAACTTAATCAGCTTAGAAGCACATTTACTCCTGAAATGTATAATGCCCAAAATTTACTTATGCTCACACAGAAATTGCAAAATGATATTAATAACTTAAATGCAGTTATTGGGCAAAAAAATAACGAGATCAATAATTTAAACAACAAAATTATCGGTTTAAATAACACTATAAATAACAAACAATCTCAAATAATCTGTATGGATGAACAAATTGAGTTACAAAGTTTCGGACTTTATACTCCTAAGTATGACTTTGCTTCTTCTGAATTGTATAAAAACAGATTATCTCAAATCCGAGATACACAAAAAGCTCTTATAAAAAACGGTCAGGCTGTTACCGGTAACACTAATTGGACTGTAAATGGAAGTAAAAGTCAGGGCAAAAAAATGGTTAAAGATATGCAAAAACTTTTGCTTAGAGCATTCAATAGTGAATGTGATGAACTTATTGATAAAGTTAAGTACAATACTTTTGATACGGCATTAAAAAGGATGCGTAGTTCCTGTGAAGCAATTTCAAAACTTGGCAACATTATGGGAATTGCAATAACTACTCAATATTTTAATGCCAAGCACGAAGAACTTTGCTTATCACTTGAATACAAAAAGAAAAAGCAAGATGAAAAGGAAGAACAAAAAGAAATAAGAGCCCGAATGCGTGAAGAAGCAAAACTTCAAAAGGAAATTGAGGAAACTCGTAAAAAGATAGCAAAAGAGCAATCACATTATCAGAATGCTTTATCACATATTGAGCAACAAATTGAAACTGCAAATGAAGCAGATAGAGTTGAATTACTCAAGAAAAAAGAACAAATTGTTAATGAACTCTCCGAAATAGATAAATCTATGAAAGATATTGATTATAGAGCAGCAAATGCGAGAGCTGGCTATGTTTATATTATTTCAAATGTTGGTTCATTTGGAGAGAATGTGTATAAAATAGGTATGACACGCAGACTTGAACCAATGGATCGAGTTGATGAGCTTGGGGACGCTTCTGTTCCGTTTAACTTTGATGTTCACGCAATGATTTTTTCCGACGATGCTCCTTCACTTGAAGCAGCTTTACATAAAGCCTTTGAGGATAGAAAAGTCAATATGATTAACACAAGACGAGAGTTCTTTAATGTTACTCTTGATGAGATTGAAGAAGTCGTAAGGAAAAATTATGATAAAACCGTTGAATTCACCAGACTTGCTCCTGCAGAGCAATATCGTGAGTCACTAAAAATAAAAGAACAGTTAAAATAAATAAAAAAATCCGCTCTACCCTGTTGGCGCAGGGTAGAGCGGAAACCATTACACACAGGGTGCAACGGTGCAGTTAAACGCAATATAATTGTACCATACTCCCTTGTGTTTTGCAAGTTTTGCAGATAAATAACACAAGGGATTTTTGCACCCTTTTTACATTAAAAAGGAGTGTTTATAAAATGAAAAAACGCAAAGACGGCAGGTATCAAAAAAATATCTATATCGGACGAGATGAAAACGGCAAAGCTATGTATAAGTCTGTATTTGGCAAAACGCAAGCTGAGGTTACACGCAAAGCAAATGAAATCAAGCTAAAAATCAGCAAAGGTATGGATATTCTTAGCGAGAATATGCCGTTCAGTGAACTCTGCGAAAATTGGCTGATATACAAAAAGGCTCTGCTTTCTTCTGACAAGCAGTATAAGAGTTATAAAACAAACCTTAAACCGTTTTCTGTATTAGGCGATGTTGCAATCAGCAAACTTGTAAAAGCAGATTTTCAATGTATCATAAATGACTATTTCGCACGAAATCCACATACAGGCAAACCAACTTCAAAGAAAACTCTGCGTGATTACAGAATGACCGCAAGGCAGGTGTTTGACTTTGCTGTTGAAAACCGCATACTTGACTACAATCCATTAACATATGTCAGAATACCGAAAAATGCACCTGTAAGCGAGCGCAGGGCATTGACCGAGCAAGAACAGCGGTGGGTTATGGAAATGCCACACAGAGCACAACTTCCTGCTATGATCATGATGCTGTCTGGTTTAAGATTAAGTGAATGCCTTGCGTTGCAATGGTATGACATTGACCTTGAAAATGCTCAAATTAGTGTTCATCAAAAACTTGTAATGACAGGAACTCCGCACATTGTGCAAGGCGCAAAGTCAAAGGCTGGCATACGAACAGTCAATATTCCCCACACCCTTGTGGATTTTCTGAAAAATCAAAAGAACCATAAACAATCCGACTTTGTTGTACTTACAACAAAAGGGGAGTTCTTCTCAACAACAGCGTGGCGAGAACTGTGGGACAGCTATATGGCAGACCTCAATCTTAAATACGGAGATTTTTCCGAATATGAGCGAAAGCCAAAAAGTAAGTTCGACCCAAAAGGCGTTCCGTTTGTTATTGAAAGATTCACCGCACATTATCTAAGACATACTTTTGCTACAAACTTGTTCTTTTGCGGTCAAGATTTACTTTATGTCCAAAACCAACTCGGACACGCAAAGCCCGAAACGACTTTGAATATTTATACACATTTAGTGCAAACAAATCAGATTAAGAAAATCAATAAAATTATAGACCTAAACGATTACATCTCTGCGATTGCAGAACCGCAAAAAATGATGTTAGTCTGATGTTAGTCAATGTATAATAAAAATACGCTTGTTTACTGCACTTTTTCAAATTCTTGTAATGTTTCGTAATCAGTAGGTCGACGGTTCAAGTCCGTTCACCAGCTCCACAAATAAACCGCATAACCAAGCCGTTTTTAAGGCTTGTATGCGGTTTTTCTTTTTGCCTGTTTCCCGTAAAACATTGCTTTTAACTGTATTATAATATGCAAATACAGTAAAAACCCCTCACCTACTTCTATTAACTAAGCAAGTCACTTATTTTATATGCTTATATTCTTTATATTTTTAATACAAGGCTGATTTTAAATCAAATGCAAAATAACCGTTTACATCTAAATAATACTAAATTATGCCGTAAAATTAAGGTGTAGTAATACATACCCATAACAATTTTCGTTAAAACGGTTATTTATCACAAGTTTTGGTAAATTATGGTTTAGAAAACTGTTTTATCAAGCAATTGTAAAAGTTTGGTCGACCTTTTCAAAGGTTGTGGGTGTGAGCAAAGCCCACAAATACTTTCCTTTTATGCAATCTGACGATAGGTGCTGTAAAAAGCAGCATATCAAAAAGCCGAGATTCACGAAAAAGTGAGCCTCGGTGATTTTTTTGCTTGCATTCTTGAAATTGTATAAAAATATGAAGAATGTTAAAATGTTTAAAATTTTGGCATGACTCGAAAAGGTGCAAAACCAAGCACCTTTAATGTAAGAAAACTTTTTTAGTTTTATGTACCTTGTTGATATGGTTTTTCATTGATATTAAATTATATCACAAAAATGACTGCATTCCTACCTTTCGGTTAGAATGCAGTCGTTTTTTATTTGGGCTGTTTTTTACAGCTCCTTTAAATACCGTTTAAAATCGTTTAATTTGCATTTTAATTGATTAGTGGTGTAACTTTACATTTTTAATTAAAATGCGTTATAAACTAAAAAATCAAGCCTGTTATTTTTTCTGTTTCCACAATGGAATGTAGGTTCCTTTTTTATATGAATCAAAATTCTCATAAAAGTATGTCCTCTCTATGTCATACTCTTCTGGGGTCATATCATCTCTCCAAAACGGAACCTCTTTTATTGTAAGTGTAGCCCATTCATTATCCAAGTTCAATCAATCCTTTAGTATATTTTTTAGTAGTCCATCAACAATTATTTCTTCACGCATGCGAGTGCGTTCTCCTGCTGTTATTATACCATCTCTGTATTTTTTATTCAAGCTGTTAATCTCATCAGGGAATAACTTATCCCAAAAAGAAACATTTTTTAGTGTTTCAGCTTTTTCAGTAACATAACATACTCCATCAATTCTTATAGCCGCAAACATAGTAATATTATCGGCGGTTAATAGAGTAGTTAAGTCACATTCTGAAAAATATCCGTCCTCATTATGATTATGTATAAAAGCATATTTTTTATTAGGGTTTTCAGATAAGAATTTAAATAAGTCGCTTCCGCCAACAAACTGTTCGCTACCAGCTTCAAAATATTCTTCTTTACCTGTTTCTAAATTTATTAGTGAAAGATGTCCTTTTCCGTCTTTTCCACCTAATTCAGCAACTCTCTTACTTGCTTTTGAAAGTCCTAATAATACTTTATCATCATAACCATCAAGTACTATTTCAAAACTTGCATTTGAATTAAATGATAATCTTTTTCCTGTGTTTCTTATAGCAGAGTTTGCAGCAGCTTTCAATTTTTGTTTTTTGTTTGCCTGCACCGCCTTTTGAGCCGTACTCCTGCCAAAGCCAATTTAGATGCTAACACTATCCTTGTTGTTACGAACTTGATTTTCCCCTCCATATTCCTGTTCTATAGTCTATACTATATATTCCTGTTCCCTTTTAATCTCTGCCATTCATTCAATATTGTATTTCCTATCATATCGCCTAACATACAGCCAATTCCATTATGAATCATATCATCCCATTCAAATAGTCCGCATTTGAACACTAATTGGCAACATTCAATTACTACCGATACAAAAAATCCATATAAAAAAGCTTTTTTAATCTTCAATTTTTTCCCAAAAACAAAAGGTAATAATGCGCCCATTGGTAATAGCAAGATAACATTTAATAAATTTTCTATCAACAATTCTCTTGCATCATTTCCAAATAGAATTTCTTTCCATGACCACAAAGGCATGAGCTTATAGCTACATATTGATGATTCCCTTGTGAATACCGTCGAGCCCAACACAATCCCAAGATATATTGCAAGTAATAATATAGCTACTGCCTGTTGTTTAAGTATTTTGTGTTTATACACACTTATTGCAAGTATTCCTGATATAAATATTAATATAATACCAAAGCATACAGTTTCTTCTTTTGTCCAAGCTTTATTATACGTTATGATAATCTGATAAATATCCAAATATTTCTCCTATTACAATTATTTATAATCCTATCTACATAAATTATTACTGGAGCTTAAACACCGTTTAATTTATATAATCTTTTACCGAACTTCTCTTTTTTTTACAAATTCATGACACATTTCTTTTACAAATCTAAAACTCTCTATATCGCAGATAGAATCTATGCCAAAGTATACCGCTCCGCATACTATTGACACCCACGCTGCATTTACAATCCATGAAAAATAATTTTCAATATTCGGTAAAATATTATTAATCAAAAATACAGAACTTATCATAACAAATAAGTTTTGTATCCATCTTCTATATGTCTTCCATGGTTTTCTTCCTAATATATTCCAGTTTGCATAAATAATAACATCATTTGTTCGATAAAATAGTGCTACAATGGTTCCTATTAAAACTCCATACATACCTATTTTAAATACCAAAACTAATGATACTGTAAGATTAATAGCACTCTCTATAATTGACCTTACCTGTGTCTGTTTAAAATGCCCTGCAAAATTTATTATCTGGCTTGAAGTTCGTCTAGCATACAACAATACATTTAATGTTATAAATAACAGTGGTAAATACTTATCTACATAAGATGCATCTGTAATTCCCTGAGAATATACCCTCATAAACGAAGGAAGCATAATCAATGTTACGGTAAAAAAGAAAAATGAAATGCCTAAATAGTAAGTTTCATATACTTCCTGAAGTTTTAAAAAATATTTTCTGTCCGAATTAAATGCTTGTCCAAGCACAAATTCAACACTGCTGCATAACATGTCGATAATGTTAGACACACAACTAACAATCACACTATATAATGAATATACACTAACTGTTTTTAAGTCACAGAATAATGTAAGGACAATAATATCTGTATTATTGAAAATAAGTCCTGATACTTGATGTATAATTACATTTTTACTTTGACTCAACGAAGCATAATCCGGCTCAACAGATAAATCAAGCCATGCATAATGTTTCTTCACATATAACGATATATAAATCATTTGTAACAAGTTCACTACGAAATATGCAAATTGAACCATAACTACATCAAATCCAGTTAACATCAAACCAATTTGAATAAGTTTTGAAGCAACAGAAACTATGGTTGTTGCATTTGTTGTTATATAACTTTTTCCATCTACGCGCAATAAAATTGTAAATTTACCTTGAAAAAAATAGTTAATAACACCTGATGCTCCCTGAAAAAATATAACTGCCACAACTACAAACACAGGTATATCTGATTTTACAACTATAGGATATATTATTGCCAAAGCTATAACTGCTATACCATACAAAATGCCTGTTCGTTTATAATATCGATTTGTTGCAGACATTATTTCACAAGTACGTTTTTTGTCATTAGCAGCAATTGGCGCATACAGTGCCTGTAATGATGCAGTTCCTATCCCGGCCTCCAGAAGTGCAACATAAACAAAAACCTGTCTGATAGAAGACAGCAGCCCATTTACTTCTGATCCATAACTTACAATCATCAATTTAGGAATAATAATTCCAAGCGATAGTGTAATAACTTGGGAAATGACTCCATACCCAAAAATTTTTAGAATTTTTTTCCCTTTACTCATTTTCTACTCCCATATATTGTCTGTCACAGATGTATTCATGCTACTCATATACTAAACATAACATGCTCATAAATAACATCATCTTTCATATTCTGATTTACTCATTAGTATTGTCTCAAATGCACCAATTACTTGATTTTTTAATTGTTCAAAATTCTTTATTGAAATACTATCATTAATACAAATCATTTTATATTTTTGTTTTGTTATGGACTCTACTAAATAATCTATATTAGACTCATCTAAAAAAAATTCTTCACTATAATCCATAATATTCGTTGGCGTAAATGTGCCTTTCATAATCTCCCAATATCGGAAAATATATTGTGTAATATCCCTAGGATTTCTAAAACGATGTTTACATGTTTCTACCATTGAATTCGAAATGTTTTCCCATACTTCCATCATTGTCGATTTTCTCAACGAACTCGGTACATGAGGTGTATATAAGCCAGAAACATTATGAAATCGGTAAAGCAAAAAATTATTCAATAAATATTTTTTATAAATAGGATTAAACCATTTGAATGGATTCTTTTTTATACTATCATGTAAATCAAATTGTTGATTCACTTCACCCATCATACGAAATAGCATATATTGAAAAGTATCTTCTTTTCCATCATTTGTTAACAGATACATTGTTGCCATTTCTCTAGGTAATCCGTTTACAAAAAAATCTTTTTTTTCCATTGGACTTATCACAAACATATCATCATTAAAATATACAAAATGTTCTTCTAGACTTGTTATTCGATGAAAGTTAAGTTCAATTGGATTGGCTTGAAAAACCGGTAAGTATTCTTTTGGTATATAATCCTTATGATTAATAACTTTCAATTTAGGATGATGCGTATTCAACCATTCCGGAATATGCCCACAAGTAACAAAATATATCTTATTAACCCATGGCGTAAATTTTTCCACACCACGAAACCAATAACGTAAATTATCCCAATCACGGAAACGGGATGCTTGGTTTCCATCCAAAAACGGAGTATTGCCCTCCTTTATCCAATACTTTTCTTTTTCCTTTTGCCATTCTAAATCGCCACCATTTACCCATGGTATAACAAAATCAATCTTATAATTTTCCATTTTCTCCACCATTATTTCATAATTAAATACGCAACTCTTGTCTTCCAATAAATTTCCTTATCCAAAATTGAATATAGTGCATATTTTTTAATAAATTTCAACATGATTTTTAACTTCTCTTTTGCACTTTTCTTTTCATTTTCTTCCATTTTTACCCATTTTTCTTTTGCTTCGTTATATTTCAATGTACACACATCTAATAAAAAAGCTGCTGCATGATTTTTCAACTCAGGATACCGCCTTATAGAATCTAAATACATTCTTTCATGAGCTTCAAATGAATCTGCCAAACTATTTATACTTAGTCCACCATGCGTTGCACTTCCTTGACGAACAAGACTTTTATAATAAGGCTGATGCACAACCACTGCATTTTTTATTTTTAGCACATATTCATCTAAAAATAATACATCTTCTGAAGAATGCAAACCTTCTTTAAATTTATTATCTTGTAATAATTCCTTTTTAAATAATTTATTTGCAACTACATGCCTAATAGTTGGTGGCATATCAAAAAATCTATACATCACATCCTTCTGTGTAATAGTCTCATTTTCTTTTGTATTATAACGTCTATTCTCATCTACTTTTCCGTGTTCATCATAATAATCATACCCACATATACATAAATCTGCATTAGTTTCTTTCATGGCTGAGTGCATACTTTCATACATCTCCGGTGCTATCCAATCATCAGGATCAACAAATCCAATATATTCGCCCTTAGCAATTTTTAATCCCTCATTTCTTGCCGCTGAAACTCCTTGATTTACTTGATGAATAACAACAAGTTGTTCATAATTTTCAGCATACTCATCACATATTTTTCCGCAAGAATCCGGAGATCCATCATCAATTAATACTATTTCAATGTCCTTAAAAGTTTGTTTCACTAAACTTTCTATACATTTAGGCAAATATTTTTCTACACCATACACTGGTACAATTACACTAATCATATCTTCCCTACCCTTTTTTCTTTCCTAAACACCAAGGTATATATTTCAGAACCAAACACTTAATTGGCGTCAATATCACAATTGCAACACATACACTTATTAGTGCAAATCCTACAGCAGACCAACTTGCATTATCAATTTGTATCCCCATTTTTTCATATACAACAAACATCAAATCAATAATTATTCTATGTAACCCATAATAAATCAGCGAATTCTTTCCGAGTTCTATTAATATTCGATTATTTGTCGTCATTGATATCAATACAACTGCAAATGTTCCAGTAAGTGCAGCAGTCATAAATAAAATTGGGTTTCCAAAAGCATCGCTATATAAATCCACTCTCTCAAAATAAATATAATTAACTGCTGAAACACTAAATGTTATTAGGATACAAATAGCCAAACTATATCTCATTAATTTTACTTTCTCGATAATTTTTTGCTCTCTACACCACTTTCCAAAACTCATAAATGACATTGCTAAAATTGACAAATCCGCATTCCATGGGGTAAATCTTTCCCTATAATAACTCTATATATTCCAAATACCAAAGCACCTATACAACCAATAATTAGCCAAAAATGATTTGTCTTTGTTTTAGACCGAAGACTTTGCAACACATACATCAACAGATTTGCCAAAAACAAACACGTAATAAACCATAGTAAGGTATATCTATTTTGGATAATATATAGCTTGAGTATTTCAAATACATGATATTCATTCCCGTGTGTTACTGCCAAAACTCCGTTACAACACATTGTAATAATTACAAAAAACATGTATGGTACTAAAAGAGTTCTTATTTTCTTCTTTAAATAATCCGCAAATTTTCCCTTACCTGAAAAAGTATATCCTGACAAAATAAAAAATAAAGGCATGTGAAATGCATAAAACCAAAAGCAAAATTTCCAGTGTAAATAGCAATGCCCCAACATAACTAAAACAATGCCTATACCTTTTGCTTCATCTATCCATTCAATGCGCTCTGCTCTGCTCTCAAAATTATCTCTCCCTTGTTGTAACATATCAACTATCTCCATTTATAAATTTCACCCAATCAAACTGATCGACCGGTCTTTTTCCATCCCAAGTATCATGATCCGTAATAATTCCTACCGATTCTTGATTTTCATATCCTTTAATATAAAAACAACTAGGATGTTTTTTATCGGGCTTATGTACAAACATCACTTTACGGTAAGGAAGTGCTTCAAAACGATCTTTCAATTCCTCTGTCATACCCTCTCTATCACTATTTATAATCACGATATGTTCCCAGTTGATGCGTTGCTTTCTAGAATTCCACTTTCTTTCTGCCTCTTCTACTGTATCATAATGAACACAAAATACCAGTAAATCTCCTAAATATACAACCGGATATTCTCTATCTCCGATAATTTCCTTATCCGTACATTCAACAAATTTGTCAATGCTCATATAGTACTCTATGTTTTCACACAGTTTTATAAAATCCTGTGCACGAAAGAACAGATTTACTGTTGGAGATTTAAATTCAAGGCCTAAATCATGATATAGAATACCACCAGTACAATTTGTAGAAATAATAGTAACATCATCGCAATTCAGCCGTTCACGATTTTTCTGACTTATTTTTTTATGCTTATAATTCCAGACAGTATTACGTAATCTGACCATTACTTTTTTTATTATCATTACAACTTATTCTCCCTAAAATTATTTGTCTACAATATTCCAAAACAGTACCAATAAGAAACACTCCAATTATGGACAAAATCAATCTTAACGGAAATAATAATTCATCAATATGATCCCTATTTCCTAATAGATCAACCCATATAACATCTCTAATAAGAGGATGATCGTGGAAAAGATATACCCCAAAGGTACAACCTGCTATTTTATTTATTTTGGGATTGTTTCTTATCTTTAAATTTCGAAATCCTAAAAACAATAAAACAGAACATGTGATGGCAGTAACTGTATTCATCTCTGCATATAAATATTTTGCATTTTCTCTGAAAAATGGAATATTATATCCATATACATATGTAATTACTGCAAATACAACCAATATTCCATATGCTACCATACCATATAACACATTTATCCGATCAATATACTTTGTTGGATATATTCTTATGTATCCAGCTAATAAATATAGAAATATAAACCATCCCATATTGGAATAGCCAGGTTGACCAATGTGAAACGATGGAATAACAGACCAAAGCACAAACAATACAATCAATATTCTTCTATATATTTTTCTATCTACATTATGAATAAAAATTTGCAATGCCGGACTAATCAATAAAAGAATCACATAACATGTTGCAAACCAATATTGAGAAGTTGATATTGGCAAAGCCGACATGATAAGAGATTTTAAACTGATTTTTCCAAAAGCAAACAATACCACTGCAATCATAATTGAATAAGTCCATACTTGAATATAAATTTTCTTTATTTTATCTATATAAATTACCTTCGTAGCAGAAAAATATCCTGACAGTAAAACAAATATATTAACACCTATTCTTGACCCCTGTGTCATTACAAAAGCAAAAATCCCATTTACTGTTAGAGGCATCTCCACCCCACCATGCAACACTGAGTGTCCTGCAACAATAAAAATCATACTAATAATTCTGAGATATTCTAAATTTGATTCTCTTACTTTACTCGTCAACATTGTACTCTCTTTTCTAATGATGTTTGAATTATTTTATCAACCTGCTCCGCTGTATCTTGAATTGAATACCCTGCTTTTTTTAATTGTTCTTTTGTATCTAATCTTTCTTTCTCACAAGTTTCTAATATATGTTCTGCCCATACTTTTGTACTTTGATTCAAATCGACATACTCAATTAATCCTGTAATATTTGCATCACTAGATACGGCGTTTGATACCACACAAGACAAACCTGCTGCTTGTGCCTCTACTAAAGTAAATGGAAATCCTTCAAATAATGATGGCATGACAAGACAATCTAGTGCCGAATACCATTTATTTGCGTCGTCACGAGGCCCTAATAGGACGATTCTATCTTCAAGATTGTATTCTTTAATTTTCTGTTCTACCTGAGGTCTAAGTTCTCCATCACCTACAAATACAAATTTTGCAGTTGCATTCAATTTAGATATTTCTTTCATAATTTTCACTGACATCTCTGGATTTTTTGGCAAGACTAATCGCCCTACACACCCTATTAAATATTCATCTTTTATCCCTATACTTTTTCGACATTCTTCTCTAAACTGTTCATTAAATTCATATGTTCGCAAATTTATTCCATTTTTTATTACAGTAAATTTGCTTTTATCAAACATCCATTTTCCTGCTTCTTCCGAGCAGGCCAATAAATTGGTTGCAATCTTTTCAATATTTTTCCGATTATATTTTTCAGTCAAATAATGAAACCATCTCTTTTTAAATTGTGTATCTGTACTATGCGAATGTATAATTCTAACAGGTATTCCTGCTCTTTTTGCAAACTTTAAAATATCCACACTTACAATATCACAAGTGTTATAATATACCACATCAAAATGATTTTCTTTAAAAAAACTATGCCAAAAAGCTACGTATTTTATGTAATTATGTCTATTCTTAGGCTTAATCCATTTTTTATCTTCTATACACATTTCTGGCCAATCATATACAACTTCAAACTCTTTTGAATGTAAATGTTCACACAGATTTATAATGTACGATTCAACCCCACCTTTGTTATTACTCAATCCAACCATAAATATGCGAATTTTACTCATTTCCATGAAAAAACCCTTTCCCAAAAATACGATGAATTGGCTTCATCAGTTTACTTCTAATTATTGTTTTTTTATCCAACCAACTTTTTCCATACCAATGTATAGAATATGTATTCTCTGTCACAGTTAATATTCCTACTGGATCATCATATGGATTAAAATAATCCATTGGATAAATCACTGCTGAACCAATCTGTTGCTTAGTTCCATTTTGCTCTAGTCCCGCTTTCCTTAATGCTTCCGTATTAAGTATCGGGCAACCTTTCATTCCATGTTTCCCATCTAATAACACGTCATATTCCTTCAACATTTGAGCAACTATCGGATGATTTGCTTCCGCACCAAATCCTTCTCCTGTATTAACATACTTTGGTGTTTCAAAACCAAAAAATGCCCCAGCATCTAAAAGATCATCAAAAGAACGTATTACCTCTACATCTGTATCAAAGTATATTCCTCCATATTCCTGAATAATCTTTAGTCGAAGATAATCTGTTAAAAACGCATATTTTTTCTCTTTGTAACACATTTCAGTATATGGACTCTGATTTACATTAAAATTTTCTTCGTTCCATTCGATTATTTCATAATCTGGGCAATATTTTTTCCAACTTTTGATACATCTTTCTGTTAATTTTGATTTCTCACCTCTGCCAAACCAGCAATAATGTATTTTCTTTGGTATCATTTTACTCTCCATTTGTATTAAAACACTAAACTAAAAAGTTCACATAACATTTTGTAGCATATTCCTTTGAATGAATTTTTGCAGGATTTCCCAATACCACCGAATGATCAGGTACATCAAAATTAATAAAGCTGTTTGGTGCAATCATAACATCATTTCCTATATTGACTTTACCGACAATAGTAGAATTTATACCAACCGACACATTATTACCAATTTTAGGAACACCTACTCTATCTCCTCTATTTTCTCTGCCTATAGTACATCCTTTATGTAAATTAACATTATCACCGATTATAACATCTGATGCCACAGTAATATTGTATGGATGTCCTAAATATAACCCTTTTCCAATTGTGGCTGACAGCGAAATTTCTAAACCATATTTTTTAGTCAATCTATATAATCTTGCTCTGTTAATACAGTTATTTTTTACTTTTAATTTTCTCCATAAATACATAAATTTAAGTTGATGATATAAAAATAATCTAAATTTAGCTTTAAAAGAAAAAGAATAGCTATTACCAGTCATTCTATAATAATCATATTTAAAAACCTCATTCATAAACTGCTCCTTTTAAAAATTTATATCCAAGATACTTGTCCAAAGCTGTTAGTAAAAAATTGGTAATCAGTATGCCATCCCATACCATAAGTAAATACAATTTGATATATAAAATATAATGTATAGCAGATATATGCCGCATTTTTTATCCACGGAATTTTTGATTTAACTACCATCTCGTTAACATTCCATACCAATAGCAATACAGTAAATATTTCGAAATATAAATTATATCTGGCATACACAGCTGAAAACACTCCTGCCATTGTAAATACAGTGAAAAACAGAGCCATATTAAATACAGTGTTGTAATATTTATATTTATTTTTCATTAGATCTTTATTGAAAAAAGCTAAAACAATCGGCACAACACTTACCAATACTCTGAAGATATTTATGCTGTAGTTCCATTCTTGTCCGGAATATCTATCACCATAATCCGATCCCGATAACAGGTTATCAACAAATCCTCCTGTCAATGGGGATGTAATTACAATTAATATTGAAATAGCTAAAATAAATTTTGTCATTTTACCGCAAGCTTCTGTATTTGTTATAAAATACAAAAGCAAAAAAATATATGCCGATGTATGTATTTGAGCAACAATAAATACTAACGGTAAAAACAAATACCATTTTCTGTTCGCTAAAAGTTGAAATCCCGCAACTATTATTGCAGTAGCCAAATACTGTCTCAGTCCATTCATTGAATGTTCCCAACAGCCGGACATTATAAAAATATAAAAAGCAAATTTTAAATCACCGCTATAATTATACAAAAAATACATTAAAGGGAAAATAGTTATTAATGAAGTAATTTCAATAAAAACTCTCGGGTCAGTAGATATATAAGTATGTATGAACGACATATAAAACTGAAACAACCATTCGTTTCCAATTGAAAAAGAAGATATGCACTCATCAATTGGCATAGCTTTAGTAAAGGTTTCCCAATATGCTATAGTATCAGCAAAGGCAAATCTTTGTCCGGAAACATATGCTAATAAAAGAGTACCCAAAAAGAAAAACAAAAAACTTGTATCTCTGACTTTTGTTAGTTCTGTTTCAATAGTCGTATTTTTATCAAGTGGCTTTCTGCCAATATAGAACAATACTAAAACTAATATTGTTGTATATACAAAAACATTCATTCACTAAATCCCTTCAACCTTCATATAAGAAGATTTTGATTTTTTTACAACGATTATCTTTAACAGAAATCCAAGCGGAACGCTTAATACTGTTAAAAACTTTTCCGGTGATTCTTTTATAAAGTGTTTATTTTTCGCTATTAAAGAACTTGAAACATAGTGAATACAAGCCTTTATCTTTTGTTTGGTATTTATACTGTGTTTCATTTGTTCTTTTCTCCAAAAAGCAAATCCTTTTGGATTCCTTACATATTGTCTGTACATATTTGTACTCGAACCGTCCATTTGATAATCAACAATACAAACACATTCATTAAGTATTTTTAATTCATATTTTTCATCAATCAGATGATACTTATATGCGAGTGCAACATATTTCTCATTGTCAAACACAGGATACGGAGGCGTTTGTTTTATTATATCTGTCCTGTAAATTAGTTTTTTATCACCAAAGCCACCATTATTATAATACCCCATAAGGGTTGTGCTTTCTTTGTCTGTTGGCAATTCTTTGCCAATTACTTTTTTTGTTGAATCGGCAAAATCGAGTGCAATTATACCGGCATAACCTTTATTTTTGTTTTTATTCCAACAATCAATAATCAATTGCACCGCGTTATCCGGCATATAATCATCCGAATCTACACAAACATTAAGTTCGGTATCAATATTTTCGTAAGCCGTATTATGCGCTGTATGCATTCCGCCATTTTCTTTGTAAACATACTTTATTTCAAAGCCATTATTAATTTTAATCCATTCCTTTATAATCTCATATGGATTATCAGTAGAACCGTCATCAATAATCAGCCAAACAAAATCCTTGGATGTTTGTCTTTTTAAACTTTCATAAGTTCTTTTTAAAGTATTTATTCTATTATATAATGGTGTAAATACAGTTAAAGTTGCCATTTTCATTCTCCATAACAAAACGAAGTGTAAAAGTTTTGCAGTTTATTTGCATTATTTTTAATATCAAATCCGGAAGCTACAATTTCATCATATGTATCATTTTTCTCAATTTTTGCAGCCTCTATTATTTTATTCGCCCAAAAATCTAAAGGTTTTTCTAAACTATAATGAAAAACTCTATCTGTTTTTATACACTCCGGTGGAACATTATCGGATATAACGCATGGTAATCCGGCAGCTTGAGCTTCAATTATAGAAAGCGGCAAACCCTCGTAAAGTGACGGAAAAAGAAATACATCCATAGCCTGTAAAATTTTATTTACATCGGTTCGGTTACCTAAAAATAAAACACTATCAGATAATGCAAGATTTTTAACCTTATCTATAATATTCTGTTGACCATTACCCGCGCCAACGAGAATCAATTTTGCTGTATTATTTTTTTGATAAATCTTATTAAAGACATCTATAATGAAATCATGATTCTTAGGCGGATTAAATCGCCCCACATGACCCACAACGAGAGCATCGTCATTAATATTTAATTCAGTTCTTACTTTTTTAGCAACATCTCTATTAAAAAGATATTTTTGTGCATCAATTGCATTGTTTATGATAGTATATTCATGACCGCAAAACATCCAATCACCCGCTTCCTTTCCGCAAGAAAACAAATGAGTAGCATATTGAGGTATCAATCTTTTGGAATATAATTTAATAGGATACTTAATATTTTTGTCTTGACTTTTTGAATGTGAATGAGCAATCCTAACTCTTACACCATTTTTTTGGGCTATTTTTAAAGGGTATGCGCTCATACAATCTAAATGACAATGTACAATATCATATTTATGTTCTTTAAAAAATGAATCCAAAGCATTAAAATAAGATTTTGAAAAAGGATTTAACATTGGCATATGATAAATTTTACCGCCCAAAGCAACTATTTCTTTATCATAATCAGCTTCTTCCTGACGATGAACAAGAAAGTCAAACTGAACTTTATTGCGATCAATATTTCTATAATAGTTCATTATCATAGTTTCAAGACCGCCTCTGCCCATATATGTTACAATTTGTAATACTCTTATCATACTAATCCTTCCAACAATCTATATTAAACATTTAATTTAAATCTAATGCGGCTATAGTTTGTTTCACAATCGAATTTTTGTCAAACTCTTTTTCCATTTTTTTACGAGCTTTCTTTCCCATTTCTTCACGAGTAGTAATATTTGTATTTAAAAACTTTTTCATCTTTTCGTAAAGATTATCTGCATTTTTTGATTCACACAGCCAGCCTGTAATTCCGTCTTCCACAGATTCTCTGCATCCGGGAATATTTGTGGTAATTACCGGTCTGCCGGTAGCAGAAGCCTCAAGATTGACATTACTCATTCCCTCATGATAACTGGGCATCACTACACAGTCTGCTTTTGCATAATAAGGTCGAGGTTCTTCCTGGAAGCCGTGAAATGCAACAATGCCTTTCTCAACAAGTCGGTCAACTTTTTCTTTATACTCATCTTCAAAAAAGCCAACTAAATCCAGAATAAATTTCTCGCCGTCATTGTGCAGTTTCTCCGATGCCTCAAAAAGTTCATCCATACCCTTTTCTTTCATAATTCTGCCAAGATATAAAAATCTTGGCGGTTTATTATGCGGATATGGTTGGTAATTATATATTTCTAAATTTATGCCTGCACCGTTTAATACGTTTTCTTTTTCAGGTTGTATGATTTTTCTGCTTGTAAATTCATCAGCATTAACCTGATTTTCAAAAAATACAGTTTGTACTTTTTTTAAAGCAGTTTTATACAATAAAGTAACGAATTGTGCAAGACCTTTTGTTTGAAAAGCTGTTCCTAAGCCCTGAACATTAGCATAAAAAGGAATTTTCAGCTTAGAACACATTAGTCCGCCATAAATATTAGGCTTAATTGAATATGTTATAACTAAATCTGGTTTTTCTTCTTTTAGCATTTTCTTATAAAAATTCATTAAAGAAAGATCGGTAAAAGGATTTATACCTCTTCGCTCCATTTTTGTTTCTATACAGTGCAAACCCATATTCATAAAATCTTCATGATGACCGACAAAAGGCATACTTAATATTACCTCATTATTCTTCATCAACTCTTCAATTAACTCTTTCCTGAAACGATAAAGCATATATGAATGGTTAGTCAGAATCAAAATTTTCTTTTTCTTATTGCTCATCACTCATAGCTCCTGTTCCGCCTTCTACTACTCCCTCGTGTTTAAATACGCTGACAACTGTCATAAACAAACACTTAACATCAAACGCAAAGCCCAAATTATCATAATAAACCTTGTCCATCTGTACTTTTTCAGGTATAGGAAGTTCATCTCTTCCGTTAATCTGAGCCCAACCGGTCAACCCGGGGGTTAAATTATTAATGTTATATTCATCTCTTTCAGCTATTAAATCATCTTGATTCCACAGTGCAGGTCTAGGTCCTATAACACTCATATCACCTTTAAATATATTGAAAATTTGCGGCAATTCATCTAAACTTGTTTTTCTTAGAAATTTGCCAACTTTAGTGATATATTGTTCCGGATTTTTTAACAAATGAGTAGGACAATCTTTCGGAGTATCAATTCTCATTGTTCTGAATTTAAGTATATTAAAATATTTTTTATCTTTTCCGATTCTCTTTTGCTTAAAGAAAATCGGGCCTTTACTTGTACATTTTATAACTACACAAATCGGTAAATAAACTATTGAGAAAAATACAATTGCCATAAAAGAGCATATAACATCTAAAATTCTCTTAATTATTCTATTGTAAATTGTTTTTTCTCTGTTCATCATAACAATTAACTCCGCTGAATACTTATAATTAATTTATTTGCTAATATTTAAAGCAAATTTAAAAAGCCTTATATTTGTTTTCTTAACAATTATATATGCAATAATAGATCCACCCAACGCAACCAAAACTTTTATTATACTACTAAACTCAACTCCAAAAAATCGATCCATCAAATTGTAAATAAAATATGTGTGTAAAAAATATATTGAAGAACTTAATTCCCTCATTGCAATAGATTTTTTAGCGCTTATGTTAAAATTAATACTCACAGCCATTAAAAAGAAAAGTATAGATAAAGGTATATTTAAAATTATATTAACATCAAAATTTACAATTGATTTTAAATCAAACAGGTATACTAATACACTAAAAACAGAAATTAACGCAAAAATCAACAGTGAAATCTTAAATGATGATTTTAGTCCTTTAGCAGAAATTAAATATCCTATTCCCATAAACGGAACTGCTTTCATTATAAAATTATTACTCCATGAAAAAACAACATAAAAACCTTTGTTAATGTATGAGTAAGCAGTTCCTGATAATATCTCTGAAAAAGCATCGTAACCTAACAAAAGCAATAATCCAGCAAATATTAAAACACACAAACATTTTTGTGCAGAAATTTTATGTAAAAAATATATTACCGCTGCAGCTTCACACATTGCAAGTATATACCATACAACACCGTTTCCACACAAAAATATAGAACGAAACAATAACAAAATGTATTTAAGCACAGATGCATCCGGATACTTACTAACATATATAAAAATGTTACCCGGTAAATTAACTATTTGCCAAAAAAGATATAAGAAAAGTAATTTCTTTTCATAATTAAACAAGAATGATTTTTTATTTTTAGATTTAGACAAACCTTTTTCAAAGAAAAAGCCTGAAACTATAAAGAAAAACGGTACTGCCATTCCTGAAAAGCAATTCGTAACAACATTTGTTATCATCTCGTTTTTCGCCTCATCAGCATGGATAAAAACTACCAATACAGCTGCAATTAACTTAAATAAGTCAATTCCGCAAAAGGTTTTATTTAAATTATTATTGTTAGATACAATTAATTTGTTATTCAAAAAAGCAACCTCATCTCACAATAATATAAGTATACACACATTTACACACTACACTTTTTCATAAGTATATCACATAAAGTTCAATATATCAACAAAAAAGCTTATTTAAGATTAATATAACTAATAAATTGGCACTTTTCTTTAATATATGCATATTAACCAATACAAATTTGACTATTTTGCATTTTTTTACAAAATCATTGTTAATTTGCAAGAAAACCTACAATTAAATTTGATTATAGTACACAAAATTTTGGGTTCAGCTTTATTTGCAAAAACAGCAGCAATCCTTGCTCATGAGAGAGTGAAAACAAATACCAACCAATCAGGAGTTCTGCAAATCATAGAGTTCTTTTAAAATATTTTAATATTTTTAGGGGCCATATCATCTACAATATTATTTTATATTATATTAAATTATTGCGATATAAAAATCTTATATAAATGCTATAAATCATAATCTATACCACTATCCGATCTCGGCAACCGTTTTATCATAGTTATCTAATAAAATATAATTATGTTTAAATATTCGCTTATCTCAATTTGCAATACATCTCTCGACCTAATAAACAAAACACTTAGGCTGAATTGCACTTTCATCACCAATAATAGCTATTATATAGTTTCACGACAAAGTTTCTTTCAGCACTTAAATATAACATATTAGCTAAATTTTCGATATTTTTCTCTAATTTATTGCAATATTCTATATCAATATGGTATAATTTTAAATACATACTACCCAATAAAAGCTGCAGCAGGTGATTAACTTGAACGAAAGCGAAAAACTTTTAAAAGCAAAATCATATCTTGACAAACTCGCCAACGGAATAAATCCAATAACCAATGAATTGGCGTCAGAAAACGATACTATAAATAATATACATATTTCAAGATGTCTTTTTTATGTTTCCGATGTACTTAGAAATTTAATTGAAAATAACAACAATCCGCAAAAAAGAAAAACAATAAAATTTCCTTTTCTGTTACACCGCAGCAATTAGCAGATTATGTTTTTGATGATAACCCAATTACAGTTACCGAAATTACCAAAAAGCTTAACAATTTGATTGATACAGAGGAAATGAAAGGAATTAAAACAACAAGCATAACTAATTGGCTTATAAAAATTAATATGCTTGAATATTTTGCAGACGAAAACGGTAAAAATCATAAAATCCCAACTGAAAACGGTATTCAACTCGGCATCACAACACAGGAACGCTTGAGGATGTACGGTTCATATAAAGTCGTTTTATATGACAGCAATGTCCAACAATTTATACTTGACAATATAGACACAATTGCGTATTACAACACTCAAAAGAAATCATATAATTTTAATACGGAGGGCAACATATGAAAAAAAGTACACTTGCCAACAATTTCATCTATTATCTTTTTTGCGGGTTCAGCGGTGCGGTAATAGCCTGTATAGTATGGCTATTTCTTAAATTAATGAGCCTTGGAATCAGCTTTATATGGGAAACTGTTCCATCATATATTAATTTTACATATTATCCTCTTGCAGTTTGTACAATCGGCGGAATACTGCTTGGAATATATCAAAAAATCTCAAAAGCAGTCCCCGACGAGCTTGAAGAAGTAATGAAAAAAGTTAAGCGAGATAAATTTTATCCGTACAATAAAGTGCTGTTGCTTTGTATTTCCGCACTTATTCCACTGCTTTTCGGCGGCAGTATCGGACCGGAAGCAGGACTTACAGGAGTTATTGTCGGACTTTGTTACTGGGCAGGCAATCATATGAAGAATGCACAAAGTAAGATACCCGAACTTATGCAAACAGGTGTGAGCGCCACATTAACAGCTATTTTTTATGCACCGCTTTTCGGTCTTGCCGCAGCAAATGAAGAACAATTAGATACCCAAGACAAAGCAACCGATATACGCACAGGCAAATTAATTTCAAATATCGTAGCTGTGCTGTTTGCAACAGGAACAATATTTTTACTGAATCAAGCTTTCGGCGGCAGTATGGGATTACCGAGAATAGGCGAATACAACATTACAAATACTGAAAGACTATGGGGTATTCCTCTTGCACTTCTCGGCACTTTAGCTGGACTTTTATTTATAATATCAGAAAAACTGCTCAAAATTTTATTTGATAAAATTCAGAGCAGTTTAGGAATAATAATAAGCACCACACTCGGCGGAATTATTCTTGGAATTTTCGGTACATACCTTCCGCTTGTAATGTTTTCGGGTGAAGACAGCATTAACGAGATAAATAACGGTATTGGAGAATTTGCGCCGTGGATACTGATAATTTCAGGATTATTAAAACTTGTAATAACAAATGTTTGCATTAAATCAGGGTGGAAAGGCGGTCATTTCTTCCCCGTTATTTTCTGCGGAGTGAGTATCGGCTTTGGTATAGCCCTACTTATGGGACTTGATACCGCATTTTGCGCAGCAGTAATTACCGCCGCACTTCTCGGTGTTACAATGCGTAAACCTCTTGCAGTAACCGTACTTCTCCTACTCTGCTTCGATGCAAGAATCCTCCCATGGATTTTGCTTGCGGCTTTTTTGAGCAGTTTGGTGGTAGGGAAAGTATTAAATAAAAATAAACATCAAAACAAATAAATAGCAAAAAATGTGGATAATCAAAAATAAATATTGAAAAGAGCATAGGAAGCTCCAGAATTGTAGTTGACAAGACAAACAACGGAGGAGAGAAACCTATGCTCTTTTTAGATGACATCAAAGTCGAATTTTAAAGTAAAGGATTTCAAGAACACATATAGGAATCAGCCCTGATAAAGATAAAAGCGTACTGTTTTTGGAGAGCGTAAGGTCAACGCAGTCAATCCGATGCCCTTATTGCAGAGGCAGTGTATATATTTATGAAAACGGACAAGTCAAACCCAAAGATATTCTCTTACAGAAAAATGACTGCATTCCTACCTTTCGGCTAGAATGCAGTCATTTTTTATTTGGGCTGTTTTTTTACAGCACCTTTAAAATTCAAATAATCACTATACTTTGGCAGAAATAAAATTACTTAGAAAGTAACTTCTTAATTCTTTCAACTGCCTCAATTGTGTTTTCTCTGTCACCGAATGAAGTAAGACGGAAGTAACCTGCACCGTTCTTACCAAAGCCCTCACCCGGAGTACCTACTACATTAGCCTCGTTAAGAAGGAGGTCAAAGAATTCCCAGCTGCCCATATCATTAGGGCACTTGAGCCAAATATACGGTGAGTTCTTACCGCCTGTATAATAAATGCCGAGTTCATCCATAGCTGATGATATAATTTTTGCATTATCCTGGTAGTAAGAAATATTCTCCTTAATCTGCTTCTGACCCTCTTCACTGAATACAGCGGCAGCTGCACACTGTACAGGCCAAGAAACACCGTTAAACTTAGTTGCCTGACGGCGATACCAAGTATTGTAGATGTTGTGACCGTCACGCTCAAGCTCTCTCGGAATGATTGTGTAGCCGCATCTTGTACCTGTAAAGCCTGCTGTCTTTGAAAGTGAGCACATCTCAATTGCGCACTTTCTTGCACCCTCAATTGCGAAAATTGAACGAGGGAGATCCTCTGTAATAAATGCCTCATATGCTGCATCATAGAGAATGATAGCGTCATTCTTGATTGCATAGTCAACCCACTGCTTTAACTCGTCAGCTGTATAGGCTGAACCTGTTGGGTTATTAGGTGAACAGAGATAGATGATGTCAGCCTTTACATTCTCATCAGGGAGAGCCGCAAAGTTATTCTCACGGTTTGAGTTAGCATAAACAATCTTTCTGCCTGCCATAATGTTTGAGTCAACATATACTGGGTAAACAGGGTCGGTAACGAGAACAACATTATCCTTGCCGAAAATGTCACCGATGTTGCCGCAGTCTGACTTTGCGCCATCGGACACAAAGATTTCGTTTGCATCTACTGTTACGCCAAAACCTGCATAATAGTTAGAAATAGCCTCTCTGAGGAATGCATAGCCCTCATAATCGGGATAGCCCTTAAAAGTATCCTTATGTGCAAGGTCTTCCGCACCTTTCTTCATAGCCTCAATTACAACAGGAGCAAGCGGAAGTGTTACATCGCCGATACCGAGCTTAATTACCTTCTTGTCAGGGTGTTCCTGCATATACTTATTTGTTCTTGATGCAACCTCTGCAAAAAGATAGTTTGGCACGAGGTTGTCAAAATTTCTGTTAATCTGCATTATTATCAATCCTTTTCTGATATATGGGCAAAAGGTTAGTGACAAATAATTGCCAAAACCAAGAAAATTCCAAAATCACTTATCAAGCGAAGCCTTAATAAACTCTCTGAAAAGCGGATGTGCTCTGTTAGGACGGGACTTAAATTCAGGGTGATACTGAACACCGATGTAGAACTTATTGGCAGGAATTTCAACTGCCTCAACAAGCATACCGTTAGGTGATGTACCTGTAATAATCATACCTGCCTTTTCAATTTCTTCTCTGTAATCATTATTAAATTCATAACGATGACGGTGGCGCTCCTGTACTTCAGGCTTACCGTAAGCTCTTTCCATAATTGAGCCTTTCTTGATAACGCAAGGATAAGCACCAAGGCGCATTGTACCGCCCATATCTTCAATACCGAGCTGTTCGGGCATAAGGTCGATTACATTGTGCTTGCCCTCCGGAGCAAACTCACCGCTGTTTGCATCCTCATATCCGAGTACATGCTTAGCGAATTCAATTACTGCTGTCTGCATACCAAGGCAGATACCGAGGTACGGAATATCGTGCTCACGAGCATATTTGGCAGCCATTACCTTGCCCTCAACGCCTCTGTTGCCAAAGCCGCCCGGAACAAGAATACCGTCAACATCGCCTAAAAGGTCATCTGCCGAATACTTTGTGATAAGCTCACAATCAACCCACTTGATTTCAACATCAGCGGAATTTTCGTAACCTGCGTGACGAAGAGCCTCGGCTACTGAAAGGTAAGCGTCGTGAAGTGCAACATATTTACCGCAAAGAGCAATTTTGCATTTCTTTGAACGGTTATTGATTCTTTCAAGCATTTCTTTCCACTCTGTAAGGTCAGGTGTTTTGTCTGTAGCTATGTTAAGTTCACGGCAAACTACATTTGAGAAGTTGCTCTCTTCAAGCATAAGCGGTGCCTGATAAAGAGTCGGAAGTGTAATGTTCTCAATTACACAGTCAGGCTTTACATTACAGAACAAAGCAATTTTCTTAAAGATACTCTCTTCAAGCGGTTCGTCACAACGAAGAACAATAATATCAGGGTTGATACCGAGTGAACGGAGTTCCTTAACCGAATGCTGTGTCGGCTTTGATTTATGCTCTTCACTGCCCTTAATGTACGGAACAAGTGTAACATGAATGAAAATACTGTTTTCTCTGCCGACTTCAAGCGAAACCTGACGGATTGACTCAAGGAAAGGCTGGCTTTCAATATCGCCTACTGTACCGCCGATTTCTGTAATTACAATATCGGCGTCAGTCTTTTCACCTACATTGTAAATAAAAGACTTAATTTCATTTGTAATGTGTGGGATTACCTGTACTGTTTTGCCGAGGTAATCGCCGTGACGCTCTTTTTCAAGTACATTTGAATAAACCTTACCTGTTGTAAGATTTGAATACTTGTTGAGGTCTTCGTCAATAAAACGCTCATAGTGACCGAGGTCGAGGTCGGTTTCTGCGCCGTCCTCAGTTACATAAACCTCGCCGTGCTGATACGGGCTCATTGTACCCGGGTCAACATTGATGTACGGATCAAGTTTTTGAGCGACTACCTTAAGGCCTCTTGCCTTAAGGAGTCTGCCGAGAGAAGCTGCTGTAATACCCTTACCAAGACCGGATACTACGCCGCCTGTTACAAATATATATTTTTTAGCTTTTTTTTCAGTATGATTAGCCATAAATTATACCTCAATCTCTCCTTCAAATACTTTTTCGGCGTTACCTGTCATATATACGGTTTCGTCTGTGTAATTGATGACAAGGTCACCGCCCTTGAGCTTGATTTTAATATCGTCGCCCTTTTTGCAGAAGCCGTTTTCACAAGCCGCAACAGCTACCGCACAAGCGCCTGTACCGCAAGCCCATGTTTCGCCTGAACCTCTCTCCCATACTCTCATCTTGATTGTATGGTCGTCAAGAACTGTAACAAATTCTGTATTAACTCTCTCCGGGAAGAGTTTATCGTTTTCAAACATAGGACCAATCTTTTCAATGTCAAGATTGTCAATGTCGTCCATAAATACTACGCAGTGTGGGTTACCCATAGATACGCAGGTAATGTTGTATTCCTTGTCGCCGATTGTAACAGGCTCGTTTACAATCTTGTCCTTATTCATAGCAACAGGGATTTCCTTTGGATCAAGAATTGCCTTGCCCATATCTACTCTAAGGCTTGTTACCTCACCGTTGGTTGTGTAAGCCTTAAGGCTCTTGATACCTGAAAGGGTTTCAATTGTGATTTCGTCTTTCTCCTTGTAATCAACCATACCGTGGTCATAGAGGAACTTACCCACGCAACGGATACCGTTACCGCACATCTTGCCCTCTGAACCGTCAAGGTTGTACATCTTCATCTTAGCGTCAGCAACCTTAGATGGGCAAACAAGAATAATACCATCGCCGCCGATACCGAAGTGTCTGTCTGAAAGTCTTACAGAGAGAGCCTCCGGATTGTTGATTTCCTGATCAAAAGTGCTGAAATAAATATAGTCATTACCGATGCCCTGCATCTTTGTAAATTTAAGCATTTCTTTTTCATCCCTCATATGGTTAATATCTATAAGCTCTGTACTGTGCTGTGAATAATGGCTCTTAAGGCAATCCGCAAGTGCGTTTGCGGTATCAAGAGCTGTAAGACAAGGAATGTTTCTCTCAACTGTCTTTCTGCGGATTTTAACAGAATCTCTTGACGGAATTCTGCCCTTTGCGGAAGTTGAAATTACATACTGAATCTTACCCGACTCAATAAGTGTGAGTGTGTTGTCTGTCTTGCACTCGTGAATCTTCTTTACGGCAACAGCGTCAATACCGTATTTCTTAAGTACGGCTGCTGTACCCTCTGTAGCATAAATCTTAAAGCCGAGGTCATAATACTTCTTGGCAATTTCGCCGATTTCTGCCTTATCGGAATTACGAACAGTAATAAATACACCGCCGTTTTTCTTCATCTTGTAGCCTGCGCCGATAAGTCCCTTATAAAGAGCCTCTTCAAGAGTGCCTGCAACACCGAGAACTTCACCTGTTGACTTCATTTCAGGTCCGAGGTGGTTATCAACATT
>ERZ773155.132-NODE-132-length-61659-cov-9.114765_pt1 | contig 61659 bp, 67 predicted proteins | sample MGYA00511262_ERZ773155 | MGnify/ENA primary metagenome ERZ773155 (study PRJEB29015, sample SAMEA2737828) | human gut metagenome | biome: human gut; feature: human-associated habitat; material: faeces | place: China | collected 2012 ... | reverse complement strand
TGGCGGAATGCCATGGGGACCGGATGCTCGTGCCGTTCAGGTATCAGGGACAGTATGAGGATGAAGAAACGGGGCTGTATTACAACAGGTTCAGGTACTACTCGCCGGATATGGGGATATATATTTCTTCTGATCCCATTGGACTGGCGGGTAACAATCCAACACTTTATGGATATGTGAAAGATATAAATGCTTTTACAGATATTTTTGGTTTATCAATATCACCTATTTCAGGATTTAAAAGTTTTGGTGAGCTAAAACAATTCGGTACTCAAATTCAAGCAACACTGGCACGGGGAGGATTTAAAGGGTCAGATATTTTTATGCAAGGAAGTTCTGTAACTGGTCGTAGTTTTAGCACTGGAGTTCCTTTTGATGTAGGAAGAGTGAGTGATTTTGATGTGGCTATTGTTAATCCTGACTTATTAGCAAAAACGCAAAATTTAGGTTTAGGCAAAGCTGGATACCCTTATTCTATGCCTTTAGACGCAGATGCAATGCGTAAATTAGGATTTGGAGATTTAGCCGATGATTTATCAAATCGTTTTGGGCGTGATATTAACTTTAGGATATTTGATAGCGAAATTTCTGTAAGAGCAAAAGGAAAGAGTTATAAAATTAAATGTGGCTAAGATGAAAGGATTTTATATAACTTATGGAATCTTTACGGAAGATATTGAGACCTTTGTAAAAGATATAGAAATTGAGTTAGGCATTAAATTAATAAAAGATGAATTTGCAGAAAATCAAGAGGTATATTATTTAGATAAAAGTCAAAAAAATAAAATTAGTTGTTTTAGTATTTTCTATGGCAATTCTTTAGGGTATTATTTGAATAAATCTCAAAAAATACATCCATTTTTTTTAATTTCTTGCAATATTATTTTGAATGAAAATGATAAAATAGAGTATGTTCAAAAACTTCAAAACACACTTAAAAGTAAAAAATATGTTAGAGAATTGAATTTTGATACTGACGAATGGTGAAATTAGAGGTTGGATATTTATCTCATGAATTTAACGCTGTAAGTGGCCCAATGTTGGCAAATCCTCGCAGGGGAAAACCTAAAGCAACAGGAAGCCAATTTGTAATATTTAGAGTAAAGCTACGAGTTTATTTGATGAACATAAGGTTGGCACTATTGGTTGTCATTAAAAACTGCGCTCTTACGGATGAATTGTTTATTTTTACAGATAATGAGACTGGTGATGAGGTTGGTATGTACTACACAATACATGGCTGTTTATAATTAAGACATCATCAATAAAGCGCAGAAGCAGAATATCAGGAAGCAGCTTGAAGCTCTCGGCATAGACAAATCAACGTTGTTCCCGGAAGTCGAACACGTGGCCGAGCATATAAAGGACAAATATCATCTACCTAAATAACCTTTCCCTCATTTTAAAAAAACAAGCCGAGCTATTACGCGGATAGCTCGGCCTAAACAGATTTTATGTCAAACGCCTAATCTTACGGTGTGACTTTATTGTTCAGACATTTCTTCACTTTTTGTATGCGACGCTTACATTTTCTTTTCAGAGCTTTCACTACTATACGCGAAATTATTATATATCCCACAAATAGAAGAAGAGGAAAGAGCAACACTATCAGGCTTATAACGATAAACGGTAGTTCAAATTCCGGAAAGCACCTATAAGCCAAATCAAAAGTAGAAATCCCACCTGCAAATAAAATGATGAATATAATAAGTTTTATATTCGCCCATGTATTTCTACTATATTTCTTACAATCCCCCTGCGTAAAATTATACACGGAGATTAACAGTTCTAAGAATAAAATTATCTGAGAACTAACGAGAATATAAGTTTTAATGATTGTATCATGCTGACAACCAAATATTCCTATGCAAAACAAACATAAAAATCCATACAATCCCGCATATAAACCGATAAAGCCACACCCTTCCAAGTTGAGTTGATTTCCATCAGTCAGATATTTTAAACGGCGATAAGCCTTATCCAAATAGGCACTTTTTAAAATACATTCCTCGTCCTCACTTTTTAGACTCTCTTTTATAGTTTCATCGGCACGTTGCAATATCGCTTGTACCGATGCCCTTAAATCCATCTGGTATTTGCGATATATTTTAGTCAGTGCGTGTTTATCATCAAGATAGTATAGTCCAAAATCAAAAGCGATTGTAAATTGTATGAATGCAAGTAGATTGACACATTCTATTTCCGACATTTCTATTCAAGTTTTTTGGCTCTCCATTCTTCTCCATTATGCTTTAATACATACTCTGCAACGTACTTTATTAAATCAATCGGATGGAAAGAATAACGCAATTCTCCTTTTCGATATGTAACTGACAGCATAAGTTCTCTTTCATTACCATAAAACTCAATAGCCTCGTCATATTTGCTTCTTAAGTTCTTTTGGTTTTTTTCCAAAAAGATACTATTAGTTATCTTTTTCAAAGAGTCTATCAACTGCTCAATAGAGATTCCTACAGGAACTCTAAATAAGGTATGACGCAACTTATAATCAAACTTCAACTCTTTGTTTTTATATTCATAGTATTTTCTATCAACTGCAATTACCGCAAATTTTCCTTGTTCAATTAACTTTATTGCATCAGCTTCTACTTCTCTACATAATAATTTATCGCCATTAGAAATATCTTCGGGTGACATGGAAGAGCCTTCAACAGTAAATATTTTGGGTTCTTCAGAATATCTATACCCAGAGATATCCAACATTGAATTTTCACACGGAACCCTATCAGGTAACAACTCAAGACCTTTCAACGGAGTTACACTCAACGTTGGATCTCCAGCCGCCACACGAATAGTACCATCGGCATCCATACCGTTGGTACGCACTTCTTCTCCAAAGGCGAAGTGATAAAGATTAGATACTAACTGTTTCAATTTCAGCATATTAATCAGTAAAGCGCACCTAAGCGCACATTTGTGATTCGCAAAATTAGCGTTTTTTCTCATAACTTGCAAGTTTATAGGGGTTAAACATCAATAATGCCATCGCATAAGGCTCCTGCCTGAACTGTAACAAGAGAATTACACAACAGCCCTCACTCACTAATAAAACATTCCACCATAAGAACAAAAAGAATGCAATGAATGATTACGATTTAACCTCTTTTGTTCAACAGCCGGTTTGCTTTGCCTGTGATGAATTGAATAGCAGAACGAGAAAAGAGACCATGTAGGATAATATTTCAGAAGGGAGGATAGCCTGTAAACAGAGTTTCTTCTATTTAGTCGGTTAATAAATTTAATTGATTGTTTGTTATGTTCAAGGGAAAACACTATTTTTGCGAAATATGATATCCTCTTTCTTGTCTTGAAAGCGGTCTGACTGCTTTAACCAAGGCGAAATGTCTTGGTTTTATAATAAATAATAAGATCAGCATGGCAGAATTAAAGGCAACCGTGTGCTTGCAAGGAAAGGACATAGAAGTGATTTCATCACATATTGAATTTAACCGCAAGACAGATAATAAAGGAAGGCCGGTGACAAATGTTATTGGCGGACGTATTACTATAACCGTTGAATCTACCAGAGAAACTACTATTCTTGAAGCAATGGTAAACTGCCCTTTCAAAGCGATAAGCGGCAAGGTGATTTATTATAACACTAAGGATAATTCAATCTTTCGTGTCGTAGAGTTCAAATATGCGTATATCGTGTATTATAAAGAGATTTACAATGTTGACAGGAAACGCCAAATGTATTCTACCATCACATTTTCTGCGGATATTATTATGATAGGAGACGCATATTTAAGCAATCAATGGTAAGAAGAAACATGAAATTTAGTTGTATGGATATTATGTATCAAGAAATATCACTAACTTTGTTCATTGTGGATGTGGTGATAATGGATTTGCAGCGTCTTTTACTATTTCATATTTAATGTTCCTATTGCTACATTCCAGTTTCCCAATGGAGTTAAAATAGAATTATGTTAATAACAAAGGTATGAACACTTTAATTCTTGATTTTTTAAACAGCTATGCTGACAATCCTAATCCTCAGTATGCCGTGATGCTGAAAGGAAAATGGGGATGCGGCAAAACCCATCTTATAAAACAATGGAAGAAGAGGTTTGACGAGCCCGCAGATACCGACGAGGAAATTACGCTAAAGCCCATCTATATTTCGACCTATGGAATGGATAGCGTGAATGACATCAAGACAGCTATAGATAGGGAATTAAATCCTTTCTTCTATTCGAAAACCGGGCGTTTCATAAAGGGTATTTTGAAATTAGCCGGTAAGGTAGTCTTCAAGACGAGTGTGGATTTTAATGACAACTCTAAAGAGGATGGTTCATTTTCCGCAACACTGGATTCATTGTCGTTACTACAAGTGGAAGACGACAGTATAAAAGGTGTAAAATTTCTGATATTCGATGACATCGAAAGGTGCCTGATAGAAATGAAGGAATTGTTAGGCTTCATCAACTATTTTGTAGAGCACTGTAATTGCCATGTTGTCATAATTGGGGATGAAAACCACCTTGAAGAACTTCCCAAGGCTGTATTGGGTGAGTTTAAGGAAAAGACCATAGGCAAGGAATTTGAAATACAACCCGATATAGAAGAAGCTATCGAATACTTCCTTAACGAAGTACCGGTATCCGATTATTTGAAAGAAATGCGTGATTTCATTATTGCCTGTTTTATGTGTACAAAATCCGATAACTTACGGGTTTTGAGACAATGCTTGTATGATTTTAAAAGCCACTTAAACAAACTTCCTTCCGAACTGATTGAAAAGGATAATATCTTTCTTAAAAATATTCTTGGGTCATTTATTGCTGTGTATGCAGAGTATAATAATAGTGAGAACAAAGAGTTAATTTGTAATTGGAGTAGAGATTGTCAGATTTCACTACTCCAAGATGATAATGAGGATAAGCAAAGGATACAGCATCTAAGGGAAAAATATCACTCTTTGAACAAGGGGTTAATTTATAATGTCTTAAATCCGGAGTATGTTACGGCTATTATACAATATATTATCACAGGTGCTCCACTTGTAGAATTTATTGTTACGGAAATAAAGGATAAGCAAAAAGAGCTAAAACCTTGGGAAATGCTATCCGGCTTTTTCGACATGGAACAGCAAAAACTTGAAAGTATTTGTCAGGCTACTATAAAAGCCATATTGGATAAAGAGATAAAAGACGCTTATCAACTTGGTTATAGTATTGCGTATCTATCGTATTTTGACGCTATTGGTATTTTTTCTGATATAAAGCCTCATATCTCTTCAATAAAAGAGAGAATAGCAGAAATGATTAATAGTCAAACCAGTTTAGAGGAACTTTATCAGCTAAGAGGGCTTTTTATTAGTGGATGTAATTATGTAACCACAGATGTCAAGACTCCAATAACAGATGATATTGTGGGCTATTTCTTGCAGCAGATGAAATCAAAGATAAATGAGTTGCCGGATCAAATGCAAAAAGCACTGCGTAATTTGACTGAAGGAACAGTAGAGGAACTTATAATTATAGACAGATTGCCTTATCCAGATAAAAGTTGTACATACGAACTTCGTGCGATATTTGCATCTGAAGATGCCAATGCCCTTTTTGATGCTATCTGCAAACTAAGCAATAAAAGCAGAAATGCTTTTACGCAATTTCTTGCTTATCATTATAATTTTGACTATGACCTACAAGATGTGGGAGACAGATATAAGGCAGATATTCCTTGTTTACTCAAACTGAAAGATTTGGTCGGTAATGAAATCAGCATATCAAAAGGAGTGGATAAACTTGCCTTCATAAGGTTAAAAGATGTCTTGATTGAAGCTATTAGGAGGTGTGAAGGCTAAAGTGATACATTGATGCCAATGTAGAAGCTAAAAATGGCGTATCGTAAAAAACGGAGACGCGATGAAAGACCATTATTCCTAATTGGGTTAAAATAGAGGATATGAGGGCTATAAATGGAAACGGGTGGCGGCGGGGAATCGGGAGGCTATAAAGGGAGGAAGGATGCCATAAAAGAGTAGAGCCGTCGGCAGACCGGAGCGCAAAAAATCCCTCTGCCCGGTCATCACGACCATGCAGAGGGAACGGTTGAAATTATGATTATGTCAAGCAGCTTCGGCAATAGCTTCGTGTTTGGCTGCCTGCGGTTGTCCGGTCTCTTTCAGGCTTTCATCAATCCTGTGTTGAAGTTCCTTACATTCCTGTTTGAGCCTTGACAGTTCATCGGCTTTACTCCACTGGCGACAAATGATGTCTTGTAATGTGGGAATTTCGCTTTCTATCCGCTCTACCGCCTTTTGTTGCTTCTCGATAAGAGAGGGCAATTTGCTTAATGCTCCATGCGGATATTGTGCCGACTCAACGAAACCAAGCGGCAGTGCACCGCTCAGGCCGCATCGGTATTTCAATCCACTTATACCCTCTACAAAGAATGTATTGCGGTCAAACGTACCGTCTATGCTGTACTCGCTACGCACCAACAAGTTCAGCCCTGCATACGTGCCAACTGTGTTATACGCTTCGTTGCGGTAGGTCTTGGCAATACGGTGCAACTCCCGGCCTACTTCCTCGGTAGTGGCTTGCGGCAAGCTCAAAAGCAAGGTTGCCTTTGTCCCATTATACGAGTTGATGTATTCCAAATCCCTCATGAGATTGGCCTCTGTACGCTTTGCCTTTTCGATTTCTCCCTGACCGGCAGCTATTTTACGCTCGGCACGGATGCGTTCTTTCTTGAAAATAGCCTGTTCCTTTTCAAGCTGCATAATCTTGTTGTCGAGCTTCGTCTTGTTCAGCAAGTCGTTATTGCCTGACAGAATAGCCACGAACTCGGCAAAGTTCATACCGCTGTCCTCATCCATGCCTCCCTCGTCGATACGGCGCACGGCGATTGTGCCGTTGTTAATTTGGTTGATAAACATTTGCTTGTTTTTCAACAGATTAAACTTATAGGCGTCGAGGGTCTTTTCCGTACCATAAATTACGACATCTACCACATTACCACCCCACAGCTTTACGGTGTTGCCTTTGCGTATTGCCCTGCCGTTTCGTTGTTCCATGTCAGCAGGTCGCCAAGGTATTTCAAGGTGATGCACCGCTACAGCCCTTTGCTGGGCGTTCACACCTGTGCCTAACATGGTCGTGCTTCCAAAAAGAACTCGCACCTTGCCATTGTTCATTTCTTCAAACAGCTTTTTTCTTGCCCTCTCGGTAGTGGCGCATTGGATAAACTGTATTTCATCAGCAGGAATACCGAGCCGTACCAACTTTTCTTTGATGTCGGTATATACGTTCCATTCGTTCGGTTTGTATGTACCAAGGTCGCTGAACACGAACTGTGTACCCCGATTGTCATTCGAGCGTATATAGTAGTCATAGATTGTCCTCGCACAGATAGAAGCCTTGTTATCGGCATCATCCTTGAACTTGCAACCCAACAAGCGCATATCAAGAGCCATTTTTCGGGCTACATTGGTCGCAACCAACATTTTCGCCTTGTCGAGGTTGTCGGGTTGCGGAACGTCAAGCCCCAAGTCCTCCCACTGGCCGCTACCGGCGAAAGATACCAAGCGTCCTATCATTTCCTCCTGCTCGATTGTCGGGGGATAAGAGAGGAAACGCACGTTCTTCTCAGGCACATCAAGATTTATCATGTCGGCTGTACGGTAATCCGTAATCTCACGCAGGAACATTGCCAGCTCCGGTACTTTGATGTAAGTACGAAAACGCTCTTTGCGCTTCACCGAGCCTGTCACATTCAATTCATAATCTGCCGTTTTCTTTGTGAATATGGCTGCCCACGCATCGAAACAGCTAATCCGTTGCCGTTGAAGCTCCTGCGGACGCAAATACTTGAACATCACATATAGTTCGGTCAGTGCATTTACCACCACTGTACCCGACAGAAACGTAGCCCCAAGGTCACGACCTGTCCGGCGCTGAATGTCACGGATGGCAAACAGCAGGTTCATCGCCCTTTGCGAGCCTTTGGTATTGCCGATACCTGCAACCCTCGTGTGGCGTGTCTGAAACATTAAATTTTTCATTACATGGCTCTCATCGACAAATATGTGGTCTATGCCCATTGTGTGAAAGTCCACCGCATCGTCTTTCCGTTCGTTGATTTTCATTTCCAACTCCTTAAGTTTGGCTGCAAGGTTCTGTTTGCGCTTCTCCAGTCCGTCCTGCATCTTTCCGCTGCGGTAGCGCATGGTGGATTGCTCCAAAAATTCGAGGTTACGCTCCACATCGGCAAGCTCTTCCGTGAATATATCTATCATGGTCTCTTCTGACTGCGGTATCTTGGCGAACTGGTCGTGCGTAAGTATGATGCAGTCCCAATTATTATTCTTGATTTTTGAAAAGACCTCTTGCCTGTTGGCAGGGGTAAAATCTTCCTTGCCCGGATAGAGAACTTTGGCCGTAGGGTATGCCTTGCGGAACGTATCGGCGATTTCGTGCACATTGGCTTTCAGCCCGATAATAAGCGGCTTGTGTGCCAATCCGAGACGTTTCATTTCGTAGGCGGCAACACACATTATCATCGTCTTGCCTGTGCCTACCTCGTGCCAACAGATACCGCCTCCGTTCTGCTTAATCATCCAGATAGCATCTTTCTGTGAGGGATAGAGGCTGTCGTATGGAAATTGCTCGAAAGAGAGCTGCGGAAAGGTCTGTGCCGAACCGTCATAATGCGGCCTGACATAGCAGTTGAAACGCTCGTTATACACCCTCACCAGCTCGTCCCGAACCTCTATCGGCTGCCTGTCAAGCCAGCGGTTGAAACGGTCTCTAATCTCCTGTATCTTGGTGGCTGCCTCCTGTATGGCTTCCTCGTCCGGCACACGCACCTTATCACCATTGCGGTATATCTCTTTCGTGATTTCAGGTACAGTATCATGCAGGGCATGAACAAACAAATCCCCACCGTCATAGTTACGAACGGAATAGGTGTTGTAAGCCACCGGAGAGTAACTTTGCAGGCGTACTATGTAGGTGTCGTTCACATCGAAATACATTACGCTTGTCTCGGTCTCGAAAAGTTCAGTTGCAAAATCGGCATATAACTTTGTATCAATCCAACGCTCACCCATGTTAATATCGAGTTCCTCGTAGGGTATCGCTTCGGGTGTCGCATCCGCCAAAGCCTTTACAGCAGTTTCCGTCCAATCTTTTTCCCTGTCCGTGAGTTCGGACAAGTAAGAACCTATCTCCTTGCATTTGGCAATGACATTGCCTGAAAGGAACTTGCCTTTGTGCTCCCACTCCCCGATAACAGGATTGTAAAATATCTCACCTTTGAGGTCGCCGATGATTTCTTCCTCGGCACTATCCGTGGACTGCATCAGGTAGTCCATATCAACCCTGCCGTAGAAATTCAAGCTGCTTGCCAACGCTTCAATCGGTGTCAGCCGTTTGTTCGGGTCTATCTTCTTGAACGCCACAGGTTCACGCATGATGTCGGACTTGACTAAATCCTTTCCAAGCTGCATTTCTATTGTAAAGACTTCCACACCGAGGCTGTCAAGCATGATAAACTCCTTGTTGTCGTTCTCGTGGAAACAACCCCATTTGGCAACAAAGGCATCGTATCGGGCGTTCAGCTCTCCACGCAATCCGTTATCCTCTTTTTGTTCTTCCCTCTCTTTGATTGACAATTCAAAGTATGCCTTGCGTATAGGGAAATAGTCTTTTGCCCTATCTGCATTGACCTTACCCTCGTCCACCGGTACAAAATCAATGGCTACCTCTTGATAAAGACTTGATTTTCGGTATTGGATAGTACCCACCTGTCCCTCAAACAGCACCATTGCGCCGTCTTTCATCCATGCTTCCACCCCGTCCGTGTAGGCTCGTTTGCCTTTTGCGACTTGTTTCATAGCTACACTCCCGAAAAGGGACATCTGCATATCTTCGCTACCTTGTCCTTCCCCCATGAAAAGACTTTTGCGGAAATATCGGCCAAAGTCAAGTTTCAGCAGTGCGGCGAGATATTGTGACATGGCATTTTCATTGCCCTGCCATTGGTATTTGCGTACATATTTTCCGTATTGGTTCTGTACAATGCGGCTACCTGTCGCAAGGGTGGTTTTCGGTATGGTGAACAATTTGTTGGCGTATTCGGTCATTGTGCCTGTGGCGTCCGCCTTTTCCCTGCCTACTTGTAAAAACAGTTGTTCCCGCTGTGAGAGTGCCGCCTTGCGCGTGTGCTTTTGGAATATCAGCAGGTCGCTGCCTACCTCTATACCGCTTGTCTGCATGAAAAGCATATCGGGCAGACGGATTGCACTTATCAGGTCGGCATGATTTACAAGATATTCACGCACGAACTTATTGCCGGGCGTGTCGGCTATGCCCCTCGATGTGACGAAAGCTAACAAACCACCCTCGTTCAACAACTCCATTGCTTTGACAAAAAAGTAGTTGTGTATGGTCTTGGTGGCCTGTTCGTACATACCGCCTTTCTTCCATAGTTCCGCATCGAACACCCTGAAATTGCCAAATGGAATGTTGGAGGCTATGACATCGAAAGTTGTATGTTCAAAACCTTGTTCTCCGATTTCTTCAAACCCAGTCGTCCGTGTAAGCGTGTTTTCATGGAGCAGGGAAAGTATCATCCCCGAAATGAGGTCTTTCTCAATAGCATAATCATACGTGCCGGACATGGCTATGGGCAGAAAACCGCCTATACCAGCACTTGGTTCGAGAAATGAACGCATTTTGAGACCGTTTTCGCTGAATGTGGCATGTATCTGCCGCACCACTGCATCAACAAGGAATTTCGGCGTGTAAAATGCTGTCAGTACAGATGCTTTGATGCCCTCTATGACATTGTGCCGCATGGGTTCTGTGAAATGAGGGTAAGCATTGATTAACTCCTGTAATCTTTGTATCGGTTCTTTCATATCACCACCTATGGGTTTGTCCGTACCTATATTCAATACTTCTTTGATACCCCCGAAACCAGAATATCGGGATAAAATTTCTTTTTCTTCCGCAGTGGCCTGCCTGCCTTGAACTTGGATTTTCATTGCCGTTTCTATGGCTTCCACGTTCGCTACCAATGACTTCAATTTGTTGTAACTCATAATTTAACCTTTCTTTTTTTCCCTTTGTTCGGTCTGTTTGCGACCTCTGGGATTTATTTTTCTGCCTCCAAAAGGTGGCGGAAACAATCGGGACAAGGCTGATGCGGAAAAATACGCTCGACAGACGGAGAGGAAGATTTTTGCGGCTCACTCGCGGCGGAACGCCGGCATTGGCAAGATTGGAGCAGCCTATTACCTTTGCGGGAAAATAAGTCCACGAGAGGTCGCACGGCAGCAGCAAAACGATAATAAATGACAATCAAATAGAAAGGGATGAATAAAACTGTAAAACAGGGGTGTTAAAACAGGGTAACGGACAACTGGAACGGATTGACCGTACTATAATCGGGGGGAAGGTGAACTATAAAAGGAGGTGGAAGCGTATGGATTGGCCCATCTCTTGATAATTGCAGAATGACGACTGTATTAAATGTCGTGAAAAAAAATGCAACGGGCTATTTTTTTGTATCATGAGCGTATTATTCAGCAAATTAGTTGTATCTTTGTAATCGCATAGATTTTTTTGAAATGAAAACAGCTATACAGATTGCCAAAATAAGAGCAGTGGTACTCTACATCATGCAGAGTTTCACTCAAGGAGTGGACTATATAAAGTTATTTAAAATACTTTATTTTGCCCAACAGGACCATCTTGTCAAATATGGCAAAGTGATTGTCGAAGACTCTTTCAGAGCATTGAAACATGGCCCGGTGCCAGCCTATACCTACAAGGCACTGCAAATTGCAGAAGGCAAACCCTTGGATGGGAATTTTGACGAGTTCCTTTCAGACATAGAGGTTCGTGACAAGAAGGTATATACTTCTGCCGTACCCGATATGGACTATATATCAGGTGCCAACAAACGTTGTCTTGACGCTGCTATCGCTAAATATAAGGATACAGACCCTTATGACTTGTCCGATTTGTCGCATGACTCGGCATGGGAAGAAGCGATGACACGCATTCAGGATGATCCTCAAAAGAACTTCATTACCATTATAGATATAGCCCGAGCAGGAAAAGCTACCGAGGACATGGTAGATTATATCCGAGAAAAGCAGATTGTCAAGAACGCTTTATCTTAAATCAAATGGACGACAAAACCGGTGCATTGGAAAGGCTGAAAGCTATAATGGCCAAAGCTGAACAAGTAGATATGTCATCAGTCAAAATTGGTGACATTATTTATGTTCCCTTGGACGAAGAGGACGGACTGATACTAAAAGACGGATATAAAGACCGCAATAAATATATTGTTATTATCGGCTTTACTCCGGAAGGTGTCGCTATCGGTGCCTTACTGATAAATTCGGAAATAGACTCTTCCAAGAGGTCGGAAGAGCTACTGAACTGCCAATATCCTTTGATGGTTCGGAACTATCGTGATATTCTGGACTATGACAGTTGGCTGGATTGTTCCGATATATTCGAGCTTTCAAAATTGAAAATCACGGAAAAGAACGGTAAACTGAAAGGTTGCCTGATTTCCGAAGACAGGGAACGGGTTATACAGTTTCTAAGAGAGACAGAGGTGTTCGATAATGCAACTAAAAGGCGTTATGGCATTATTAAATAATGGCGTTAAATCATACAATCCGAATACATTAACCCCACCAGTTATTTATTTAAAAGGTGAGAAAATCGGTTGTTTGAGTAAAAATGTGAATCTTACAAATCGTGTAGATCCGGACGTGCTTAATGACTGGATGATAAGTCAGCGATTATTTGATTAGTTTTCCATACAGAAAAATACATAAGTCTCCAGTCGTAAATTGGGAACTTATGTATTTAGTGGGTCAAATGCTGATGCCGTCCTGTAAAACGACTGGAGTTATCGTTGTAAGTGATAACTTCTTCAGACATCATTAATCTCTACTTTCCAATCTTATACATATTATCACGGGAGTCAAACCGCACACCGCAAAAAATGTAGTCAGGTGTACGTACTGCTCTTGCCGTGTATATATCTTTGCAGTTGCATTCTTCAAGGTATCCTGCCAAACTATCCACCATAATAGCGCAACTTAATTCCGCTGTTCGATGCTTGAACCGCCTGCCGTTTATTTCGACTAACACATAAGGGGCGAAAAAATCAAACGGGCTATTGCTTTCGGGGGATAAGATGCCGATGTCTATCAGTCTGACAGGATTTAACTTTTCGTCCTTTGCCTTGTCGTTGTCCTTTTCAATTTGTTCACGTAGTAAGCGGAGGTAGCAATCTTTCTTCGCCTCAAAAGTATGTATCGACTTAATCCACTCACGAATCCGTTTCTTAAAGTATGCCATACTATTGGAAACAAAGAGCGTTATCCGTCCGTCTATGACAAAACCGTAATCGGTCATACCACTCCATTTACCCATACATTTATGGCGTACAGGCTCCCATGTCTTGCCTCCTACAAGGGCGACAAATTCATCTACTGCTGCTTTCTCTTTCCTTTTCATTATATATAGCTTTTAAAATTCAGGAATAGTTCCTTTCTCAATCAAAACGTTATCGGCATAATACTCAATCGCACCAGTCGTAACACCAATATCCTGACAAACTGTTCTGAGATAGTTTTGATAGTCGTCTCCAGAAAAGTTCTTACCACATAAGTTTTTGAAAATCATCGGAATGGATATATCGTCTGTACTTGATAGTATCACTTTGCCATTCTGCCTAATCTCTGTTTTCATAATGCTGTTTTTGTTTTTATTGTTACTATTTCCCTTTGTTCGGCCTGTTTGCGACCTCTGGGATTTATTTTTCTGCCTCCAAAAGGTGGCGGAAACAATCGGGACAAGGCTGATGCGGAAAAATACGCTCGACAGACGGAGAGGAAGATTTTTGCGGCTCACTCGCGGCGGAACGCCGGCATTGGCAAGATTGGAGCAGCCTATTACCTTTGCGGGAAAATAAGTCCACGAGAGGTCGCACGGCAGCAGCAAAACGATAATAAATGACAATCAAATAGAAAGGGATGAATAAAACTGTAAAACAGGGGTGTTAAAACAGGGTAACGGACAACCGGAACGGATTGACCGTACTATAACATCTTTTTGATAAGGCAGGATGCGGTTCGGAACAGGCAACCTGAAAAACAATGTTTTTTGTTTGCTTATCCGCCAATCTTTCGTTATCTTTGTCAAAATGAAGACAGCAGACGGTACTTTCGGGTACGGTCATTGTCGTGACATGGAAGATTCATACTCGGCTTGGAAACAGGCAGAGATTGATATACATATTGTACGTTCACTGAACGTCTTGGAATAGAAAACTGACACTTATCAAAAAGACAAGATGTATAGCAAAATATTCATACTGTATGTTTATACAGCAGGGGCTTGCTTATCTGCCTTTTAAGTATGACAGTACCTCTATTCCGGAATAGCGTGGGTTCATGCTGTTCTTTAAGGTGCAAGGTGGACATAATTCTTAAAAATACATTGAATATGAAACAGATTACCTTGCACGTGTACCAGTCCATCGACGGTTGTCCGGCTCCTTCGGACAAGTATTTTGATGCGGCAGTGGATGCCTCCAGTTGTGTGCTGATTGACGAAGAAACTTACCTGCGTATTTATATGAACCATTTGGGTTGGCCGATTACGGCAAAAGAGACTTTGGTTGTGACGAACGGCGGCATCGACCTGACGGAGAATGAACGAGTGAAGTTCATCCAAGGAGATGCAGTGGCAGCACTGCGACAGATGAAGGAAGACGGTGACGGTATGGTGGTGGCTTACGGTGAGGAAATCGGGGCTTTACTCTTGGATAACGGACTGGCGGACGAAATCACAGTGACAACCGTTCCGGTACTAATCGGCGGTGGCGAAAAGGCATTGGAGTGCGGACTGAACGACGGCAGTGCTTGGATTGTGCGGTCAAATAATGTGCTGTTGGACGGAAAAATGAGGACGGTGTACGGGAAGGTCTAATATGACAAATAGATATTATAGCAAAAGTGCAGCAACCGATTGCTGCACTTTTATTATAAAAGACGTGCCCTAAACATGCTAAATAGGCGAAAAGTAAGGTAAGTATATTACTTTTTAAGCCGAATACTAAAAAAGGTAGGGAAAGGCATAAGGAGGATGGAGCCTCCGAAGATATAAAAGTACAGCAACACCAACTAAACCGGCACATAGGTAAAGCCGGGCAATACATCAGAACCAATAGCGTACTTTGCCATATCACGCTATGGCTGACAAAACAGCCTTTACATGAATGGCAAAGGAATTACCGCTACGGCTCGGAATATGCGAAAACAAGATGTCTGTTATACGATTGAACTGTCATAGAGATTTAGAACTTTTAGCCCATTCGCTGTAGCCTTACGATAAGTATAAAACGTACCACCCTTGGGCTTGCCGTCATACCAGGCAATAAGAGACGAACTGTGAAAAACCATATAGTCGTTGCGTCGAAGCAAACAGCCATGGTAGTAGTGTTCGCTCAGGATGATAACATCATCCGAGTTACGGAGGATGGTATCGTACCGGGCTTTCATCGCATCGTTCCACCGCTCGGCTTGTCCGCGATACGGTACTACGGCAATAACTTGCAGACCTGACAATTCGGACTGCAACGCAAGGGCAACTTCTGCCGCCAGCATATCAAACCCCATGGCACAACCACAGTAAAAATGACGATAACCTCCAACGTATGCCTTGGTTATCGCTGCCTTTAATTGCAGCTTCAGTTGCTTCCTATATAGGAATGGAATATTACGGTGTCCACTGAAGCAAACGGACACTGCCTTATCATACTTTGTCTGGGTCATATTATTTCACTTTGTAATGGGTTCTTGCGAGGAATATACCTCCGAGTACATTAGCACCAAGGCTTTCAAGCTGATTGGCATAAGTAGCATAACTCTGCCCTTTGGTTATCACATCATCAAAGACTACTACAGACCTGCCGTTGAAAAAAGCCGAATCAAACTCAATGACGTTTACCTTACGGACTTCTTTCTCTGCCTTACGGTTCTCGTGAATGGTCAGCCTCTCACCACTCACTGATACATGGTCATAACCATTGATAGCTCCGGTCAGTTCGCATACCCTTTGGCAGAATGCCTTGTAACGTATCTCGTTCTTCTTATCGGTGGATGCCGGTACGGGAGAAAATACAATGTTGGTGCATGATGTTCCATAACGTTCGGTCATGTTGGCTGCCGTGCGTTGAGCAACCTCTTCGTATGCCCGTCCATCCTTGAAATCAAAGACTAACTTGCGGTCTGCTATCTCACGCTCGCTCACATTGCGTATGCGTGCAGGAAAATACTTACAGAACCATACCTGTGGCTTGTCCAACTGCTTTTGAAGTTCTATGTCTATCGTCTTTGCCATAACTCTGATAATTTTTCTTTTTCCCTCTTTTTGAAGGCTGTTCAGCCTGCTGAGGGATATTTTCTGCCATCAACTGCCGCCCAAGAATACCGATAAGACAAACCGGGGACAAGAAATACGCTCTGACGTGTCAGAGGAAGATTTCTCGTTCCAGCGATAGTGGCGATTTGATGTTTGGTAAAAGGCGGCTTACTTTGCGGGAAATATGACTACGACAGAGCTGACTGACAAACAGAACATGCTTTCTTACTACAAGAGGTTGTCATATAGACATGTAGAATAGGTGCAAGATTTATAAAAGGAATGGGTGGGCAGTGGAGCGTCTGTGGCTTGCCGGTCCAAACTTCCCGATGAAGTGACCGTACAACTTAGTCTCAAATCTGGCGAAGCGTAAGCCTTGGCAGTTTGTGACCGAGGTGTACGGTCTTTTCATGTTTGGCTTCCGTAAAGAGTCTTTCACTCACCCCATAGCAGCTCTGCTGCCATAAGGTGAGTGAATGTCTCTTGCGGACAAGTCCTGTGACGTTCCGCTGATGGTGTGGGGCGAAGCTATAAAAACAGACAGACGGCATTGCCGGTTACAAAAGGACAGATGGTGGAGGTTGCTGCAAGGACAACAGGTTGGCTTGATTGACACTTGTGGCAAATGTGCCATCGTCCTTGCTTTGCCCCAAAGACGGGTACACAGCATATAGCAGACTTGTATGCCATTTGCCGTGTACCGGTCAAAAGGGCAAAAACATCCTTTATAAAAGCATGTACACTTAAAAGAGGAAGTTGTTATGGGTAAGACTTTATAATATAAGAGTGATATGGCTTATAAATTATCGGTGCTATTTTAGATTAGTGCTACGATTTTGCTAACTTTGCAAGTGAGTGAAAACGGATTCTGATAATAAGCAATGAAGCCATTACATCCATATCCGATTATGCCGAAATACACCGTAATGTTGTAAATAACCGGATTGAAACGGACTGCTTCATTCAAATAAAAATACGATGAATGCAAGACTATTGTTCATACTCCTGCTTTTCGTTATCGGGGCCTTGTGGTATATTATCGGCTACTGGCGACGAAAAGCAGGAGAAGCGGCATTCGCCGCCGCACGGTTGGCTGAAAAGAGCGAGGAACGTGAACGCTACTGTCGTCTGGCGGTAATGGCCGGTCATCGGGAAGCCTGCCGTATGTTCTGTCTCTTGCACCCCGAACAGTTTGATGGCCATTCTCCCCATAAGCCGTTCAAATCACGAGGCATCCGAATCTCTTTTTACGGGTATTACTATCCGTCACGATACAATGCGCTGCTCAATGATGAACAGAGGGCTTTCTGCCGTTCCATCTACCAATTCAAACAAGGAGATATACACGGAATCGAGTTCTTTAAAACGTACATGAATGCTTTGCAACTGAAAAAGAGACCTTACCATATCATGTTCATGCCGTGTAGCAACTGGATAAAATACGGCCAACGGTTCAAACGGCTCGACTGGTACATCGGCAAGCACCGACAGGATTTAACTTCAGGACTGTACGACGTTGATATTTGCGATGCACGAGAAAGCCTGCATGAAGCCAAAGGTGGAGAAAAGCGTATTCTCGAACGAAACTACCTCATTACCGGAAATATCAAAGGGAAAGAGATTATCATCATAGATGATGTGCTGACAACCGGGCAAAGCGTGGCGGATTACAAGGAAGAAATAGAACGGTGCGGTGGCAAAGTAGTAGCGGCTATCTTCTATGGCAAGACGTTCTCCATGCCTTCGATGCTCCTTGTGCAAATACACATCTGGGGCAACCACATTGCCCATATTATCGAACGGATGACAAAGTAACCGGAACGGTTTCAGTCCTTTTTACTTCTTTTTCACAAACCTGCCAATGCTGATATACACTCCTGCCGGATGGATTGGATATAATCGAGTATAAGCGAGGGGCTGATACTCCTGCCATTGAGCTTGCAGGTGATATGTAGGTGTTCGCCAGTGCTGCGTCCTGTGGAGCCGGTAATGCCAACCACATCACGCGGATGAACTACTGCTCCTTTGACGATAAGAATTTTAGAAAGGTGACAATAACTGACGGTGTACCTGCCATGCCGCAAAGTTACATACTTGCCGGAAGTCTTGTCCTGTCCGACCTTCACGACCACACCCTCCATCATGGCCATCACCTCGTCGCCACGTGCGCGCAAGTCCAGTCCACCATGAAATTTACTCTTTCCCGTAAATGGGTCCTTACGGTAGCCGTAAGGCGAAGTGACCTTGATATAACGTAACGGGTAACTTACACTCAAGTAACGATCCATCCACTTTTTCTTATCCATATCTGCGGATACCGGGATACCTATTGAAACTTCCTGTATGGAAATCTCGCTTTCAAGTGCCGGTTCTGCTTGGTCTAACCCCATATCCAATACCTCTATCTTGTAGCGTGTCGGGGTAACGGCAACGGTATTGAATTGTGCTTTGGCCGTCGTGATACATAATGAGACACCTGTCATCATCAATAATAGAATCTTTCTCATGGCAGCAAAGTTAGCACGCTCTTCTTATGGCCTTTCCATTGCCGGCTGTTTTCTCTCCAAATATAACCATTTAATCAGTTTTGAATATGATTTTTCGCAAATAATCATATTCAAAACATTAAAAATATCACTTTATAACCACTTACAAAGAAATGTTTTAGTTATCAGATAAGAAATCAATCTATATTTGCTGAGTATAATTTTATAACATCATTCAGAATATGAAAAAAGAACAATTTGAGTTCAATGAACTGCCTTATCCGACATTGGCCCGCTTTGGGCTTACCCAAGAAATGATTGAAGATTTGCCCCTGCGTATCCTGAAAGAAATCGGGAAAGGCGGCTACTCGCCGGTACTGCCCATGCGTGTCACTAACGAGAATGGCGAAGTAATCGAGAGTCGCAGTCGGTTTGCCTTTATCCGTATGGATAGCGGCGAGGTGGATGTGGTCTTCTATCCCACACTGAAATCCTCACCACTGGAATGCTACAACGAGGAACAGCAGAAACAGTTGCTCGACGGCAAATCCATCATTGCAGACGTGGCTATGGCGGACGGACGGCACAGTAAGGCTTTCGTGCAAATTGACGAGGAAACAAAACAGGTGATGTATGTTCCGACACCCATCATTGCCCGTAACCTGAAAGTGCTGGCTGAAGTAATGCACTTCGGTACAGTGGAAGTAAACGGAATGCAGCATGGTGAGCCTCTGACGGTGGCAGTGGATGGCGAACCGGTCACAGTAGGCATCGACCTTCATAACAAGACAGGCATCCGTTTCTGTGCGGGTGACGCGCAGAAATGGAAAGAGCAACCCAAGCGCGAATGGGATAAGTACACCTTCGGCTGCTACGGCTGCTGGGTGATGGATGATGACGGTAATCTCGACTACGTTCCGGAGGAGGAATACACCGAAGAACTGTGGAACGAACAGAAGAAAAGCGGCGAGCGTAACCGAGCGGCAGGTATTCACAAATAAAACCTATTTAATATAAGCGTATGGCACAACAGAAATATTATCCCGAAGAGATTCTCGTCGAGAAGATGCAGAGCGGCGAATACGGCTGGCTTGATTACATCAACCATTTTTCCGCCGAGTGGCAGGAGGAGTACGCCCATTACTGTGAGGAAAAAGGACTCACGGTCTGCGAGGATTCCGCCGCCGGGTTTGTACGTTTCAAAGACGAACAATTGGAAGCGGCTATGAAATACGGTAACGCATAACAAGTAACCATCATAACATCAGACTATGGCGATACGAACAAATACCAATCCCCGGCAGATGGACTTGCAGCCCGAAATGCGCAATCTACTGATGCGTAACGGACTTCAAGCCCATGTTGCATTTGACGGAGGCGGCTACCGGCTGATTGTGCAAGGGCATGATTCACCGTTGCTGGTCTATCCTATAACCGAACGCCAGATGTTGGCCCTGACGGACTGGGGAACAAATACGGCCAACAAGAAGGCCTACAACATACTTACGAGCATCATAGGAAAAGACTTCTATATGCCGAAGAATTTCGTCCATGCCCGCAATGCCAACGGGCGTGTGGCGATGGGGCTGCATGGCTACCGCATCGGTATAGGTGAGTACGGACACATGGGACGTCTGGGTATGCCCCCTCCATTTCTTGGTTGGACACCACGCGAGCAGTGGGGTTTCCACCTACGCAGAGTCGGCGGGCAGCTTTTCTTTCCGGGGCCATCCATCGTACCCGAACGCCCAGACGGGCGCATGAAGCCCGGCGAACTGCAATCGGGTGGCTACGGCTTTTACTACAAAGGCGGTCAACAGGAGCAACCCATTGTACAGCAAGATGTATTGAAGAACTTGCAGGAGGTCATTACACCGCTTGTCAGCCGTCCGCGCAGCAAGGAACCGGCACAACCGTACAAGGAGTTGATTGCTTCACCAGTCTATTTTTCCAACGAGAAATGGTCGGAGTGCCTTACTTCGCACGGTCTTATCGTGGATATGGAACGGAGGACACTGACCGTACAATCGGAAAGTGTCAATGCCGATATGGTCTATGACCTGACGGAAGAAGAAGTGAAAAAACTGGCTACCGCATCCATCGAGGAACAACCTGTGGAGAAACGGCTGGATCTGCTGAATGGCATTATCGGAGCGGACTTTGCCGATAAGGTAACGATGGAACAGCTCAACAGCGAACAACGCATCAGTATCGGCCTGCATCCCGAAGTGCGGCAGGAACTGGAAGAACGGCAGCGGCAGGAACAAGAATTATTCATGCAGCAAGAAACTCCGATGCGGCAGGAATACATACAGGGCAGTATCGGTGCAGCCGTGGACGGGCGTGACCTCCAACTGCTCAACGAAAGCAAAGGCTGGTATCGTGAGGAGAAACATGGCCGGGAAGTAGAGGTCAGCGACATTGCCGTGCAACCGGCACAGACGGAGGGTAAATACAAGATGTCCGCCGTTATTGACGGACAGGTCATCAGCCACGAAATCAGCCAGAAAGACTACGACAAGTTTCTTGCTGTGGATGATTACCACCGGATGAAACTTTTTTCGAAGATTTTCAACGAGGTGGATATGAAGACACGTCCTGAAGCGAACAAGGGGCTTGGCGTGAAGATATTCGCTGCCCTTACCGCCGGTGCGGTGGTGGCGTCGGAAGTCGCACATGGCTTCCATCACCACCACTCTCCGGAGTTCTATGGCGAACGTTTCAGCGGACCGCCACATCCATACTTCAAGCCCGGCGTAGATACACCGAGAGATGTGGCCATCCGTAATTTCGAGGCACAGATGAATCAAGATATTAATGAAATGAGAAGAGGGAGGTAAACCTATGAGAGACGGAGACCTTACATACGATGACTTCCTGCAACGACTAAACATCCAGGACGTATTGATTGACGCAGGGTATCACCTGAACCGTCGTGACGGTCTGCGCTATCCCTCGTATGTCCGTTTGGACAGCGACGGCAGACGTATCCGTGGTGACAAATTTATTGTGACACAACAAGGAAAATGCTGTTTCCACGCACAACAACAGAAAGTTTATAACATCATTTCCTTCATCAAGGAGCATCCGCACTTTTTCACGGAGTACCATGCGGGTATGTCTCCGGACAGACTGGTGAATCTTGTCTGTAACAGATTACTGAATATTCCCGTCACTGAACGGAAAACCAGAATAGTGAACCCTAAACGAGATGTAAAGCCATTTGACATAGCGGACTACGACATTCATAAGTTCAATCCGCAGAACCGGGAAACGCAGAAAAAATTTTATCCTTATTTTAAAAGCCGAGGTATCGACCTCTATACACAATATGCTTTCCATCGGCATTTTTATCTGGCTACGAAACACCGGGAGGACGGTGCAGCCTACACGAACCTGTCCTTTCCACTAACCCTGCCCAAAGGCGACGGAGAGATTGTGGGACTTGAAGAACGAGGACGTGCACGTATGGACGGGAGCGGCAGCTACAAAGGCAAAGCCGCAGGGAGCAATTCAAGCGAGGGACTGTGGATTGCCAGCCCTGCCCGCACTTCTCTCACCTCCGCCAAGCATATCTATTGGTTCGAAAGTGCTTATGATGCGATGGCATATTACCAACTTCATCAGGCAGAAAATAAGGAGTTGCGAAAGGCGGTTTTTATCTCTACCGGAGGGGCACCAAGCCAGCAGCAATTCAAAGGAACGATAAAGGTAACTCCCCATGCCTCACATCACCTTTGCTTCGATCATGACCGTGCCGGACAGGTCTATGCCATCCACTTTGCTCTCACTCATGCAGGCTGGAACTTCTCCACCTGTCTGTCACAAACCGGCAGACTGATTGTACAGAACAACAGCGAAGGCTATCCACAGTATGAAATAGGACTTGAACCATTCAATTTTGAAAAGATTACAGCCATTCTGGGTATAAATGATGCAAAACAAAATTTGAAGAATGGGGAGCATGACGATATGGATATTGGGGACGGCTATCTACAGGAAATGAGCATGGTTCGTATGGATGAGTACGAAATGGCCTGTGCCGAGGGTTCTGCAAGCGAGGAAGAATTAGAGGCAATGAGAAATAATCTGGCAGCCATCGACAAGGCGATTGGGGCTTTCAATCCCGGTCCGAAAGATGTAGGACGTGTCCTGTATGAATCTGCCGCAGAAGGTTATAAGGATTGGAACGACCAGCTACTCGACAAACGGATACAACCCAAGGAAAAGGAAGTTGACGATTGGGAAATCAGTGGTAAAGCCACCCTAAACCGAGCCTTGGCCGATTTACCCGAAATCAATCCGGAACATATCCGAAACGGATTATATGACGAAGCAGACCATGAGGCTGTGCGAAAGCGTCTTGAACGTGCGGACAGAGTAATATTCTCCTTTGAAACCAATGACCAGGGAATGTCAGATAAGGGTTTTCAGGAAATGTACAAGATACGGGAAGAACTTGCCCGGTTGGAAGTGGATATAACCAATTCTCTCTCCGGCATGAGAGAAGACTTTCACTCCCATTTTCACCGATAATCCATAAAACCTATGCAGAGAACTTATCATAAAACCATTGTCATCCATCCGCATACCGGGCAATTTGTCATCAACGAGCTGCCCACTCTCGTGCTGTGCGGCACTGTATGGGTGTACGGAGGCATGGAAGGGTTGCCATTGACAGCTATTGCCACAGTAATTGCCTTGATGCTCTCGTTGCTGTTACTCTACCGTTATCTCTACCTGCGGCGAATCCGTTACTGCATCGGTACGGAACAACTTGTCAGCGAATACGGTATTATCCGTCGCAAAGTGGATTATATGGAGCTGTATCGTATCGTGGATTTTCAAGAGCACCAAAGCCTGCTGCAACAATTGTGTGGGTTGAAAACCGTACGCATCCTTTCAATGGACAGAAACACGCCCCGTCTTGACCTGATTGGTATCTTCCATAGGGACGACCTCGTGTCAATTATCCGTGAACGGGTAGAAACTAACAAACGAAAAAAGGGAATATATGAAATTACGAATCATTAGTCTGGGGCTGGTTGCCTCGCTGGTATGCCTGCTTCCACAGGTGGCAGAAGCCCAAATTGCGGCTTCCAATCCGTTGGAATGGACAGCATTGGCCGAAGGTAACGAACTGATAAACGAGCAGATTGAAAAACAAATAAAGGGACAGACACAAACAGCCTTGCTTCAGAACAGTATCGCTACCGAGTTCAACCAAATCCACAAGTGGGAGAAGCAGTACAACAGTTACCTCAAGACAGCAAGCGGTTACGCTTCATCACTGAAAGCCTGTACGCATCTCTATAATGACGGTGTGCGGATTTTCCTCACGCTGGGGAAATTAGGCAAGGCCATCCAAAACAATCCGCAGGGCATTGTGGCCAGTATGAACATGAACAACCTCTATATAGAAACAGCAACGGAACTTGTTTCTGTTTTTACATTGCTGAATGACGCTGTGGCCAAGGGTAGCAACGAAAACATGCTTACGGGGGCAGAACGCAGCAAGACGCTATGGGCGTTGAACGACCAACTATCGGATTTTAGCCGAAAGTTGCATCTGCTCTATTTGAGCATACGGTACTATACTTTCAATGATGTGTGGAACAACGTAACGGCGGGAATGCTTGACCGTGACAACGGTGAGGCTGCTCGTATGGCTCTGTCCCATTGGCACAGGGCGGCAGCTCTCGTCCGATAAAATATATCAGTTATGAAATGGACAATTTGGATAAGTATATTGCTGCTGTGTCTTACCGGTATCAGTGAGGTACAAGCGCAGAATGACCCTGTACTGGCCGGAATGATTGCAGCATATACCGAAAAGGCAGAGAAAGAATTGAAAAATCAAGAAAAGGTCATGCTGATGCAGACCACCGGACATATTTGGACAAAAGAAGAAGTGCAGGCGACAACAGACCTGCAACGAGAGTTCAATAACTATCTGAACTCTTTTCGGTCAATAGTCTGCTATGCGGCGCAAACTTATGGGTTCTATTATGAGGTATCGAGGCTGACAGACAATATGGGCGACTTCACCAAGCAATTGAAGCGAAGTCCAGCCAATACGCTTGCCGTAGCCCTATCCACACAGCGCAACAAGATTTACCGGGAACTGATGATGAACAGCGTGGAAATTGTGAACGATATCCGCACAGCGTGCCTTTCGGAGAACAAGATGACGGAAAAAGAGCGTATGGAAATTGTCTTAGGCATCCGTCCAAAGCTCAAAACAATGAACAAAAAACTGCAACGACTGATCAAAGCGGTAAAGTACACGACAATGGGTGACATTTGGCGGGAAATTGACGAGGGTGTACGTCCCGAAGCTGATAAACGCAGTATCGTGGACGCAGCCAAACGACGTTGGCGACAGATTGGAAAGAATGTAAGACCTTAAAAATGTAATGATATGGGAATTTGGGATTCAATATTGAAATATGGCGGCAAAGCAGCAAAAGCTACCGGAAGAAGTATGGGACATGCTGCACTGCATCCTTCACAAACCTTACGGGGCACAGGACAAGCCGTCAAGACCGCAGCCATCGGCGGTGCAGTCGGTTATGTGGGTTGGGAGAAACTAACCACAGATAAGAGCGTGGTACATATCGTAAGCGATGCGGTCATAGGGAAATCGGCTACGGATACCCTTGCAGATGCAGCGGACGGTGTGCGAGAATTGACAAGCAAGGCCGGAGAAGCAGTCGGTTCCGTTAGCGGTACGGTAGCTGGCATAGACTCAAAACTGGGTGGAGTATCGAATTTTCTGCGGCAAGTCTCCAATGGCGGAGTTTCCGATATGTTCGGTAACTTTTTCCGTAATCTCGGACAGGGTAACGTGTCGGGATTGAGTATAGCGGGACTGGTCGCAGCAGCATTTCTTATATTCGGACGCTTCGGCTGGCTGGGCAAGATTGCCGGTGCATTTCTTGGCATGATGCTTATCGGCAACAATGCCGGTATTTTCCGCACACCTGACACGGGAAATATACAACGAGTACAGGCACCCGCTCTTCCTGTTGAAGAACAGACGAATAGCGGAGGGATGAAAAGATAAGAATACGAATCAAATCTAACAACAATAATGAAATATACAGAAGAAATGATCCTGCAATCCGAAAGTGGATACTGTATGCCTTTTGAAGAACGGCAGGGCAAGGATGTGAAACTATCGCTCGGCTACGGCGAACAAACCGATCCTGCAACGGGCAAAACATATTTTCATCATGGTATCGACTTCGATGTACGGTGTTACACGCTGGCGGCTGTCGCCAGCGGTATCGTGTCAGGTATAGGCAATGACCCTACACTCGGCATCTGCCAAACCATACGCTATGGGGAGTATGAAGTGACCTATGGGCATTTGTCAAATGTCTTCGCCCAGTTCGGACAGCGTGTCAAGGCCGGACAGACTGTAGCTTTGAGCGGTGACAAGCTGCATATCGGGATACGCTTCAAAGGTGAGGAACTGAACCCGCTGGAATTTCTAACCATGCTGTATGGTAATATCCAAGCATTGTGTCATGCCGATGGAGACGAAGCGGCAACATCTCCCGGCATGGCGATGGCACTGACCACCGATTACGAGCAGGACAGACAGGAAATAGAGAAATTGATGCTGCGTTTCCTGCCCCACTACATGGAAGACTTACAGCGTGGTGAATACCGACTTCCTCCACATACGGAGCAGTCACTCCGCCATGTCTTTACAATGGGAGCAGTCAAAGAATACTTCTATGAAAATATGCCGAGTATATCCAACCCACTCGGACTGGGACATAAAGCAATGCCGCTTGCCTGTAAGGTGCAGAACCTACTCATTGCGGACTTCCTACATTACCTTGCCCTACGGCATGGCGTGTACTTATCGACGATGGGCAGTGATGTAAAAAAAAACTCTATGACGAAGCCCTGACCCATAGTGGTATCATTGACCCACTGGCAGAATTGGACATAGACATCCAGAGTTTTGACATACCGAGAGCAGTCACGGTATATCCTGACCGGGCCGGTGTGCGCTGGTGGACCAAAGCATGGTTCAATAACCGGGAAGAGGGCGAAGCATCGGTGGAGATTGAGCGAGAACAAGCGATACGCTTCATTCACGACAACATCGAGAAAGATGTATGGCTGGAAGAGTTCTATCCCAAACAGATGGAAATTTACTACAACGCCATCGAGCAGACAAAAGAGCAATTATTAATGAATAGAATAGGATAAACATATAATACATTATGGACGGAATCAAGCATAGCGGACGGTTTGCAGAAATGGAACGCCTTGTGAACGACTATTTCAACTGCCATATCGCACCCGTCATGTCAAAAACGCGAACTGACCTCATACGGAATCAGGGAGAGGAAATGAAAGAATATTCCACCTCTTTAGGTGGTATTCTCAGTATGATGGCATCTTCGGCACAGCCAATGAGCGACCCCTATCAGACACTCAAGGTCACAGGCGAATGGAACTCCAAAACGACAGAGGACTATATCGAGATGTGCAAGACGGAGATTACCGGCTCCAAGGAAATGCAGCAAGACCTTGCGTACATGGCCGGACAGTGGCGGGATACCGTCGTGCAGGAAATCGGGAGGGCACGTTACGATGAGTTATCAGAACAGCTCGGTTGTGACCTCGCCTATGCCTATATGGACCACCGGATAGAGGAACTGATGATTGACCGGCTGGTGAAAGAACGTATGCCCAAGTCTTCCGCTGACTACATCGTCCGAAAGGCTGCCGAATCGAGTCTGCTGGGATTATCGCAGACGTTAAGCCGTTCACCGCTGACCGATGAAATAGAGGCACGAGGCGAAGCAGCTTACCGCCCGAACAGATGGGAAAAAGGTACGGGATGGATGTTGGGCACAGCCGCAGATACCCTAATGATGGGTGGTGCAGGTTCATGGACGGCTCTGGCAAAATTTGCCGGTACAGATGTGGCTATTGCAGCCATCGCCAATCATTTTGAAGGCAAGAAGCCTGACACTCTTTCAGTAGAACAGTGCATCAGTAAAGGAGTGTTCGGCAGCGACAGAAACGTATTCGACGATTTTCGCAAAGAGGCAGCCCAAATACAAGTCAAAGAGAACACGGCGATTGGTACAGACAACAAGCAACTGAAAAAGAAAATCCCTGTCATGGACTTTGGCTTCATGGAGTGGACACAAAACCAGAATAACGGTTTATTGTGGCCGAATGTACAGAACGAGGAACAACAGAAGCATGAGGAACGGTACAAGGATGTGCCGATTGTTGTTGCTCCCGGACAAGAAGAGGCCTACTTGCAGTCTTTGGAACAACGTGACAAAGCGGAAATGGTCAGGACAGAACAGGATGAAACTATGAAAGAAGAGAAGCATGAAACCGTTGTTCCTGCCAATGATGCGGAACAACATGTACAAACGATACAAAGTGCGCAAGTAACACAGGGAAACGGAAACGGTTGGGGCGGACTGCTTGATATGCTGGGACTGGATGGCATAGGTAATATGACAGGTAATCTCGGTTATGTAATGGCCATGCTCCCTGATGTTCTGTTGGGAATATTCACAGGCAAAACAGAATCGTTGCGCTTGGGAAACAATATGTTACCGATAGCGAGCATTGTGGCGGGTATGTTTGTGCGTAACCCGTTGCTGAAAATGCTCCTGATTGGTCTGGGAGGTATGAACCTGTTGAATAAGGTAGGACACGAGGCCTTGAAAGAACGAACAGAGGAAAAACTGAACGTAACAAACGGGAACAATGTACAGTACCGACACTATACGAATGAAGCTCTGAACCCACGTATCGTGAACCCTGTATTGCAAAATAGCACGTTGATTGCCACGATAGACCGAGTACCGTGTACCATCCAGTTGTCACCGGTTGTAGCAGAAGCCTACCGTACCGGGGCATTGCCTTTGAACACGCTGGCAAATGCTGTCCTTGCCAAGAGTGACCAGCTTCGCCAAGCTGCTGCACGGAATTATGAGGACGGAAAACAGGAAACCATCGTGCGTCCACGGGGTATTCAATAATCCTATAATCAAATAAACGATATGAAAGAAAAATCGCAAATCGAAAAGAAAGCCGAGGAAAAACAAATCACCTTGCTTTCTACGGCTTTGAGTGAAGCCTCGAATGCCGGTGGACACTGGCTCAACGCATCGGGAAAGGGATACCCACGCTTCTATCCAAGGGGTGTTTCTGTCAGTGCATTCAATGCGCTGTTCATGACGTTGCATTCCGATAAAAATGGATGCAAAACCAACCAGTTCACGCTATTCAGTGATGCCAAGGCACAAGGAGCCTCGGTGCGTGAAAATGAGCAGGGAGTTCCATTTTTGTTTTACAATTGGAACAAGTACGTTCACCGTAATAATCCGGAACAGATTATCAGCCGTGATGACTACATGAAACTGTATGAAGAGGAACAAAAATTATATAAAGGTGTACACAACCGTGAAATTCGTACTTTGTTCAACATTGACCAGACGACACTACCCTACGTGGATAAGGAGCGATACGAAACGACGTTGCGGCGGTATGGCAGTGCAGTGGAAAGAGGATATACGGAAGCTGACAACCGACGGTTGCATATTCAATTCAACGACTTCCTGCTGAGGATGCGGGACAACCTTGTGCCTGTGCGTTCGGACGGAAGCGGTGTACCCCACTACGAAACAGATAAGGATGCGGTCTATATGCCGCGACAAAGAGAGTTCGGACATTATCACGACTATATACAGGAAGCCTTGCGGCAAATCGTGAGTGCTACCGGACACCAACAACGGTTGGCGCGTGAAGGTATGGTGATGAAGAACGGTGTGGCTCCCTCGGAGGATGCCGTCAGACAGGAGCGGTTGGTCGTGGAACTGGCTTCGGGAATTAAAATGTTGGAACTGGGGTTGCCAGCACGGTTGTCTGAAGAAAGCCTGAAGACTGTGGAATACTGGTGCCGGGAGCTGAAAGAGAACCCAAACTTGATGGACGCCCTCGAAAGTGACGTGAACAATGCCATCGAAGTAATCAATAAAGCGGAACGGGGCGAGAAAATCGAATACGCCACCATGCGCAACCGGCGGGACACTTCAACCATGCAGGAGCAGATGCCCAAACATTATTTTGTGGCCAACGAGATTCGGCAGCATCCGGATAAAGAAACGAAAAAAATTGTGCTTGTTATTGACCCACAGGCAAAAACCGCAGACGTGATTCTCCCAGCAGGGGCATCAACAGAGGTAGATAACGAGATACCGGGAATGAACAAGGGACGCATCATGCGAGCGTTGCAGAAAGAGGGAATCGAGCAGGTACGCTTCTACAATACGGATGGTGCATTAGGTTATCGGCCCGATGACAGTTATTTTGCCGAGAAGATGATTACGTTGGCCCGGCTGAAGAACTGGGCGATGGAGAAACTCTCCACACTGGACGTGGCTTCGGCGGTCAAACAGGCAAATGAGATCGGATTTGACCACGTAGAGATGATTCAAGACGATAAGAAACGATGGGCACTTTATATCAAACCCGAAAATAAGAGCGGATATAGCATCTATCCTGATAAAGAAGATATAAACCGCTTCTTTTCAACGCTCAAGCAAGCGATGGATAACATCGGTAAGGTGCGGATGGAACTGGCGCACAAGTATTATGCGCTGGCCGAGGTCAAACCTGACCTAAAGGTGGATTTGTTCCACAGCGAAATGCCGGAAATTGATTTGAACCGTATCCAGCGTGTTTCGGTTTTCAAAACCAAACAAGACGGCATACAGTGTGTCGCAACTATCGACGGACAGAAACAGCCTGCCCGAAGTGTCACTCCGCAACAGTGGCAGCGGATGTGGATAGCGGAAGAACGTGACAGCTACAAACGTCATCTGGCAGCTACTCTTTTTGCAGACGTACTGCAAAAAGGACAATCGCAGGAAGCACACACCGGAGAGAAACAACAGAAAGAAGCAGAGTTGTGGCCGATAGAAACGGCAGCGCAGGAACGGACGGAATCAGACAATGAGGGAATTTCACCGGAGCGGCAGTTGTGGGACAAACTTAAGGCGAACCATCCCGATGCCTTGCAACTGCTTCGCACGAAAGATGGTTATCGGCTCTATAACGAAGATGCGGTACAGGGTGCAAAGATATTGGGCATAGCCCTGAAAGAGTATCCGGAACGGGACATTACGGCTTCAACGGAATTTCCAACGGAACAGCTCGACAGCTATCTGTCTAAGCTCGTCCGTGCCGGGGCACGGGTTGCTATCAGTGACATGGAGGAACAAGAAACACACAGAGGTTTTCATAGATAAGGAGTAAGGAAATGAGCAAGAACCAACAATACGCAATGAAATATGCAGAGTATGCTATGGAGCAGATGCGCCGATACGGAATACCCGCATCCGTGACGTTGGCACAAGGCATACTGGAAAGTTCCAACGGACAAAGCCGTTTGGCGCAGAACGAAAACAACCATTTTGGCATCAAGGCTACGCCTGCATGGATTGCCGAAGGAGGAAGGTATGGCATATATACTGACGATAAGCCGAATGAGAAGTTTTGCAGTTATGACAGCGTGGGTGATTCATACGAACACCACTCCCGTTTTCTGAAAGAGAACAGCCGCTATGCCCGATGTTTTGCACTTTCACCCGACGATTACAAGGGTTGGACACAAAATATCGAACAGGCCGGTTATGCCACAGGCGGAGAATATGCCGAGAGCCTGCAACGGATTATAGAGCAAAATGGCTTACAGCAGTATGACAAACTGGTGATGCAGGAAATGGAAACACAGGGTAAGCGGTTCGGTGCGGAACATAATCCTCTCCGAACGTCTGAAAATTCAGAGTATGGTGCGGAATACTCATTCCCGGTAGAGCGTGAAGAGTTTCTTTTTGTTACCTCGCCTTTCGGTATGCGGCAAGATCCGATGGACAACACGAAACAACAGATGCACAAGGGAATTGATATCCGTTGCAATGGCGATGCGGTACTGGCTACTGAAAACAACGGGAAGGTGGTGGTTGTGAACCAGAACAAGAACACGCCCGGTGGGAAATCGCTGACTGTGGAATATACCCGAACGGATGGTAGCAAGGTACAATGTACTTATATGCACCTTAAGGAGGTTGCTGTAAAGGTCGGTGATGTAGTACAAGCCGGTGGGAAGCTCGGCACATCGGGCAACACAGGTACACGTACAACGGGCGAACATCTACATTTCAGCGTGACAAACTTCTATGCAGACGGAACAAAGCGTGACATCGACCCTGCGGCTTATCTGACTGAAATCGCACAGAAAGGTAATATCAAATTGGAAGTGTTGCACAACGGGAACAGCCTGCTCACCCGATATAAAGGAACAGAAGAGAATGCCGCCGGCAAAAACCTTTCACCCGACGGATGGATGAAGAAGCTGCTTTCGTCAGAGGATAGCGGTGTGGGAATGTCTGGATGCAATGACCCTATAGTAGAGATGGCGATGACAGCCTTTAGTTCCCTTATGCTCTTGGCCGTACAAATCGACAACAAGAACGAGGAGGAGCAAAAGACTGCCATATCGAAACAAATGGACAGCGGGCGCATCAATCTGAAATCATTGTTGCCGGGCATGAAAAACTGTGAACTGGCAATCAGTGAAAATGGAAAGGCTATTCTGCGAGTGGACAATGGAGAGCTGCGTATGTCACGTGAGTTGACTACTGCGGAGCTAAGCCGTCTGTCGGCAACACTGAATAACAACACTCTCACAGAAGAAGCCAAAAGGATACGTGTAACCGGTATGCTGAATACGGTTATCCTCTCGGAAGCGGCTTCACAGAATTTTGAACAAGGGATGTCCCAGCAGCAGGGGCAGACAGAGAACTTAAAAAGATAGAGGCGTGGCGATATGGTAAAATGCGTGATGATACAGCTATGCAGATGTCTGTTCGGACTGTCCTACCTTGCCTTGTATGTCCTGCTCTGCTACCAACTCTTCGGCTGGATGGCAACGCTCCTTATCATGAGCGTTCAACTGTTCCTTGCCGGATGGTTGATTTGGGCAATGATACGAGCACCCGATTAAAAGCTATGATTTAGCAGCTCAACAACAAATCATGGCAACACCGTTGTCGGGTGATTATGTATCACATTAAAAGACAATAGAAATGATAAAATGTAATGTTACGGTATGCGGCGTCATCGGACGTGATGCGTCGATACGCACAAACAAGGAAGGGAAAACGTTCTTGGTTTTCCCTCTTCGAGTGATGATTCCTGACACAGACGGGAAGACTATGCCTATTGAGGTGGATGTCAGCAAAGATACTGCCGGAGAGGAGGTCTCCAATTATCGAAATGGTTCCCGCGTTGAGGTTTCGGGGACAATGTATCTCAAACACCGTGGTGACAAACTTTATTTCAATCTTTTTACTAACGAAATTCGTACAGCTACGGCAGATGTGAAGGATACGGTCAAAGGCGAATTGGTATTTCGAGGTAAGGTCGGGCAGCATATCGAGGAAAAAAGGGATAAGAAAGACCAGCCTTACACAATGTTCTCGGCATTCAGTACGGAGAAAGTAGAGGATGGCTTTGAATACCAATGGGTACGTTTTTTCTGTTTTGGCAAAGAACGCGAAGCATGGTTACAGCCAGGCGTGCGAGTGGATGCCAAAGGTGAAATAACCCTTTCGGCATATAACGGGAAGGTGAATGTTTCATGCAAGGTGGAAGAACTTGTACAGTATGTAGCAGATTCGTCTAATTCCAATCAGTAAAGGATATGGCCGGATATAAAAAACAGCACACGGACGGGCCGAACAGTGAGGATAAAGCATTAGACCTCTTCGCTGAAATGATGATTGAGAAAATCGAGAGTATCCGTAAGGATTGGAGAAAGCCCTGGTTCACGGAAGGAGCGTTGCAATGGCCCCGCAATCTTTCCGGACGTGAGTATAACGGCATGAATGCCATTATGTTGCTTATACACTGTGAAAAGGAAGGTTACAAGATTCCGCGCTTCTGCACTTTTGAGTGTGTACAACGGCTCAACAAATCCGATAAGGACAATCAGGAGAAACCTCGTGTTTCTGTACTTCGTGGAGAGAAATCATTCCCAATCATGCTGACTACATTCACCTGCATACATAAGGATTCTGGTGAGAAGATTAAGTATGATGACTACAAAAAACTATCTGATAACGAGAAGAAGGAATACAATGTTTATCCGAAGATGCAAGTATTCCGAGTCTTTAACGTGGCACAGACCAACTTGCAGGAGGCAAGACCGGAGTTGTGGCAAAAACTCGAAAAAGAGTATTCGCTATCGAAGATTGAGAACGGAGAACATTTCAGCTTCGCGCCCGTCGATGCGCTGATAAAGGACAATCTGTGGATTTGTCCGATCAAACCACAGCATCAGGATAACGCTTACTACTCTATATCGAAAAATGAAATCGTTGTGCCGGAAAAGGAGCAGTTCAAATCCGGAGAGGCGTTCTATGGAACACTATTCCATGAGATGACACACTCAACCGGTGCGGAAGGAGTTCTTGACCGTATCAAGCCGACAACTTTCGGCTCGGCAGAGTACGCGCGCGAAGAACTGGTGGCTGAGTTAGGCAGCGCATTGGTCGCCCAACGTTACGGCATGACGAAACATATAAAAGAGGACAGTTGTGCGTACCTCAAAGGATGGCTCGACGAATTGAAGGAATCGCCGCAATTCATCAAAACAACTCTGTTGGATGTGAAAAGGGCGGCTTCTCTGATTGCCCAAAAGGTGGATAAGATTGCACAGGAACTGGAGCAGAACATTGATGAAGAACAAACAGCAGCACCGAAAGAAAAAGTGTATTATTCTTCCGTGGCCTATCTTCAGCTTACCGATGACACGATGCGGTTGGACGCATTCAAGGATAAGGGGGACTACGAAGGACTGCTGACTCTCGCCAAGGAGTATTATGACGGTAACGGCATTAACGAAGAATATACTTATTCTTCTCCCATACAGAACCGAGGAGACAATCTTTTGATTGAGGACAAGGATTTTGCTGTAGTGTACAATGGGAGTGTCGGGGGAACTTATGACGTGATGCTGAAATTCACGGAAAAGGAAGTACGCGACCATATCAGGCGTTATGGTATTGAACATGCTGGAGATACGTTAAAAGGGGTAGCCAAGGAGATGGCTGCGGAACAATTCGCCATCATGACACAGCAAAAGACTCCTGCATTTGAAATGCCAAACGGTGACGTGCTGTATGTCAGTTATAACAAAGAATCCGACATGATAGATGTCGGGCCGGTTACTAATGCGGGAATTGTCGCACAACATCGTTTTCCATACGATCATAATGCTTCGTTGGATGCCAACCTGCAAACTGTGAACGAAAAATTGAATGATATGGAGGAATATCGGGAAGAGCTACAAGAGGCAGAGTACGGTGGCAGAATGCGCCGATAAAACAGAAAAAAGATGCGGAGCAGGTTTGCTCCGTACCTTTTCTTGTTTATTTGCAATTTATTACTCTAACAAATTATCTATCATAGACTGTAAATTTGTTATATCGCAATACTGATTATGTCCCCCTCTGTAATCTTTCGCATGTTGGGCTGTCCGTATCCAGAAAGAATCAAGTTCTATTTTTACACTGCGACCTATTCGGGACAAACCGGAAGAGTGACTGATGTAAACGAATTTGCCGTTGCGTTCAATGAAACAAGAGGTATTATAATGCCCTTTTAAGTTGGATATTACTTTTGCGCCAACGGCTGTTGCGTACTTGGAAATCTCACGTACCAAAGCTGTTTGAAAACTGCGGTATTCTTTTGAAACATAGGCTCCTGCATCTGCAAGGATTGCGTTCTGCCATTTGGTATAAAAATTCCGTGCCATATTTTTAAATATTAATTCTGTAAATAATTCTCCCAAATCTCTTTGTCAATAGTTAATTTGTTCATTTCCCAATCGTATTCCACTTCCGGCATATCAGAATAAGGGAAGTACACAGTGTAGCCTATCTGTCCATAAGAACAATGTAGCGGTATAACGCAAATCTCCTGACCACAATAAGGCTGTGGCGTACAATATTTCTTCCAATCAAAACGACCTGCTGCTATATTACAGCAAAGTAATTTTAGAGTTACTATACCTTTCCAACTCTGAAAATCTTTTTTATAACCTTTTTTCATACTACTAATGTGCTATATTATAATAAACTTCGGGTTCACTTGACACGTTGTAAATCCAGCTTCCGCAACGTACCAATAGAGCATTCTTGCCATAATAGAGTTTCTTCATTCCGGTTATACTTCCTGTTATGTGAAAGTTAGGGAAACGACTGATGTCTATTTTCTGTGCATCGCATCTGTAGAGTGTTTTAGTTCTCATTGCATTTATTTTTTTAAGTTGTTTTTTATTTCCCTCTTCTTGAAGCCTTCCGACTTCACCCAAGAGGTTGTTTCATGTGCATTTTCAACGGTGGATGCAAGAACTATGAGCAAGTAACCGGAATGAAATTTTATGAATACCGGAATCTGTGATTGCGGAAGGTTACGTCAAATTTCATTTCAGGTAGCAACAGCGGTACTTGAACATCGTTTGCCACCGTACCTTTGCGCACGAAACAAACAACGGTGCATGTCGGGACTGTGAGAATGTAATACAATTAGAACAGGTAATATAGAATCGGTAAAAGAGGCTGTGAATTGGTAACAGAGGTTCGGCAGAACATGGTCTATAAAAGTAACCGGACTGTTATATAGGAAGATGATAACCACCCGCTTGAGTTGCGGGTGGCTTTAAAAAAATTATATGGAGTATCAGAAGTGATAGTCGATGACTCCTCCGATATAGAGTATCGTTCCCGGTTCAAGCGTACAGACAAATTCCATAAATGCAAAAGATTTTTCGGCAAATGACTGGTATCCCTCTCCGTCCAAATAGAAATGATACGCAATATCCAATGGATTTTCCAATGCCTTTTCAAGTTGATAAACAGGGCCTACAAACTCCAACATATTTTCCGTCGTAATAGCTTCAGCTTTCTTACGGATGTTAGTCACAAAGTTCTCTTTCCATTGTTCCACACCACCAATGTAGCGCATGGTGTCATCACCTACAAGTTCGAACATATCTTTGGGTAGGGCAGTATTGACCAAATAACGAATATCTTCCTTACGTTCTTCGTCATCTATCTCCGCACAATAGTCATAGAAACTGCCATCTCCCTGATGGAGAGTGTCTTCATTCAGATAGTTTTCTTTTCCTATCCACATTTTAGAAATCTGAAAAATTCGGCTGTGCATAATTTTAAAATTTAAATGATTAAACTTTATTCCCTTTGCTTGAAGCTCTTCCGGCTTCTTGTCAGGAATGATTTTTATGCGAAATTGACAGTAAGGAAAGGATGGATAAGGCAAGTGAATAGTGAATGGAATGAAGTGGAATACCCAAATCTTCGATATGCGGAAGGCTGCCACAAGTATCCGGAAACTGTTAGCGCAGCGTTACTTGACGACCATTCTAAAGCTGTATCTTTGCATACAAAATCTCTCAGATAAGAACTGCCGATGTGCGATATAAAGAATATCCGGATTGGAAGAATATAAAAGACTGGAGAAGCACTCTGCGACTGTATAAAAGGGCTGAAAGAGACAAAGTCTCTCCAATCTGCATGGCAAATTAGAGAGGCTTATCGGATAATGATAGTTCGCTGAACGCTGTCAGCATACCGTCATTTCGTTTTCTGCATCGGATTAGTCTTAGCCTGCGGCATATTCATAGATGTTACAGAAAGATTTGTCATTTTCATCTTTCCATTGTTCGGCAATAGCAAGAATTTCTGTTATTGATTCGACAGACTGACCGCTTATCTCCTCAAACCACTTGAATATTTCTGTCTGGTTGACAAAATATTCCTTGTACCGTTTGCCGTCTGGAGTACATAGGTCTGCAATGTACTGGTCGGGAAAGTATTTGCCCTCTTGGTCATTTGTCCAATACTCAGCCAGACTTGGCTCTTCCGATTGATAGAAATAACATAGTGTTGGGAATTTCTCACATACAAGTTCAAATGTTTCATCACACGGAGACCAAGCTGTTTCCGTTGTGAATTTCAAGATATTACCCTCCATTTCGAGGTTACTCCAGTCACCTCGGCAATGAATTTTGTTATAATCGCCACCCAAAGCATTCACAAGGCATCCCAACCATGTTTTACCGAAACCGTTAGGAACAGACGGTTCTTTCTGTTCTTGTAACCTTTTCATCAACTTGTAGAGGCTCTTTACTTCTTCCGCGTCACCCTCTATAGCATATGACGCACTGCACCAATTTGGCATAATCGTAATTTTTTATATTAGAATTTCTTTTATTCCCTTTTTTGAAGCCTTCCGACTTCGTCCAAAAGGAGTGTTTTCATGTGCGTTTCAAACGGTGAATACAAAAACAACGGACAAGGAATCAGAAATGAAATTTTATGAATACCGGAATCTGTGATTACGGAAGGTTACGTCAAATTTCTTTTCAGGTAGTGACAGCGGTACTTGGACACTGTTTGTCCACCGTACCTTTGCACACGAAAACAAACCTACGGCGTATGTCAGGCCAATAAATGTGTTATACTGTTAGAAATGGAGTACGACGAGTAAAAAAGGAATAAGAGCGGTAACGGGAGTTCGGTGGAGCATGGCTATAAGAGTAATCAGGCTGAATATACAATACAAGGAAATGCTATCCACCTGCTTTGGCTACAGGTGGATATGTTGTTGTCATTCCGCACCTCTTATGATGGTGAGTTGGTCGGGACGGTTAGGAAACCAATAAGAATCACTGTCAATATATACACATCTGCCACTATTACAGAGATTCCCAAAAGCTAAGACCTCACAAGGTCCAAATATCACTCCATAATCGTTTGTAAACGCCACCATATCTCCCACACTCAAGTCGTTTTCCGTATCCATCACTTTGGAAAGGTGGTCGTAAAACTCAATACCTTCAGCTTCACGTTCTGTTTTCCAACGCAAAAAGTCTTCTTTATGACTTCTACCGGTATGTATCGGTGATAATTCTGAAGGAAAAACCTCCGCTTCCGAAGTATCAGATGCAATCAAAATAACGCTATCCTCTTCAATGTTTTCCGGAATAGAAGCCACTTGGTAAACCCCATTAGACAGACCACTATCTGGGTCATGCCAATAAAGAAGATTACCCAGCTTGATAAAATCGTATTTTCCCATATTCTTTGATTTATTATTTCCCTTTGCTTGAAGCTCTTTCGGCTTCTTGCCGGGGATTGATTTTTATGCAGGATTAACAGTGGAATAAGGGCGATAAGACAAGTAAACAGTGAATGGAATGGAACGGAATACCCACCCTTCGAATGTCAGAGCAGAAGCAGGCTTGTCCTTTTATACCTTGCAATGAGAAGGGGACTGAAAGTCAATCTTTGATTTGAGGAAGGCTGCCGTAAAATATCCAGGAACCGTTAGCATAGCGGTGCTTGACAATCGCCCGGACACTGTACCTTTGCATATAAAATCTCTTCGGCCAGATTTGCCGATGGTGCGATAAGGGAATACTCAGAATGGAAAAACATAAAAAGGGGTATCATGTTATAGGCGAAATATATAACAGAGCTAATATAAGTCCTAAAAAAATATTTTTGCTATCTTTGCCAACGTATTATATAATATTAAGAACATAACAATGGAAAAAACATTTACACAAATCTGTGAATTGTTCGATCAATTCTCAAAAGATGCCAACCTCCAGATGGAGAAAGGCAACAAAGCTGCCGGAACTCGTGCCCGCAAAGTATCACTTGAACTTGAAAAACTTCTCAAACAGTTCAGAAAAGAGTCACTTGAAGCATCGAAATAACTTTCATTCTGGTTCTGACAGTAGGAATATGGCGAACTTCACGTGTACCATATCGAAAAAGCCTCTTCGCTTCACAGCGGAGAGGCTTCATTGATTATGACAAAGTTAAACATCAATTATGCGAAATTTCTATTTCGCTTTTGGAAAAAACAACTCCACTTTCGTATGTCTGTTGGCTTCCACGGGCATATAGTCGGCAATTCCACCTTTGCTAACTCTGATAATCCGCTTGGCTGGTATTCCACGTTGTTCCAGTTCTGCGGTAATAAAACCTGCTCTCGATATACTCAAAGAATCATTGATACTTGATGTTCCTGTAGAACTGTCGGCAGCACCAGTTACCCTCACGGATAAACTGTATTTCTTAGCTACACGAGCCAGTTCGTCAAGATTAAGCCTCTGTGAGGTATCCGTCAAATGTGTCGTATTGAGAGCAAAGAAGAAATAGATGGGTGCACCGATGCACTCTCCATCAGCGTATGAAAGAACCGTGGAATCCATAGCGAGAGTGTCCTGATGGGCGGACAGCACATTTCGGGAAGCCGTATAATTATACGATGGCTTTCCATTCTCAGTCTGAAGAATAGTCGTGTCAAGAGGTGACGACCCGTCCCAATAGCTATGCTTCAACCTTGCACGAAGCGAGTTCAAACCGCTATAATTATTTATAGGATATCTGCATCCGGTTATATCGTCGTTGTCAAAGATATGGCTATATGTATCGAGTAGTCCTTCGATTTCCAGAATTTTCTTTAATTCCACGAGCGTTCGCTTGTCTTGATTGTGACGTCCCACATAACGCCTGTTCTCCTCCGAAAGGAAGTTACCATAATCGACAAGCAGTTCGTTCCGATGGATGTAGGGTGCCGTATCCACCGCGCGCTTCCAGCCGACCTTACCGAGATGAAAGGTGAATCCGGCAGTCAGCGAAAGCATGTGATCGCCCGGACGGTTTGGATAGCCATACCCGTCGAAATCCTGGAATGTAGTTGTGTTAGAGAGTTCCAGCATAGCACTAACCCGTTTGGAAATACGGTATTGTGTTTGTATGCCGTAAGAAAGCGCAAAGGGATTGTTCCCGTTGGTGGCGTTATGTAGCAGACCGACACCCATAAAGGGTGCAAGTCTCCAACGTACCTGTTCCTGTCGGGCATATCTGCGTCCAAGGAGATTCCACAGGAGATCTGCATGGATATAATGGTAATCCTGCGTAGATAATTGTGCATCCTTAAACTGCAAGCCACTATAATTTACCCTTGCGCCGACCAAAGGAGTAAACCACTTGCCGACAGCGAGGCTGTACGAAGGTTTCACTCGTCCAAAAAGGTCTTCACAACCGAGAGGTGTACCAAGAAAAACTGTCGCACCTCCGGATATGCTAACAAACCAGTTGCCGGTTCGGGATGCCGGAAGTAGCACCCCGTTGAGATAGACGGGCTGCATCGGTTGAAGCAATTCCACTACTTCATAATGAATAGTGTGTCGTACAGTGTCCTTCTGTACGGGTTGTACACTTGCTTGTGCCTGCAACGTGCAGAGCAAAGCGAAGATGAAAATAATTTGTTTCGTCATATTCCAATGATTTCATTAGTTATACTTTTAATCAGGTGTAAGGCGTATGCCATTTACCGTTTAGATTTCTTGCCGATAGTCGAGCGCATCATGCGGCTCGCCATCCTCATACAGCGGAGTGCCCATGCTCGATTGTCCTCGTCCTCGTCGCGTCCCCATTTGAGGTCACTTCCTCCGCCTCCACCACCATGTGATTCGGCAAATGTAGTGGCATCATCTACCATTCCGAGAAATAGCATTGTCGCACAGTGCATGATTTCCGTACCCCGCTCGGCGATAGACTGTACCAGTGAATCGTCAAAGAGCTGTCGTTCTGAAACATTCATTTGTGCCGATGCGTTACGATACTCGCTGATTATACTCTCCAGTAGGACGTCTTTAAACAAGCTATCCACTTTGGAGTGTACATCACGGGAATATTGATAGGCCTCCTCTTTGAGTTCTTCGGTACGTTCTTCAATGGCCCCCATATCCTTTTTCAGTTCGATGAGTTGCCGGTCAGCCGTCTGCAACTTTTCCTGCTTGTCTGCCAGTTGTCTGATGATTCCTTGCAGCTCTTTTTCCAACATTTGTATTTGGATTGCCAATTCTGCCGCATTGCCTTTGTTTTCTTTTAAATTGTACTCGGCTGCCGATAACAAGGTTTCTTTTTCAGTTTTCTGCTTTTCAAGATTGCTAACCATTGTCGTAAGCCCTTTGACTCTGCGTTCTGCCAACCGGATGTCTGATTGAAGTTCACCCAATACCTGTTGGTGGCGTTTGATATTATCCTCGATTGTTGTACACTCTTCAGACAACATTCGGCGGTATTCCTCAGTCGTTCTGTGCCGTGCACCCGTTTCGGATATGCTTGTTCCTCTTGACATTCCCCACTTTGTATTGACTTCTGCGAAAAAGTCCGTATGAAGTTGTTTCATTCTTGCACTATATTCAAACTTATCCTTACCGGCGAAGATTTCCTTGTACGCAAAGCGACTATCCTTGATTGGCAGAAGCGTACAGTGGATATGCGGGTTCAATTCATCCAGATGTACAATGAATGCAGCGATGTTCTGCTCACCATATCTGCCACAAACGAATGAATAAACATCCTTCGCCCAGCGTTCAATGTCACGCTTCCGTTCGATGCGGGTATTGTCCGCACCTTTTTCAAAGTCCACCTGTTGCGTACCGAAAGCAAGTTCCTGCATTCGCTTCCGTGAACCGCCGAAGATAATATTTACCACCGTGCGGTATTTTGGTTCGAGCAGCCCCTCATTAGGATCTTTGATTCCACGGTGACTTAATATGTCCGCCATCCGTTCGGGAATGCTACGGCTTGTGTCGATGGGATGTATTTTACCTCCGGGCGCAATCTCGAAGTTCAGCCGTTTACGCGTAGGATCATAATTTCCCTTACTCATAGCGTACTTCTCTGCCTTTTCACTACGGTCACGCAGATGTTCATTACTTTGGGCGGTGGTAATCCCTTTCGACACCTGCACGTCGAGTACCTGTTTTTGATTAGCCATACGTTTTTCATATTGTTGCGGACAATCTACCGTGTCCCAGCTTGCTGCTTGTTCGGACACCCTTCCCACCGACGTCAGGCAGGTGGGGTATTAGGCTCCCCCTTCCCTTTGTTCGTGGCAGACGGGCAAGCCCGGATGCCTTCTATAACTGGCAGGGGTCTTCACTGGATACAAAAGTAGATTGTTGCGGTTATACGTTCTGTTTTCAATCTCCAATCTGGTACGTTGCCTCTTGTGCCTTTGCAGCGAATGCCAGAAAAGGCTTAAAAAGCGTTTTAAGGAACTCCCTGTCATCTTCATCATAATCGGTATTGTCATCCCTATCTACATCAAGAATAAGCCCGGCAATACCTTTCGAAGTTGCGACAAGTCCTGTCCAGTCCCCATACAATTCCAATCGGAAGTAGTCCATAAACTCTGCACTGTCGTCGAATCTCGACTTACGCAGTGCCCGTTGTATGGCGGCAAATGCAATGCACTCCAAAGCTACCATACGAATCTTGACAGCCCGTTCATCATCATCCGCTGCCAGATTGATGCGAGTGATACTGTCCGGAGATGGGCAGTTATCGCATATGCCAGCTTCATCCATTGCCCGGCGAACAAGTTGTTCACACTTGATACCGGTCTCGTCAAGGGACACTTTGCCGATTATCCAATCGGACAATACCTCACGTAGCTGTTCTGCAAGGTTCAACTTCTTCTGTCCATTGCAAGACTCCGTGGATTGGCTGGTTTGCACAGTCATGGTAATGATGACGCTTTTGGAAAGCCGGATGCGATTCAACAAGCCGAACTCTTCCATTACATCCAAAAAAGAACGGACAGTAGCCCTATGCCAATGCCATTCCGATGAAAGGTCGGAAACAGTCACGTGGCACTGGTTGGGTTGAAGTTCGTAGCCTTTGTTCCTTAAAAAAGGGGAAACAAAACCTGCCAAAGATTTATCCAACAAATCACAGAAGGCTTCTGTCTTTGTTTTTCGTTCACCGACTTTTTCCTTGAGGTAGTCAAATACTTCTCTGTCTGCCAATATAGGGACAGCTATTTTCTGCTTGGTTTTCATTTTCATTTCATTTTTAAATTATTACTATTGTGCGGATATATCAGTGTTGCCGCTATCCGCATCTTGCGGCAATATCGCGTGATGATGGTCATAATAACTTTCGGCTAATAGTCCGGGGAATTTCATCCATTCAGAGATTATGCCTATGTCCTGAAATTCGGTCATGACCCGAACAGAGGGATAGAACAGGGTAGCCAAAAGAAGATAGGCGGCAGTTACCGCCGTCGTGTACAAGTGTGGAACAAAACTGATGGCCAATGCCACCAATGAGAGTATGGCAAACATACATGGTCGGTCACATAAACCTCTTAATAACTTGTCCGCTCTCCTAAATGAATATATAGCGGCACAGACAGCGGTTGAAAGAAAAATACCTAACTCGCCAACATGTCCGCTGATGTAAACATAGTGGAAGAGCAATAGCAGAATCAATACGACCCGTACATATAGTTTACGAGCCTTTACACTGTGTATCATAGCATCATAGAACCTTACCATAAAAGAACGGTGGCTCTTGTACAATGCTAATGGCAATACGAAAAGTATTATACAGAAGATAAGTTGTAGTATATTCCAAATCATAAATAATAGGGTTTTTCGCGTATTTGAATGGGTGGTATCACCAACTCTAATTGAACAATATTGTGGGTGGCCAACAGGATGATAACTTCGGCATCCCTCGGTGAAAGGTATATCGCTGCTTTCTTAATACGTTGCTTGAACGTATGCTCCTGCTTGCGGTAGGCTGCCAATGCCTTATCCAGTTTATGTTCCGGAATTGTCCATGTCATGCCTTTGGCGTATGAGCCTTTGTCTTTGTAAGCCCGCAGTATCAACGTGCGGGAGACAATATAGTTGATATATCCGTTTCTTGACAAAGCATACTCCTTGTAGAAATTGTCATCAACAACCTCTATCCACGTCCGGTATTCCCTAATCCAATAAACCATTTGTCGGTATAGTGTATCCCGCATAACATGGCCATTAAAGGAAATTCATCAAGAGATCGTCTTTATTCTTCTTATACTTGAATGTGCCACTTTTGGAATGAAGTTCCAAATCAAGGCACAGCTCGCCGTACATCTGCTCAAGAGAATCATAGATGGTAACAAGAATGCTATTTACCTTACCGTCTGCATCTGTCTTGCAATTCATCTTGAACATCTGTCCAAATGCCGGGTTGGAGTATGCACAGGTGCTATGCCCGAATTTGTCAGCGTGCGTGGGGATGTGGTGGTAGAGAGTTATAAGCTCCATATCGTCCTCAAACAGATCCATCACTTCCTCCAAGTCGTAAGGGTCGCGTAGCGGGAAGGTCAGTAGGGCGTAGTCACCGTAGAATTGTGCTTCCTCCATTGTCGTCACATCAAGTAGTTGCGGTAGTTGCAGAGGGACAAATGTCATAAAGTCATTGAAAAAATGTCGTAACATATTCATATTTTTATATTGTTAGAGCGTCTGTATGAAAATATCCATAAGCATTCCTGGCAATTCAGTCAGTTGACCACTTTCCGATTGCAGGATTCGGCTCAAGGTTTTGAACGTCACAGGTGTCTGTGCCGCCATCCGGTCAAGTTGTTTCCGTTCTTTATCGGAAAGCAATGTCATAGAGAATCCGTCCAGTGAAGTATAAGGTTGGATAAGCATCCATATATAGGCATGTGCTTGCGAAGAGGTCTTGATTTTTTTGTTCCGAACATCTTCTATACAAATCTGCATATTTTGTATTTGGCGACGGTTGGTGCGCATCGTCAAATAAAGCATAGCCTCCCGATAGGTAATCTCTTTTCTCTCGGCGGCAAGGAATATCTGCGAACAACACTGTTCGGTACCACGTGTGATGTCAGCCATACTCTCACCCTCGAAATCGTGCAAGTGAGAGAGGAACGCACGGAATATGGCATCTTCTTTAGTGATATAAGTAATCAGTTCATTGCGGCTATGTATGCCATTACGGATAGTTCGGGTCAGTAACATACGGTATGCCGCAAGGATTTGCTCTTTGTTACCCTTATGAAACGGAAGGTTATCCAGTGAGTTGAAAAATGGGCGGATTTCTCCAGCGGCATGATGCAATTCTTCATCATTGTTATAAGGTGAGAACTCTCCTTTGAGAGCCAAAAGTTCCTGATAAGTACGCGTCTTTGAGAGGGCTAAGCGTGAGAACTCAATGCGGATAGAATCATGCAGTCTGATACACTCTTCACGCTGATTGGAATGGGGGTGACTGATCGTATCATTCCGGAAATGCCTAAAAACAGAGTCTTTTACAGTTTGCCATTGTAGGATATGTTCGGTCAATACTTGAAATGAAGAATCTTTCTGACGTCGTATATTGTACAAATACTCCCTGTATATTCCGGCAGGATCGTTCGTAGCTTCAGACAATGATTTGCCATTTCTATCGCTGCATGATATCAGGCCCAATATGGTCAATGAAACGATACATCTTCCAGTCAAAAATGATGGAGTCTTGTAGTATGATTTTAAAATTTTCATATTCAACAATTCATATTTAACAATGCAAATCTATATATTATTTTTGTTGCAAAAGCCCTTTTATATCGCATTTAGTATAATTTTTGGTATCATATTAACAATATGATTGTCAATGAAAATAAGTGCAAGAAAAAGAGCTAAAAAAAGGATTCAGCGAGATTTTTTCCACGATATGATTTTAGATTCAAATGAAAGTGCTATATTTGCACTTGTTATCAAAACAGTGTATATTAAAATGGCAAAAGTTGGCTATATATTCAAGGAAAATAATGACAGTTTTGATGCTGAGAGAGAATGGATGCAGCGATACGGTTGTGTACAAATCGTAGAGGAAACAGTTGAACATGAAACATTGAGACCTATGTGGAAACAGCTTATGGCGAATCTTCAAAGGGGCGATGAAATAGTCATATCCAAATTCAGCAATGCCGCACGCGGCTTAAGAGAACTGGCCGCGTTCATCGAACTATGCCGTATCAAAATTGTACGTGTCATATCCATTCATGACAGAGTTGATACTCGCGGTGAATTATTCCCCGGTACGACAGCAGCCGATGTGTTGTGGATAATAGGGGCATTTCCGGAAGAAATTGCCGCACTACGAAAATATTCCGCTCATGTCGAGAAGTTACGCCAGAATATCAAAGCCCCGGCTGTGCCGAAGGTATTACCTAAAGCTGAACGAGATAAGACAATCGTGGATATGTATATCAACGGTCATTCTTTCGATGATATTTGGGCTGCAAGCGGTTTTAGCAGCAAAAGTTCTATTTGGCGCATACTCAATAAATATGGCGTAAAACTTGATCGTGGCCAAACCAGCGGTCCGCGTGTCAAACAGAAACCGGAAGAGGACGGAACAAATGAAGGTGATTCCTGATAGAATTTTCACATAATCAAGATCGTATATTTGTTTTTCGGTTATTATTTTGTATTTTTATTATTGTTAAAACTATAAAAGTAAGACTTATGGGAGATATTATAATTGTATTGCTGGTATTCTGGGTTGTCGGCAAGCTCCTGAAGGGCGTGTTTGGCGGTTTCAGTAAAAGCAGTTTCAAAGATGATAAGTAGGCCAGCCAAGGGATGGGTACATACGGTCAAAAAGACTGGTTCAAGAGGCGTGAAATTGTAAAAAGGGAGTGGAATGGAATAAATATAAACGGAGCTTCCGGCAACAGGAATCCAGGATATATCGGTTGAGATATACCCTGAATACATGTCGGATATTGTCTGTCCGGAGATGTTTAGGCTTTCCACCTATATCCCTCGTCTGTCAGTTCCAAGTATTCCTCTAATCCCGGTTTTACGAAAAAGACAATTTCAAAGGCTTCGTTACTTCCGTTATCGGGGAATGTCATGTCGGTTTCTCCATTTCGGATAATCCCTTTACCCACGTTGGAACCAAGGTCTTCATCCGCATAGGCATACAGAAACTCGATGTCCGGAAATTTCTCGGAGAGTGTTTGGATAAGCAGCGGCACACCTGCCCAAGCCGTATCAAACCAAAGCACGTTCGGTTCTTCAAAATTCTGATTAAGGGCATTCCATTTTGTACCCCAGTTGGCGATAGACCACTCGTACCAAGTGGTATAACCGTACTTTCTTTGATTTTCCAGATACAATACTCCAAGCTGTAACGCTTCTTTTCTGCCTTCTTCCGTCAATCCTTCCATCCATTGAATGACTTTCAAATCGTCCGGAGAATTGAATGGCTTGCGTTGCATTGCTTTGAGATATTTCATACCAAATTCCCCAGAAGTGGACGCCTCTATCAGTAGGTCCTTTGGCATAGGGATAATGTTGTTGAAATCAATATAGCAAGGCGTACTGTCTTCATCAGTTTCTCCTTTTAAGAAATCCATCACATTTTGTACTGTTTCTCTGTCTGCGTTTATTTCTAAACGGTTTGTTACATAATTGGGCATGATTTTAATTGTTTAAAAATTGGTTAGTATTAACTTTTATTTTCCCTATTGTCGGTTCTTTACTGATTGAACCGTTTTGGGATTTATGGATGCGGCAAACGGCTGTTGATACAGCTTCATACGGCAACTTTTCTTGCCAAATTACTCTTGCGCAGGAAGGAAGAATTTTGCAAGAAATACATTTCAAGTAGCCGAATCAAGCGCGACAGCCGACCTTTGCATCTGATAAAACCAAACCGGTGATAGGATGAAGAATAGATGGGAGATAAAATGAAAAATAATTAATATAAAAGAGGAATGCTATTCTTTTTGCAGAAATATAAAAAAGGAATAGAATGATATAATTATAAAAGAAGGACTATTATTGCCCTCTCAATTATAAGAGGGTATGTTCTCAAACCCCGACCCTTGTTTGTAATAATGTAATACCGTAACACCTCCGTTAAAGGTCGTTACGGTATTTTTTTGAATTATTCTTGTGTTACTTCCATAGCCTTGCTGTATTCTTTGATTTGCTCCTTTGTCAGCCATTCGGGTTTTTCGTTTCCCCGGAAGCTGTCGTGAATTTTCGTCATATACTCAATTTGTGTCTTTTCAGAACCAGCCCACAAACGACGAGGACTTTTGTTTCCAAAGCCAAGATAATATTCACAGTCGGCTTGCAAACGACCCAATAACATATACCTGAATTTTAAATCATGCTGTAATACTTCTTCTATTGTCATACTCGTTTTCGTTTTAATTAAGTTTTTTATTTTCCCTCTTTTCAAGTTTTTCGACTTTGCCTGAAGGGTTGTTTTTCATGTGCGTCCCAAACGACGAAGCAGGAACGCAGTGCAAGGAATCGGGAATGAAATTTTATGAATACCGAAATCTATGATTTAGGAAGATTACGTCAAATTTCATTTCGGATAGCGTAGCGATACTTGGATAGCGTTCGTTCGCCGTAATTTTGCACACGAAAACAAGACCGGGCGAAAGTCTGGATAACGACAAGAAATATCAACATTCATTACATAAGGGCTGTAAAAGAGAGCAGGCAGTTACGCTGCTATAAAAGGGAAACAAGGAAATTAAAAAAGTGGGCACGGGGCAATCTGTAAAAAAGGTGGCTGCCGCCTGTCTTCGGGCAAAAGAAGATACCATACCGATAGGATTTAACCAGTACGGTATCTCTTTGGTAGTCATCAGTACCATACTTTCAGAAAACCATTTAAAAACATTCGATATTCGCCTCTTGGAAAATCTGCGGGGCGTGCTGATAAAGCAAAGGAAGATTCAATACCGCCATTGGATATTCCACAAATCCGCTTCTACGCTTGTAACCGGAATAAGTCGCTAAATTATTTGTCTCCAGAAACTCCATTGCATCCGGATAATGGTTCACATCAATAAATGTACGGTCTGGCAAATCGAGTGCATCCATGCTCTCCAAATTGACGGATAGCACGATATACTCTGCTTCATCTTCCACACTTTGCAAAGTAAGTGCTAACCAGCCATTGCCATAAAATTGAGGCATGAGATAAAAGCGTTCTCCACGAAACTCGTATTCTTTCCGCATTAGGGAGCTGTCCGGCTCTACCAAGCAAAATTCATCCTCTCCAGAAACAAATTCTGTTGATGGGTCGCTGACATCCATATACGTTCCATTTACATTGTGACACAAATACTCTGTATTTTCTGAACGAACAATCACAAATTGAATTTCCATACTTTTAAAATTTAGCTATTAAACATCATATTCTTTTTTTCCCTTTTTTCGGAAGCCTTTAGGCTCCTCCAGTCGGGATTTGATTTTTACGTGCATTCAAGATTGCCTTTAAGGAAAAGCAGGCAAGGAATTTGGACAGAATTTTTACAGTTGCGGTATGGAGCGTATGCGACATTTGAGCGATTGATAATCGGGAAAGCTACTGAAAAATTGTGTTCAAATAGCGTAGCGGTACTTGAATATTTTTCCGTGGCAATACCTTTGCACAGGAAAAAACAAGTCCTGACTGGTAGCAGCCTGAAACGAAATAATTTCGTTTTATACAAGGGTAAAACGGAGTGATAAAAAAGGGAATGACCACACAAAGAACAGCCGACAAAAGTCGGCTTTCTTTTGTTCCTGTGGGAGGAGCTGAAGCATTCAATCCGTTACATCATAATAATAGCTTAGCTCGTCATCTTTCAGATACTCCATTGCATATTGACTGGCTTGTGCCCAAAGGGTATTATACAATGTCGCAATTTCCGGCCTTGTTTCATAATACTGCCATATCTTATGGTTAAGCACTAAAACCAGTTCCGTGAGATACTTGTAGTTCTCTTTCCACTCCTTAAAAGCACGGTTGAAAGTGTCCTGTACCGCCGAAAGACCAAATCGGTCAGCAATGGAAAAATCATTCCAAAAGGTTGTTTGCAATTCATAACCGTTCTCTAACATAAATTCTCTGAATGTCATAATGCCTCAAATTTTAAAGATTAATATTTTATTTATTTCCCTTCGATACTTCCTGTACCGAAAAGTTGATTATTTTTCTGCACACGGGATTGGCGGCCAGAACAGGCAAGGAGGATGCGGAAAATACACTCTTCGATATTTCGGAGAGGAAGATTTTACATCAGCAAGTGTCAGCGGTCCTTGACAGGACGGACAGCCGGCAATCGAATTTTGCAGGGAAATAATCAGGCTTGCGGGACAGAAATATAGGGGGTAGCTGGGATGGGGCTATAAAGGAGGGCCGGAGTCTAAAAAAGGAAACTGGCACAAGCGGCCACCTACAACAGTTGGGCGGGGACATTCATAAATGTGTAAAAAGGACTGGTTTCCCACCACATTTTTGCAGAAATATACGGCATAAAACACAAGTGCCGTAACAGCCTCTTGAGAAAGCGTTACGGCATTTGTTTAAGTACAGGTTACAGGCTTTTTACCTGAACGAGGTTGTCCTGTAGAGTTTTCCAGCCATACACTGCTGCCACATAGGGGTGGAGGGAACGTGTAACTTGGCGAAAACCATTCTCGTCAATTTCATAGTTGTAGATTTTTGCGGCAATCTGTTCTGCGTCGTCACGATTTTCAGCGACACGGTACAAAACATAATTCGTGCCATCATGGTGCGACATACGGCCTCGTATATCGTAGCCGTCACCGTACCACTCTGCATCATACTGTGTAGATTGTAATATCCCGGCAATGTTGTCACCCAAAATTTGATAGCCTTGTTTGCGTCCGTTCCACAATCCTAAATCTCCAAATGCAATAATGACTCCATTGACATCCTTGTTTAGGTTCTGCCGCTCATCCCCCAATTCATTATACACTTCGTCCGACCACTCTTCATCGCTGACTTTGTAGGCATCATCGTCCAGTTCTTCTCGCTTGAAATTTTGATAATACTCTCTTGCTGTTTCATCCAATAGAGCATCACTTGACCAAATTATTTGTTTCATACATTCTAATTTTTTATTTTCCCTTCCCTTCAGAGGCTTTTACCTCGTCCGGTGGGATTTGATTTTACGTGCAAACCACAAGGCGGAAGAAGGGAACAATGCAAGGAGGAAGCGGAATCCGAAGGATTTCATTTGAACGGCATTGACTGCAAATGAAACGCGCCTTGCAGGTTCACGTCCGACTTAACTTCGCACTGTAAAATTAATGGACGGCGGACGTAACCTCACTTTTGGGAAGAATATATGGTTATAAGAGGGACTGGAAAGCTGCTCAGAGGTATGGAATTGAGAGAGTCTTCTTTTTTCTATTGAAAATCGTAATCTGCCTGTTCATCAAGCGGAGCTAAGTATAACAGTATTACCGGGTGAAGATTTCATTTGGAGCTTGGCATCGCAACAGCCACTTATAAAAGTATGATGCGTATTAATCCGGTCATGAGCAAAACAAAAGCGACCAGAAGGTCGCTTTGTTCATGACAAGACAAGAATTATTTCTTGCCTTTTTTCACGGGCTTTACCGGCTTTTCAGGAACATCCTCCTTTTCGATAGGAGGATAAAACTTGACAGCCACCATAACAACACGATTGTGCTTCACACCGACCTTGTCGGTCCACTCTTCAGGCCTAAAGTAGCCTTCAATGGTGAGCATCGTACCTTTGGTCAGTTGGTCGAATGACCCAGTATTCTCGTTTTTACGCCAAGTCTCAATATTCATAAAGGCTGAAATGCGGTTGGTTTCCTCGGCATTCCTTTCCTGACGGCTTACGGCCAATGGGAAACGTGCGACACTGCTGTTGGTGAACTCTCGGATTTCAGCGTCTTTACCTAAGAATCCGGTTACTGTGAAATTGTTTTCAATCTTTTTCATGTTGAATTGCTTTTAGAAGTTATTAAATCAATTTTTACACTGCCTAAAAAGTAGATACCGTTTAAGGGATGCACCAAGGATAGCGCGTCAATACGCTTTATTTTTAGCCACAGGCAAAATCGAAGGCTCGATAAAGGAAGATTGAGGCGGCTACGCCATTGGTTAAGACAACCATGTCGTTCCCGTCGGCATACTATCTTTGCAGAGGAAAAATGATGATTGCTTCGATAAAAAGCGATTATGGAAAATGGGAAACAAGGAAACCGGTAATGATAAGGAAAAAGAGCAAATCCAAATGTCGGCACAAAGGCGAGACATCCGTCCGAAAGTCAGTGAAGAATAGCAAAGCCAAAGCGAGACATGCCTGGCTTGAATTGAGACTGTAACAAACAGAATACCGTCCAATCAGAAAAAAGGTCACTACATAAGGAATGTGTCAGCCAAGAGTGGACAGAAGCGTAGGTAGCCCATCCTTGGAGGATAGTGATATCTGCATCGAAAAAAAATGGAACTGGAAGGAAAAACGGCAGGGAGAACCAGACTTTTCACAAAGTGGTTTCCAATTCGCTTTGCGTGAATGGCTGGTTTCTACAAAAGGAAGTGGCGCAGCCAAAAGAAAAAGTTATAAAAGGAAAATGGAAGTAAGGCTGAAATGGGTGATTCCATTCCAGCCAGTCCAAGGTGTCATTGAAATTCAACCATCATAATACGATGCTCGAATATTTTGGTTTTGTCGCTGGGACGTCGCTGGCAAACCCAAAGGTGTCGTGCACCGTAACCGTATGTGAAATACTCATCAAGTGGAGTTTTTTTCTCCAACTGTCTCATGCTTTCACGCAATTCCGCCTCATTGCCAGAAAAAAGAATCGTGTTAATGATTCGGAAATAAAGTTCAGTTACCTCGTCACAATAGGGGCAAAAGCTGTGTTCAATTGTTACTTTCATGCTTCTTTTGATTTTTATTGTACTTCGATTATATCTTCAATTCGACCATATAGGACAGAACGTAGTGCGGTTTTGTCAATGGCATAATATTCGGCAATATGTCCGTGTTGTTTCACGAAATACCGTTTGAGAACATCGGAGAAGTCAAAACGGTAGCCCATTAAAGCGATACCTCTTTTGAAATGGCAGCACTCTTTCACATTGTGGGTGAGCCAGTTTTTTTCTTCCCGACTCAACTTGTCGCCATTATCAAGACGTTCCCGTAATTTGTAAACCTTGCTATCTTTCAGTTTTTCCAATTCGGGCACATCCCATTGGACGAATTTCATTGCTATCTGTGTCATGGTTCTATGTTGTAAAATTGTAAAAATTACTTCGTCACAGTATTTAATAATCTCTCTTTGCTGTAGGATAGACCATAATTTTACTTTATCTTCCTTCTACTCATTCAGTTACTAATTTGACCTTCCATTCTCCCTGAGAGAATATTCTAAAGCTCACGTACTCGTCTTCAAATTCATAGGTTAGAATCTTGATATAGACTTTATCTTTGTCCTCCAACGATTCTACCAATTTTTTGATTTCTTCTTCTGGATACACCCAACGAGAGGAAAATTCTGCATCTACACTATCACCATATCGATTGGTAAATTCGCTGAAAGTGTCATCCAAGAAATCCTCTATTTTGTCGAGGTCTGTTTTATTTTCCGTTCTTGCATGGAAAATGTTGGTTGCATAATTTGCCATACTACTAAGTTTTAAGTTTGTTACTTTCCCTCCTGTAGCATTTCACTTACTTTCGGGCTTGATTGAAATTATGTCGCTTCAACAGGTGGCATGGCTATGTATGCAGGGTTTCACTACAAAATACTACCTCTGCGAAGCGGAGCGTGGAGATTTTATAGTGAACCTTCAGGTTACAACCTTGCATACATAAAGACATGGCAAATACCTTTGCGACACAATTCCCATCAGGCAGATCGAAAGTTGATATGCGAGCATGTGGGAGTTTACTCGGTACGGATGTGTGTAAAAGGTGTCTATGAAGTAAAAGAGTATCGCAGCGAAAAGAGAAAAGAGGCAAGAGCTTATCTTCTCTTTTGGCTGTATGGGTAGAATGGGAAAATCACAAAAGTAACATGAAAATCCAGTTTGGTTTAGTTTGTTAGCCTTATATATGCTAAACTAAATTAAACTAAATATAGGCAGGCATTTTTGGCTGCCTGTACAAAAAAGATTATCTTTGCTACAAGCAATACAACTTCAAGAGATAAATAATTTGTATTCTCTTTATGAGCTGCAAATAATTTATTATTAAAGTTAGGAGCAAATTCTTCGAATGATGAGAGCAGATAAAATTGCTCGGAATGCACTCTGAAAGCAAACAAACGAAAAGAAAGAAACAGAGTGCAAATAGAAAAACGAGAAATCACTTTAATTCCTATTTTTGTTCCTTATTTGTTTCTCCATTAAAATCACCCTCTTTATAATATATTGATTATGACATATTTAAGTGTGTGTTTTTAAGAGAGTTAAGAATATTTCCAATAAGGAATGGATTTGGGGATCTCCTCAAACACTTTCGCAATCGGATGCAAGTTATAATTTCTACTATCTGGATGCAACGTATGTCGGAGCTTACAGTAGCTTTATGGCCGACCCGCACTTGATGGATACTTTTGTTAAAGGTGACATCCGTCTGCCTCTTTTCCAATGGATGCGTGAAGGATATCTGGGTTATAAGAAATTCCATATGCGTTCGGATGATACTGCAGATCTGGTACTGATGCGTTCGGCAGAAATGTATCTGATAGAAGCGGAAGCCAAGGTCAGGGATGGAGTAGCACTGGATCAGGCTGTTGCCCCATTGAATACATTACGTACTGCCCGTGGCGTAGGTAATTATGATGTGACAGGGAAAACAAAAGAGCAGGTGATTGACGAAATTCTGATGGAACGCCGACGCGAACTTTGGGGAGAAGGATTCGGTATAACGGATGTACTCCGTAATCAGAAGGCGGTAGAACGCATGGCTTTATCTGAGGATATGCAGAAAACGGAAGTGGATTGCTGGCAGGAAGGCGGCAGTTTTGCGAAAAGAAATCCGTTAGGACATTGGTTCCTTAATTTTCCGGATGGTAAAGCGTTCTCAGCGAACAGTTCTTATTATCTGTATGCTATCCCTGAAAAAGAGATTAATGCAAACCCTAACTTATAAATAGCTCTCTTAATTTTTTGACTTTGACCTTAACTTGTAGACCGGTATACGTCGTGACGATGCATACCGGTCGTTTTTTTATACCTGTATCTTCTGTTTCTTTAAATTGGGCAAAAAGAACGTGACTAATCCCAATAACGGCATATAAGCGCAAACGTTATAAACCGACTCAATTCCAAATTTATCAGCCATATTGCCAAGTACAGCCGAAGCGATACCTGCTACTCCAAAGGCAAAACCAAAGAAAAGACCGGAAATCAACCCTAACTTGGTAGGGAGCAGCTCTTGCGCATAAAGCAGGATAGCCGGAAAAGCAGACGAAAGCATCAGCCCTACACAAAAACTTAAAATGATGGTCCATGCTAAAGTGGCATGCGGCATCAGTAAGCTAAAAGGTGCAGCTCCTAAGATAGAAGCCCAAATCACATATTTACGTCCTACACGGTCGCCGATAGGACCGCCGAGCAATGTTCCGATAGCAGTAGCTACCAGAAAAATAAATAAGTATAATTGAGATTCCTGTACAGTTACATTGAATTTATGAATCAAGTAGAATGTATAATAACTGGTAAGGCTTGCCATATAAATATACTTTGAGAAGATTAATATCAGTAGGATGCCGATAGATAAAGCAGTCTTATCCATCGGTAAAGGCAAATGTACAGCCTTTTTCACTGTAGCCTTTTGCTCTTTCATTCGGTTGAGATAAGATTTGTACCATTTGCAGATCGGGTACATGACACCGATAGCAGCCAAAGCAAAAAGCGCAAAAACGGCCAGATGCTCTCTGCCATAAGGAGCCACCAGCAAAGCTACCAATAAAGGACCTAGTGAACCTCCTAAATTGCCTCCTACCTGAAATAACGATTGTGCCAGTCCCCGTTTCCCACCCGAAGCAAGAAAAGTAATACGCGATGCCTCCGGATGCAAGACGGAAGAACCGATTCCGATCAGAAAAACAGAGATCAGCATCCAATAAAGATTGTTGGAGAATGCCAGATTGATCATTCCTATCATTGTAAAGCTCATTCCGATAGGTAGTGACCAGGCAACGGGATGTTTATCGAAGATGATTCCGGTGATTGGCTGGAATACCGAAGCCGAGAGTTGATAAACCAGTGTGATAAGGCCGATCTGTGCAAAGTTGAGTCCCAAATCGTCTTTGAATAATGGATAGGCTGCCGATATAACGGACTGCAAAAGATCATTGAGACAATGCGAAAGGCTTAGTGCGATGAGGATAGAAAATGTAATTCTTCCTACGGGTTGTTCCTGATTCTGTACCATAATACCTATTCTTTTGAAATGTTCCTGAAAAAATGACTGCAAAGGTACGTAAACTTCCCGTTTCTCAATATATTTGTCACAATTAAATCTATAAGTAATGAAGAAAGTAGTATTAGCGATGGATTCTTTCAAAGGGTGTCTTTCCTCATCAGAGGCGGAAAAGGCGGCGGAAGAAGGCATAAAGCTGGTTTGTCCGGATTGTGAAGTCATTCGTTTTCCGATAGCCGACGGAGGTGAGGGAATATTGACTGTCTTGGTAGAAGCAACACGAGGCACTTATCAGAAGATCATAGCGAATGATCCTTTGATGCGTCCGATAGAAACCACTTATGGAGTTTCGGGCGACAAATGCATTGCTTTTATTGAGATGGCCACCGTGAATGGTCTGCCGCTATTATCAGAAACGGAACGAAATCCGATGCTGACCACTACTTATGGAACCGGTGAATTGATATTGCACGCTATTGAACAGGGATATCGGGAATTTGTCATAGGTATCGGAGGAAGTGCTACGAATGATGCCGGAGTAGGTCTGTTACAAGCATTAGGAGCCCGATTTCTCGATAAGGATGGAGCAGTCTTGGGAAAAGGAGGCGAAATTCTGCATCGAATTGCCGCTATTGATTTTTCTTCCGTTCATCCTGCACTTAAAGATACTCGTTTCACGATAGCCTGTGATGTACGAAATCCCTTTTGTGGTCCGGAAGGCGCTGCGCATGTTTTTGCCCGGCAGAAGGGGGCGGATGATGCAATGATAGAGAAATTAGATGCGGGTATGCAGTCTTTTTCCCGGTTGATCCATTCAACTACCGGAAGAGAAATTACTCACGTTCCCGGAGCAGGAGCTGCCGGAGGCTTGGGAGGTGCCTTTCTTGCTTTTCTGAATGCTGAACTAAAGCCCGGCATTGATTTACTGCTCCAAACATTGAAATTTAGTGAGAAAATAAAAGGTGCTGATCTGATCATAACCGGTGAGGGGAGAACAGACCGTCAATCTTTAATGGGAAAAGTACCCTCCGGAATATTAGAAGAGGCGAAACGACAAGGGATACCGGTCATTGTTGTGGCAGGCAGTATAGAGGATACGGAAATTCTGAATCAGGCAGGTTTTCAAGGTGTCTTTTCTATCATTCCTTCGCCCATGTCTTTGGAAACAGCCATGAAGCCGGAAGTTGCTAAGAAAAACATTTGCCGGACTGTTGCCCAAATTATCTCTTTAGTGAATTTATAATGGCGTTTGTAGTGTAAATTGTCGTTAATTCATTTTTGACTTACTGAACTATTCGTGGTACCTGATGTTGTTAAATAAAAAAGGAGGATAAAATGGGCTTTATTTGGTATATTATTATTGGTATTATAGCCGGCTTTCTTGCAGGTAAGATAATGCGTGGCGGAGGTTTTGGCCTTATTATAAATTTGTTACTTGGTATTCTCGGAGGAGTGCTGGGCGGTTGGGTATTTGCCCTTTTCGGACTTGCGGCTTCGGGATTGATTGGAAGTTTGATAACTTCTACCGTAGGAGCTATTCTGGTATTATGGATTGCTTCTTTATTCTCGAAATCTAAATAGATATTTATATAATTTATTTTTAATCCTAAAAACAGAACTTAATTATGGAATGTAGACATGGAAATTTCTGGATTGGACTCGGAATAGGTTCTATCCTTGGTGCTGTTGTTTATCGTCTTTCACGTACAGCAAAAGCTAAACAACTGGAAAGTGAAATTTATGACGCTATCCACCGCATTGGTCGTGATGCTGAGGTGGCAGCAGCTTGTGCAGAGAAAAAAGCAATGAATCTTGGATTGAAAGCGGTAGAAACCGGAGCTGAAATAGCTGATAAAGTGGCAGCAGAAGCTGATAAAGTCGCTGGAAAAGCAAAAGAAAAATGGGAAAAATAACATTCCCAGAATTGGTAATCAGTTAACATCTAATTGATTACCAATTTCTTTTTTACCATTCTATTTGCTTTTATATACACTGAATATTTTAATGTGTTCGTGCACACTTTACCATTTTTCTATTCTTTCTGTCTTTTTTTAGTGATCAAAAGTCTTTCTTTTCTTTTCTGTATCCATTCTCTGGAGTGCTTTTTCTTAATGTTTTTATCTTTTTTCTTATGTTTAATAACATGTATATGTTTGTTGTCGTTGAGGTAAGTATTTGATAATTAGTTTTATAGTTCGTTTTATGATTTCATGTGTGTGCGCACACACTATTGCTTAATTCAATAATTCATTTTACTTTTGTCGACGAAAAACAAGATACTTATTAAGAATGGACAAAGAATTCTCAAATATTCGTATTGTAGACATCGCTAAAATGGCGGGTGTCTCTGTCGGTACGGTGGATAGAGTCATTCATAATCGTGGACGGGTATCTGAAGAAAACAGGAAAAAAGTGCAGGCTATTCTGGAGATGGTTAATTACCAGCCTAATCTCATGGCACGTTCATTAGCGTCTAAGAAACAGTATCACTTTATTGCAATCACCCCGTCTTTTGCTCAGGGAGAGTATTGGGAAGCCATTTCGGAAGGCATTGATAAGGCTGCATCCGAAATGGGGTCTTATAATATAACTATCACGAAACTCTTTTTTGACCAGTATGACAACAAAACTTTTGATGATATAGTCCGCAATCTGTTGGACAAGAAGGTGGACGGTGTGTTAATTGCCACATTGTTTACCGATTCAGTTATCCGGCTTTCGCGGGAACTCGACCGATTCGAAATTCCCTATATTTATGTTGATTCCAATATTGAGGGACAACATCAACTAGCCTATTTCGGTACAGAATCTTATGATGCCGGAGTTATTGCCGCCAGGTTGCTGACAGATAGAATCTCTCCCGCTTCCGATATTCTCATGGCACGGATTATCCATAGCGGAAAGAATGACTCTAATCAGGGAAGAAACCGTAGAGAGGGATTTTGCCGTTACCTAAAAGAAATGAGATTCACCGGAAGTCTGCATGAAGTGGAGTTGAAAATCAATGACTCGGTATACAATTTCACAAAACTTGATGAAATCTTTGAATCAAATCCGAATATCGAAGGAGCTGTTATTTTCAATTCTACCTGCTATATTTTGGGAAATTACCTGAAAGCAAGAGCCATGCAATCGGTAAAACTGGTAGGGTATGACCTTATCGAGAGAAATACGCAGTTACTTTCGGAAGGAGTGATTACCGCATTGGTTGCACAGCGTCCCGAACGGCAGGGATATGAAGGAATTAAATCCTTATGCAATCATCTGTTGTTCAAGCAACATTCTGAAATGGTAAATCTGATGCCGATAGATATTCTCCTGAAAGAGAATCTGAAATATTATCTGAACAATAAGCTATAAACATATAAATTTTTTAGAAACCATGAATGAATTATTTAACGTAAAGGACAAAGTTGTTGTAATTACCGGTGGAGCCGGAATCTTAGGTAAAGGAATTGCTGCATACCTCGCAAAAGAAGGTGCAAAAGTTGTTGTGCTCGATAGAAGCGAAGAAGCAGGAAAAGCATTGGTAGACAGCATCAAAGCTGAGGGCAACGAAGCTATGTTCCTTTATACTGATGTAATGGACAAAGAAGTATTGGAAGGCAACAAAGTGGAAATTATGAAAGCTTATGGCCGTATTGATGTTTTGTTGAACGCTGCTGGAGGTAACATGGCAGGTGCAACTATCGCTCCGGATAAAACTTTCTTTGATTTACAGATTGACGCATTTAAGAAAGTGGTGGATTTGAACCTTTTCGGTACAGTATTGCCTACAATGGTATTTGCTGAAATTATGGTAGAACAGAAGAAAGGTTCTATTGTAAACTTCTGCTCTGAATCAGCTCTTCGTCCATTGACTCGTGTCGTTGGTTATGGTGCAGCTAAAGCAGCTATTGCTAACTTTACTAAATACATGGCTGGCGAACTGGCATTGAAATTCGGTAATGGCTTGCGCGTAAATGCAATTGCTCCAGGCTTCTTCCTGACTGAACAAAACCGTACATTATTGACTAATCCGGATGGCTCTCTGACTGACCGTTCAAAAACGATTCTCGCTCATACTCCATTCAACCGTTTCGGTGAACCGGAAGATCTTTATGGAACAATCCATTATTTGATTAGCGATGCTTCCAACTTCGTAACAGGTACAGTAGCTGTAATCGATGGTGGATTTGATGCATTCTCAATTTAATAAATGGGGAATTGGGAATTAAAAATTGAGAATTGGCTGCGTAGCATCCGTATGCTTGCTCTCAACTTTTAATTTTCAACTTTGATTTCTTAATTCTCAATTTTCAATTCTTAATTTAATAACAATATGTATTTATGTGAACAAACTTGGCGCTGGTATGGTCCTAACGACCCCGTTAGCTTGTGGGATATTAAGCAGGCAGGCGCTACCGGTATAGTAAATGCTCTTCATCACATTCCAAATGGTGAAGTGTGGACAGTAGAAGAGATCATGAAGCGTAAGCAAATGATTGAAGAAGTGGGTCTGACATGGTCTGTGGTAGAAAGTGTACCTGTACACGAGCATATCAAAACAC
>ERZ773155.130-NODE-130-length-62668-cov-14.515612_pt1 | contig 62668 bp, 51 predicted proteins | sample MGYA00511262_ERZ773155 | MGnify/ENA primary metagenome ERZ773155 (study PRJEB29015, sample SAMEA2737828) | human gut metagenome | biome: human gut; feature: human-associated habitat; material: faeces | place: China | collected 2012 ... | reverse complement strand
AGTCTTCTCCGGGAATGAATTGAATATTGACGCCTGTGATATTGGCGGCGGTGAATTTTTCAGCCGTTTCCGCTCCACGGCTGGTGATTTGAAGACGGAATTTTCCCAGATCTCCGAAATCCACCTGTTCCCCTGCACGCAGGCTTTCAATCATATTCTCTACGGTGGCGATAATAACGGCCGTCACGTCTGCCCGGCTGGCAGTGGTCTGCGCCGCTACTCTTTTAGAGAGAGCTTTTAGTGGTAACTCTTGCGAAACCTGCGCTTTCGCATACGCTTTTTTGGGATCGTCCTGATTCATGGGATTACCCATCATTGCAATACTGTAATTCAGTGGCATAAAATAATAATTAATAATTAAAAATGAAAAATGAAACCATGGAGAAGGCGATTCGAAATCATGCGTTCTCTGTGGTGAACAATACAAAGGTACAATAGGGTAGGAGACGTATTGTGAAAGATGTTGCTCCTTAATGAAAGTATATGAAAAAGGGTGGAAACTATTTATTGATAATAAAGAATATGTAAACTAAAATCGTTACCTTTATGCTTTAATAATCAATAAATGAACCCTTATGAAAACAAACTCCGAGAAAGAAAGTGATCAGGAAGACGATCAGGAAGAAAGATGGCCCGTCCGTCCTTATTATAAACGTGAACTGGCCGAAGCATACGCACCGGACATTTCGCCGGTTTCCGCCCTTAACCGTCTGGCACAATGGTTCAAGTATAACAGTCGGTTGAGTGACGCTTTGCAGCAAACGGGATACAAAACTCGTCAGCAAATATTTACTTCCATGCAGGTGGAACTGATATTCAAATATTTGGGAAGACCTTAAACCGACTTATTCATAGCAGGAGTCAGGGGGACGCTCTTATCTGCGTTGCCTGTCGGACTTATCTGCGTTGCCTGTCGGACTTATCTGCGTTGTCTGTCGGATCTATCTGCATCTGTCGCAGCACTTATCTGCGACGGATGATGCAGATATAACCGTCGGTATCCTTAAGGAATCCCTTCCGTATAGTGTGCTATGGCGCACTGGTTGCGGTAGATTTCATCGGTTTTCAGTTCCACCACCCGGTAGCCCCGTTGCCCGGCGCTTCTTATCAGCTCGAAGCCTGCCTGCTTCATTATGATGCCTATTTTGGTGGGGCTGAGTGGCTGTTTGATGGAACCGCTGATCCGGTTCAGGATATGGGCCGTGGTGACAAAAATACATTCTTCGCCCGGTATGGGACGGCGGTAATGGGTAAGGATCAGTTCCTTTTCCAGATTGGGGACTTCGAAGTGGGTGTTACGTTGGTTGACGGCCTTGACCTCTTTTTCGTTGAACCAATACCGGAACCCGCTTTTCCAAAGCGCGTATGCCTGTGCATATACACCCTCGTAGTTTGGGGTGTGCGTGTAGGGGTCGTCAATGGATACCACATTGAATGGAAGCCAGCGGCGGCTTCCGCTCGGATCGGTCAGGAATTGCTCATTATTGGTGGTTCCGCAGAGACTGGCGATGTGCGGACGTCTTTCTTTGTAATGAGCGTATGCCATGCGTTCGTTCACTACCGGTGTGGTGGTCATGGCCTTGATCTGGTTTAGGGCGGAAGTGTTCAGTTCGTCGATTTCCTCCATACAAAGGAGGGCGAATTCCGTGAGAGTGAACTTGTCGTCCTTGGTGATTCGGTTATTATCTGTTTTAGTGTAGAAATAACGTTGCAATGCCGGTGGCAGCAGTTTGTTGAACCAAGTGGTCTTGAAGCAGCCTTGCGGACCGATGAGTATCAGTATCTCGTGGTTCACCACATGCTCGTCGAGCAGGGAGACCACGGTTCCGATAAGCCACTTCCGGAAGTATTCCGTGAAGGTCGCCTGATCTCCCCGTACATGTACGGTGGTTGCCAGTTCGCCGATGTAGTCGGTCACACCGTCCCAAGGGTGCAGGCTCTTGAAATATTCGGTGAAGGGGTTATACAGGGGCACATATTCCGAAGCCAGTATGTTGCGGATATCGTTGATGCGAACCGGTTTCACCTCTTTGCACATGCGGCTCCACAGGGAGTTGACGAAGCGGTCGTCCATTTCGGCATATTCGCTTGTATGGTGACTGCCGGGCTTTGCCGCTTCACATTTTCCGGTGATGACGTTGTGCCTGAACAATGCTTGTGTTCCGAGGAAAGTCTCGATTTCTTCCACGCTGGCAAAGTTTTCATTGCCTGAGATTGTTTTGGGGCTGTTGCATAGTGGTCGCGTACCGTGCTCACCGGTGTTCTGGTAGCACGAACTGAAGATGCCTGCGATGTCTCCGTCATAACCGGCAAATCGGGTGAGTGCCCATTCAGTGGCAATCTTTTGGGCTATGCCGTAGGAGTTGAGCAGATAGCCCATGCGCATGATATACTCGTTGTGGTGATGCTCTTCGTAGCATATCCCCTCGGCCTCCAGTTCCTGAATGGATGCTTTTACGGCTTTTTCCAGATGTTTGTTCCGGCCGGACTTTCCGGCGGAAATGGCGTTCTCCTTCTTGCTGTTCTTCAGTTCGATGTGGAAAGGCCGGGCTTCGGGATTGAAGAATACATCGGGATCGTGGGCCAGGCCGCTCAGTCGGGTGACATTTTTGCATTTCATGTCACATTCGCAGTCCAGCAGCCGGGCGTAGTGATTGTTGGTTTGCTCAAAGGCTCTGGGATAAAGCTTCAGATTCTTTTCATGATCCTCCGTTATGCAGTCTGTCAGGAAAAGAATGCGGATACCGGTGCCACTGATGGTGGTGTAGGCGAGGAGCGTGTGCGTATCTTCCCGGATGCGTTTCAACAGTTCTTGTAGCCTGTCGTCGGGAACATGGTCAATGTCTGCTAACCCAAGCCGGGTCCATCCGCAGATGTTTTCCTTTCGTTTGCCGCCCTTGAAGCGGACGGCTACGGCAAAACATGGACAGGACGATTTTTCTTGTGCGGCGGCCGCCTTTTGTTTTTGTGCAGTGTAATAGCGGTGCTTTTCGGTGCGGTCGCGTACCAGTGCGTCATTTTTGATGAGATTGACAACTTCCTGCAGAGTATTTTCTGTCGGTTGCATGTCCGAATAGCCTTTGAACAGGCTGATTTTGATTTCTGTCATAATTTGTTTTTTTAAATAACGGCCGCGAAGTTCGTGTTAAAAAGCGGATATAGATCAAAATGCATTTTCCATATATGGGAACGAATGCTAATGATTTTAACAATTATAACATTTTTATACACAGCTGTATGTTAGGATACGGCCATTAATTAATTATTCAAACAACTAAAAATGACTCAGAGAAGAAGTTCTGTTCCCAATCTGGAATTGGGTGATTTTCTGGCGACACTCCAGAAAACGGTTTTTGTCGGCAACAAGCATTTATCCATTTCGGATATTTGTCATTCGGCTTCTATGAGCTCCAAAACTTACATGAAAGTAAAAAGGGCGAAAGTATAAACCTGCATCAATATTACGATGTCTTCCGCATCTATCTGGAGGTCCTGAAGGACAGGCCTGAAGAGTGTGCCGCTGTTTTTGCGGAACTGCGCAGGTGTTTGGAGGCCGACCGTCAGCGTTTGATGGAGTAGACTCCGTAATGGGTATGTGGACACCTTTGACACCTGGCTTTCTGACTTTCCGGATAGGGGATGTAGGTAATAGGTATACAGGGTATTTGTATATGAATGTTAATTTCTCGTATACGTGTAAAAGTTGTAAAGATGGGTGGCGGAGGTGTCATAATGGTAGATAAGGTGATCTTTTCCCTAAATTGAGTGATTACTAAATAAATATTAATATATAGTATTTTACTATTTAATGAAGTAGTAAGTTATAAATCTTTGAAATAATTATGCAAGCAATAATATTAGCTGCTGGAATGGGTAAACGTTTGGGTGAATTGACTAAAAACAATACCAAGTGCATGCTGGAGGTCAATGGGGTCTCGCTTATAGATAGAGTTTTGACCCAATTGTCAGATTTGACATTATCCCGTGTGATTATCGTAATAGGTTATAAAGGGGAAAATTTGAGAAATTATATTGGAAATGAGTACAAAGGATTGAAAATAGAGTATATTGACAATCCGATATATGACAAGACCAATAATATATATTCTCTCTCATTAGCTAAGAAAGAACTTCAGGAAGATGACACATTACTTATTGAATCAGATTTGATATTTGATGATGCACTTTTCCCGATGATAGTCAATAACTCTTATCCAAATTTGGCTTTGGTTGCCAAATATGAGAGTTGGATGGATGGTACAATGGTATGTATAGATGGGGATTATAATATTGTTAATTTTGTACCCAAAGAGGCTTTTAGATATGAAAACGTAGATGCCTATTATAAGACGGTGAATATTTATAAATTTAGTCGCGAGTTTTCGACTAATGAATATGTTCCTTTTCTTGAAGCCTATAGCCGTGTGATGGGAAATAATGAATATTATGAACAAGTATTACGTGTTTTAACATTACTTAATTCATGCACTTTAAAAGCTTTGCCGATTCAAAATGAAAAATGGTATGAAATAGACGATGTGCAAGATTTGGATATTGCAGAAACTCTATTCTCTTGTAATGAAACTAAGTATGAGGAATATCATAAGCGTTATGGTGGCTTTTGGCGTTTCCCAAAATTATTGGATTATTGTTATCTTGTCAATCCTTTTTTCCCATCAAAGCGTATGAAGGATGAACTTCGTGCTAATTTCGATACATTGCTTACGGAGTATCCTTCTGGGATGTATGTAAATTCTTTGTTGGCAGGAAAGTATTTTGGTATTAAGCAAGAATTCGTAGTAGTGGGAAATGGTGCTGCTGAGCTGATTAAGATTGTAATGGAAGAGCATACTGGTGATAAAGTAGGTGTTATTTTTCCAACTTTTGATGAATATCCCAATCGTTTGCACTCGGGGCAAATAGTGGCGTATATTCCTCAAAATGCCAATTTTGGTTATACTGCGGATGACTTGATAAATTTTTATGTAGATAAGTCAATATCTTTGTTATTACTAATTAATCCAGATAATCCATCGGGAAATTTTATATCTAAACAAGATGTACTTAGATTAGCATCTTGGTGTAAAGATATGAATATACGTTTACTTGTTGATGAAAGTTTTGTGGACTTTACTATTGGATATACAGATAATAGTTTGTTGCACAATGATATACTTATGCAATATCCATCTATGATGGTCATAAAATCTATCAGTAAATCATATGGTGTTCCCGGATTGCGATTAGGTATATTTGCGTCTGCTGATATAGATTTGATAGCTCGTATAAAAAAGGAAGTCTCAATCTGGAATATTAATTCTTTTGCCGAATTTTACATGCAAATTTATGGTAAGTATGAAAATGATTATGCCAAAGCTTGCCAAAAATTCGTAGCAGAACGTGAAATCTTTTATGGGGAATTGGACCAGATTCCATATTTGCATGTTATTCCTTCCCAAGCTAATTATTTCTTATGTGAAGTTATTGAAAAATATACTTCAGCTGAACTGACACAGAAATTGATAGAGCATGATGTTATTATCAGTAATTGTGGATTAAAATCTAATATGAGTGGGTGGAATTTAGTTCGCTTGGCTATTAGAAGTAGAGAAGATAATTCAAAGTTAATTGCTATTTTAAAATCTTTATAAGAAATGAGGAATAAAGTTCTTATTGTTCAAAATAAGCATATTCGTGATTTGAATATATCACCTTTAGAATGTGTGGATTGGATTGACGAATCATTTCGCATGAAATACAATGCCCAGCTTCCTGCTAAAATAAGTGTCCATCCGCAAGGAAATGATTTTTTTACTTCTATGCCAGTATTGTTACCTCCTCCTTATAATTATTTTGGCATTAAGGAAGTTTGCCGAATAAGTGGGAGAGAGCCTGCATTAAGTAGTGATATACTTCTTTATGACAGTATAACAGGATACTTGCTTGCATTGATGGATGGTGATTGGATAACGACTATGCGCACTGGAGCTGTAGCAGCTTTATCTATCAGAACTTTACAGAAGGCAGATACAACCAGCTATTCTTTTATTGGTTTAGGCAATACAGCAAGGGCTACAGCTCTTTGTCTTTTATCAATTTTTGAGGATAAGGAAATAAAATTTCGACTTCTAAGATATAAAAATCAAGCGGATAGTTTTATTCGTAGATTCAATAACTATCCAAATGTTATATTTGAAACAGTTGATTCTGTTGAAGAACTAGTCTCAGAGGCGGAGGTTCTGATTTCATGTATAACGGATGCGCAAGGATTAATTTGCCCTGATAATAACCTCTGGCCGGAAGGAGTGTTGCTTGTGCCAGTACATACTAGAGGTTTCCAAAATTGTGATTTGTTTTTTGATAAAATTTATGGGGATGACAGAGGGCATGTTTGTGGCTTTGGAAATTTTAGTAAATTTAGAGAATTTGATGAATTTAGTAATGTTCTCTTAGGAAAGAATGGGGGGCGGAAGAATGATAGAGAGCGAATCATTGCATATAATATTGGTCTTGGGCTTCATGATATTATATATGCTTACAAGATTTATGACAAATTGAAAGAAACTACGATGGAATCTTTTGTTCAAGAGAAAGAAACTGATAAATTTTGGATTTAGTAATTGAGGATTTACTATTTTATAGAAAGTTTCGCATTGGAGTGGAAGGTTTATATATTTATAAATTGTAGTTCTTGCTTTTATTGTTGTTCAATAAAGTATTTTTGATGAATATAAGTCAACTAATAAAGAATCATAAAATAATCGTTCAAAATGCAGGATATTTGACTGCGGTAGAGGTGATGCGTATGCTTCTTCCCTTTATTGCTTTGCCTTATGTTATACATACAATAGGTGGAGAACGTTATGGCACAATAGCTTTTGCTCAGACTGTTATTTCTTATTTTGTCATTTTCATTAATTTTGGAATGGATGTGTCGGCGGTGAAGGATGTGTCGGTACATCGTAATGACAAGGAATGTCTGAATAGAGTAGTCTCCTGTGTGCTATTACTAAAAATCCTTTTTTTTCTATTGGCTTTTTTTGTGTTGCTTATTGGGATTGCTTTTATACCCTATTTGCGCAGTGAACGCTTGTTGTATCTATTTGCTTTTCTTTCTTGTTTTTCAGAAATTTTGTTTCCCATTTGGTTTTATCAGGGAATAGAGAAAATGAAATACTTGACACTTATTCGTTTCATTTCTATTCTTTTTTATACAATAGCGGTTTTCTTTTTTGTGCGAAGTAAGGACGATTATGTAAATGTTCCCTTACTTCAATCCTTGGGGTGTATTATTTCGGGGGCAATTTCCTTTTATGTACTGTTCAAGATTGAAAGAGTTCGTTTACAGTTACCCCATGTAAGAGAACTGAAAAAATGTTTTGTGGAGAGTATTCCGTTTTTCATGTCGCGTGTGTCTGTTGTGATAAACAATGGTATGGCAAAAATGGTGAGTGGTCTTTTTTTTAGTATGGAATTAGTTGGTGCTTTTGATATAGCCCAAAAAATAGCGACATCTGCATTGATACCGATGCAGATGATGAATCAGGCTATTTATCCTCATATAGCAAAGACGAAAAGTTTTTCTTTTGTGCGCAAGTATTTACGTATAGATGTGTTATTGTCGTTCTGTTCGGCATTGTTGGTGATTGTTTTAGCTCCTTGTGCTGTGAGTCTTTTTGCAAGAAATCAGTATCCGGAAGCTGTTTCTCTGTTGCGAATATTGGCGGTATGGGTATTCTTTGGTGGTATAACTACATATATAGGGGCACCGGTTTTGGTTTCATTTGGCTATCCAAAGCCTTTTAATGTTAGTGTGTTTCTATCTACACTTTCCCTTATTCTGCTTTATGGTGTATGCTACGTTTTCCATCAGTTTTCAATTTACAATTTTGCATGGACATTGGTATGTTCTGAGTTTGTGATATTGTGGTATAGGGGGTATTATTGTTATAAATATAAATTGGTATAATATGAGTTTTGATTGGAAAAAGATATCGTAGTTAAAATTTTGAATATATGGATAGACAGATAAATAATATAGAACAAAAACAATTAAGAATTCGTTTTAATCCAGATGGTTCATTGCTGCGTAAGCATCAATTAAGAATGTTAGAAATGTTGAAATATATCGATAAAATATGCAAGAAATATGATATAAAATATTGGTTGTCTTCTGGAACTTTATTGGGTGCAGTCCGTCATGGAGGATTTATTCCATGGGATGATGATGTAGATATAGAAATGCTAAGAGAGGACTATAAAAAATTTGTGAGAGCGTTAAAGGAAGAAAATCCTTCTGATTATATTTTGCAAACCCATCAAACGGATTTTAATTATTTAGCTCCTTATGGGAAATTGAGAGATTTACATTCTTACATTAAAGAAGATAATTACAACGATTGGTATTATAAATACCAGGGTATTTATATTGATGTATTTATTATGGATCCTTCCTCCTCTCTCTTTCTGAATAAAGTGGGTAATTATTTGCAGCATTTCTGCTTGTTTCAGATGAATAAATATATTTCCAATATTTTCTTTAGAAAGATATATTTTGGTTTTGTTTTTTTTCTTGTTCATAAAATCATATTCCCATTTTTAAGTGGAATTTCTCGAATAAATTCAAGAGGGCAATTACGGCATACTATGGGAAGTTGGTTTACTAAGCCACGTTATAAAGAGGATATTTTTCCTCTTTCACAGATGAAATTTGAAAGAATAGATTTTCCAGTTCCTTATGACTATGATAATTATTTGAAGAAGATTTATGGTGACTATATGTCACTTCCTGAGTTGGATAGGGTTAATCTGCATACGATTAGTGTAAAGTTTAATTAATGTTTTATGTTATAGTTGAAATAAAATGAAAAAAATATTACTCGTTTTTGGAACTCGCCCAGAAGCAATTAAGATGGCTCCGTTAGTTAAAGAATTCCAAAAAAGAACTTCTGATTTTAAAACGATAGTTTGTGTGACAGGACAGCATCGCGAAATGCTGGATCAAGTCTTGCGATTATTTGATATTGTTCCAGATTATGATTTAGCAATCATGAAACAGGGACAAGATTTGTATGATGTGACTGCTCGTGTTTTGGTTGGAATGCGTGACATTCTGAAAATGGTACAACCAGATGTTGTGCTAGTGCATGGCGATACTACTACTTCTACAGCTGCAGCTTTAGCAGCTTTTTATCAACAAATTCCCGTAGGACATGTAGAGGCTGGATTACGTACTTATGATATTTACAGTCCTTGGCCAGAGGAAATGAATCGTCAGATTACAGGACGCATTGCAACTTTTCATTTTGCGCCAACAAATTTGAGCAAGAGACATTTGTTGCAAGAAGGTGTGAAAGAAGAAAATATCATTGTAACAGGTAATACAGTAATAGATGCTCTTTATATGGTAGTGGAAAAGATAAAGAATGATTGTTCCTTGAATAAGGAACTGAAAAGAAGCATAAAAAGTATGGGGTATGATAGCGACCGTTTGCAAGATAACAAAAAACTTGTATTGATAACAGGACATCGGCGTGAGAATTTTGGAAATGGTTTTATCTCGATGTGCCAAGCCATTAAAACTTTGGCTGAGAAATATCCAGCTGTTGATTTCGTATATCCTATGCATCTAAATCCGAATGTCCGTAAACCAATTCATGAAGTATTTGGTGATGATTTGTCAACATTAAGTAATATGTCGTTTATAGAACCGCTAGAATATCTTTCGTTTGTTTATTTGATGGAAAAGGCTGCAATTGTGTTGACTGATAGTGGTGGTATACAAGAGGAGGCACCGGGGCTAGGAAAACCAGTATTGGTGATGCGGAATACGACAGAACGTCCCGAGGCTCTTGAGGCAGGAACTGTAAAATTGGTAGGAACAGACTATGATAAAATTGTGAATGAAGTTTCTACATTGTTAGAAAGCCAAAAGTATTATGACAGGATGAGTAAAGCTATGAACCCTTATGGGGATGGTAAATCTTGTTGGCGTATAATAGATTTTTTGAGTAAGCACTCATTGTATGACTCTTGACTTATGCTTGTTTTCACTTTACCTTTGCATCGAACTTAAAAATCGAAAAAATAAACATGAGTGAATTTTACAGTGAGTTTTTATTCCGTTATCAAACGGATGCTGCTCCTCGGAAGATTTAGATCAATGCCCATTGTATTTCTGAAGGTCTTGAATATCGTAACTTCATCAAATGGTATCGTGAAAACAAGAAACGCTTTCGTGAATCAGAAATGGAAGAGATTCGTTTGAACCCTCTAAATATATTGGGGTATCCAGAATCCGGGATTACAGGCTGCCTATTACTTATATGGCTAAGGTATCAGCAGTATGAAAGTCGCTCAAAAGTTTTTCAAGAACTTTTTCGGGAGCATTACTACCGGATGGTTATAATGTTTACAAGTTGTTTGACTGGGATTGAGAAAGAATCGCCCGTTATGGTTGTATGGCTCATGTGAGGCGTAAGTTTGTGGATGCTTTGCACACAGATTCCCGTTCGGCTAAAGTCGTTCACTCATTTTGGAGCTTTATTGGGGAGAATTGAATTGCCGGATTCATTTTCTTTTCAAGTCGGAACGTGCATTAGAGAGGCAACGCTGTTCTATACCTGTTTTATCTGAATTGTGGCAGCTTCTTAAACCGATATTTGATGATACGAAAGATTTTGCAGCTACTCTTTTTATTGAATCGGTTCGTTATGCAGTTAACGAATGGGAAGCTGTGTGTCGTTACGTGAATAATGGTCGGGCTGAGATTGACAACAACACCTCAGAACGGCTGACGAATCCAATTTGCTTAGGAAGAAAGAATTATTTGTTTTGTGGTTCGGAATAGCCGATAAAAATACGTCTTTGATTTACTCAATTATAGAAAGTTGCAAGATGAACGGACTTCGTTCTGTTAAATATATTGCGGATGTTTTACGAAAATTAGTATCCGGTGAAACGGATTATATGGCACTTCTGCCAATGAATATTGCAAAATAACTTAATTATTAAACAAAAATACAACTCAATGTGGGCTACAATACCTTTGCGGGAATTATAGCCGTACAGTGAGTGTTTACCTTACTCTTTTATAGTGGAAACGTCTCTGGAGGCTTCTATTATGGGGGATGTCAAATTTGGACGCTAACTATTGATAAAACGATGTTTAAGAAAAATAATTTGTTGAATTTTGGATTACTATTAATTTATTCTTTATTGCCTGGGATTTATAAAATTGTTGATAATCAGATGGTAATGGCTTTTTCAATACCGGTGATTTTTATGTTGTTTTTCTGTAAGGGACTTTCTATTGTCCTGAAAAAAATAGATTTACTTTTCTTGCTATTTCTGTTTTATATTTCGTTTCTGTGTATTATTCAGTATTTTACTCCTAATACAAATAGGATAGGCTTATTTATGGGGATTTTTTTGGACATAATTCCAATGGCTGGCTTTTTTTATTCAAGAAAGTTATTGTTTGAAAATTTTGCTCAAATATTAATTCCTATTGGAATTATACATTTAGTCATTGGTATTTTTTTGTATCCGCTGTTTGGTTTAGGAGAGATTTTTGGAGATATGACTTCTATTTTGCGAGAAGGGGTTTCGATAGGGCGCATGAGTTCGGTTTCTGGATCATTAGGATTTGCGTCCCTTATGTTTATGGTTAGTATGTGTGCTTTGTATTATCGGAAAAAGTATTTTTTTATATTGTTGATTGGAGTAATTTGTGCAGCGCAACGAAGTGGCTGGTTAGCATGTGCCTTGGGGTGCTTTTTTTACTGTATCGCTGATTTGAAAAAAGGAAATTTTTCATCAATTAAAAAATGGGTTATTGGCTCTTTCTCTTTCATCATTTTGTTGAGCTATGTTACGGTAAAAATGGATATTGATGTTTCTTATTTTATGGAACGTTTTGATGATATTGATAAAGCGACAGGTGAGCGGAGTGGACAATGGACTGCTGGTATAAATAATTTTTTGAGTATGCCTATTGGAACAGGAAGTGGGCAGGTCGGACAAGTTGCTGCTCGTTATGAAGAAGGCATTTATTATGTAGTTCCAGATGGAGATTATTTTAGAGTTTTATCTGAATTTGGTTTTGCTGGTGCTCTCTTTTATATAGTGTTTTTATTACTTTTCCTTTTTTCTTGCTGTTCGATTAGTGAGAGTTATTCAATGAAAAGGAATTGCCTCCTTTCTCTTTTTTGTGGGATAAATATCCAAATGATAGGGTCTAATATTACAGAATTTTATTTCACTAATTTTTTATATTGGACTTTTATGGGGTATATTTTTTTAGAATTCAACTTACTATTTGTTTCAAAAAATAATTTAATAAAATAATAGCATATGAAGAAAATTCTATATTTAATGCATATTCCATGGGGATGGATAAAACAAAGACCTCACTTTTTCGCAGAATATTTGGCTTCTGATAATATCATTGATGTATATTATAGAAAATCGAACACTGTATCACAGAATAAATTACTAACTTCTGAACAGGTTGGAATACCTAATATGTCTATAAAAGGTTTTAATAACATTCCATTTAAGAAAATCCCTTTATTTAAGAATTTTAGTTTAGATTGGATTAATGCAATAATTGCTTATATACAATTGCCTTCTGTGAAAAAATACGATTATGTTTGGATAACTTCGCCTATTATTTATTCGTTTTTGAGGTATTCTTTGTCTGGAAAAAAAATTATTTATGACTGTATGGATGACATGATTGAATTTCCTGACATAAAGAATCATCCTTTATTGGAAAAAGAGATACTTAATAATGAAAAAGAGTTATTAATGAAAGCCAACATTGTTTTTGTTTCTTCTGATTATTTGAAAAACAAGGTACAGGAAAGGGCTAATTTGAGGGTGAGAAACATTCATACAATAAACAATGCAGTAGAGTTACCTTCTTTGAATAAAAAAGAGAAACTTCCCCAAGATGTTGCTGACAAGGTTGCTTTTATTAGAAATTTGTCTTTCCCTTTTATGTATGTTGGAATGATTTCAGAGTGGTTTGATTTTTTCTTAATAAAGAAAACTGTAGAAAAATTTCCTCAAATAAATATTGTGCTTCTTGGTCCATGTGATACAGATATAGTAAAGCATGAGAGAATACATTATTTAGGTATAGTAGAACGAAGATACATTTTTGATTTGATGAAAGAAGCGTATAGTTTAATAATGCCTTTCCAATTGAATGAGTTAATCTATTCAGTGAATCCAGTGAAATTGTATGAATATATTTATACGGGAAAGCCTGTCATTTCTGTAGAATATGGAGAAACAAAGAAATTTGCCAATTTTGTGTCTCTGTATAATAGGAACGAAGACTTTTTTGAATTAGTAGCTGGTATCTTGAATGCTCCTGAAAAATATGCAAAAAATAAAGAGCTAATAGATTTATATATTAGAGAGAATACTTGGCAAGCACGGTATAATCAGATTTTAAAGTTCTTAGGATTATGATTTCAGTTTGTTTGGCATGTTATAATGGGGAAAAGTATATAAGTGAGCAAGTATTATCTATTTTGAAGCAATTATCACCTACAGATGAATTGATAATATCAGATAATGGTTCCACAGATGATACGGTTTCTATTTTGCATGAGATTGCAGATGATAGGATGAAGATTTATACTTATTTGCCTTTATTGAATAATCATCATCGTCATTCCAATTTGCATTATAAAGTATCAAAGAATTTTGAATTCGTTTTAGGTTTGGCAAAGGGAGACTATATATTCTTGGCGGATCAAGACGATGTTTGGGAATTTAATAAAGTAAAAAAGACTTTGATGGCTTTAGAGAGTTATGACCTTGTTTTATCGAATTATTCTATTATAAATTCTGAAGGTGTATCTGTACAGCCTGTGTTTCATAAAAGTATTCCATTGAAAAAAATAGCGTGGATGAATATCGTAAATATGCCATTTCATGGCTGTTGTATGGCTTTTCGAAAAGTAATTTTGCAAGATATTTTGCCATTTCCTTCGGAACTAATTACGCATGATAATTGGATTGGTATTTTGGCATATATAAAAGGATATAAAGTCGGATATATTGATATTCCATTAGTGAAATATCGTAGGCATCAATCTAATGTTTCTTCTTTTGCCTCGAAAAGCTGTAATCCTATATGGTTTAGAATATGGTATAGAATAGTTTTAGCTTCTCAGATAATAAATCGTTGTTTTTAAATTCAGATATGTATGTTTTCAGTTCTTTTATCTTTGTACAGCAAAGAAAACCCTTTGTTTTTTAAACAAAGTTTTGAAAGTCTTTTTTCCCAAACATTACTTCCCTCTGAAGTTGTCTTAGTTAAAGATGGCCCCCTAACGGTAGAATTAGATACCATCGTTTCTGATTATGAGCAACGATGCTCTATATTAAAAGTTGTTACTTTAGAAAAGAATCAAGGCTTAGGCAAAGCCTTAAATGAAGGTTTAAAGCATTGTTCTAATGATATTGTTGCCCGAATGGATACGGATGATATAGCAAAACCTTCTCGTTTTGAAAAGCAGATAAAAGTACTCTGTGAGAATCCTGATATAGACGTAGTAGGTACTTGGATAGATGAGTTCCTTGATGACATAAGCAATGTCTTGTCTGTAAGAAAACTTCCGGAGAGGAACGATTGCATATGCAAATTTGCGAAAAAACGTAATCCAATAAATCACCCAACTGTTATGTTTCGTAAGAGTGCAGTGATTGCATCAGGAGGATATAAGCATTTCCCTCTGTTTGAGGATTATTATTTGTGGATAAGAATGCTACTAAATGGTAGGCGTTTTTATAATATTCAAGAAAGTTTACTCTATTTTAGGATATCTTCTGCTGTATATAAACGAAGAGGAGGGTGGAAATATGCTATTGATGAATATCGGTTACGAAAAGTGATGTATAATAGTAATTTTATTTCGTTTATAGAATTTATATCGGAAGTACCTCTGCGTTTTGTTATTAGGATATTGCCAAGTTGGATGAGGAAATTTTTTTATATTATTGTTGTTCGGTAAGTTGCAAACATGTAAATGCTCAATTGCTCATTGACTATTAAGTTTTGGAGTCAATTTAAAAAGTTTAATTTTATTCTGATATTCTCATGAAACTTTTATTCACGGGAGCCTCCGGTTTCTTAGGCAACAATGTACGCCCTCTTTTGGAAAGGGTGTATGAGATAACGACTGTGGGCTTATTGTCCCAAGATGATTATACAGTAAATATAGCGCGAGAAGTACCAGAACTGCATGAACGGTATGAGGTGGTGCTCCATGCTGCCGGTAAAGCACATTCTATTCCTAAGACAGAAGAAGAAAAGCAGGCGTTTTCTGATGTGAATCTGCAAGGTACGAAAAATCTTTGTTCCGCATTGGAAAAGGTTGGGATTCCTGGAGCTTTTATTTTTATTTCTACAGTAGCCGTTTATGGTTGTGATTATGGGGAAAACATAACAGAAGAACATCCCTTGAATGGAACTACACCTTATGCCATGAGCAAACGTTTGGCCGAGGAGTATCTACAGAAATGGTGTTATGAGCATAATGTGATTTTAGGAATCATTCGTCCTTCATTACTTGCCGGTCCTAATCCCCCCGGCAATTTAGGGGCGATGATAAGCGGTATCCGTAGCGGAAGATATCTCAGTATTGCAGGTGGGCAGGCACGTAAGAGTATATTAATGGTACAGGATATTGCTAAATTAGTTCCTTTACTAGCCAAACGAGGTGGTATATATAATGTATGTGATAGCTATCAGCCTACATTCCGAGAACTGGAAGCATTGATTTGTAAGCAAATGAAGAAATCACTGCCTTTATCAATCCCTTATTGGTTGGCTAAGGGAATGGCTCTGATTGGAGACTCTTTAGGTAAAAAAGCGCCTATTAATTCCTTAAAGTTAGATAAAATAGCAAAGTCACTGACTTTTAGTAATGAAAAAGCTATACGTGAATTGGGATGGAAACCAATGAGTGTAATGGATAATTTTAGAATATAAGATCTGGTTTCATTGGATTAATAAAAACAAGTAATGTATTATGTAATAGTTCTGGTTCTGCTTTTTACAGCAGAACTTTTTTATTTTAAGATAGCCGATAAGTGCAACATCATTGATAAGCCCAATGAGAGGAGTTCTCATTCGCGCATCACGCTAAGGGGTGGGGGGATTATTTTCTACTTTGGTGTTTTGGCTTATTTTGTGAGTAATGAATGGGAATACCCGTGGTTTATGCTGGCGTTGACTCTGATAACGTTTATCAGTTTTGTAGATGATATCCGTTCTACTTCTCAAGGATTGAGGCTGGTATTTCATTTCTCGGCAATGGCTTTGCTGTTCTATCAGTGGGGACTGTTTTCTCTTTCTTGGTGGTGGCTTGTAATTGCTTTAATAGTTTGTACTGGTATCATCAATGCTTATAACTTTATGGATGGCATCAATGGGATTACAGGCGGTTATTCATTGGTGGTTTTGGGAGGGTTAGCTTACATCAATGCTTCAATCGTTCCTTTTGTTGAGCCTGTTTTCATTTATACAGTTCTTTGTGGGGTATTGGTGTTTTGTTTCTTCAACTTCCGTAAGAAGGCGAAATGCTTTGCCGGTGATGTAGGTTCTGTGAGTATTGCTTTCATTCTTCTTTTCCTGATAGGGAAGCTTATAATTCAGACCGGTGATTTTAGTTGGATTATCCTGTTGTCCGTCTATGGCGTTGACAGTGTCTTGACCATCATTCACCGTCTGATGCTTCATGAGAATATCGGTTTACCCCATCGGAAGCACATGTATCAGTTGATGGCAAATGAATTGAAGATGCCGCACGTAGTGGTTTCAGGGATTTATATGGCTGTACAAGTGATTGTGATAATGGGATATATGTACTTCTTGAATCATGGCTATATATATTTATCGTGTACTATTTTATTGCTTAGTATTATTTATATTGTATTTATGAAGAAATTCTTCTGCTTGCATATTTCTAATAGCAGGAGTGAAAAATAAAAAAGCAGAAATCAATGGATACTATCAGAGCCGCTATCCCGAAATCATTCGGATAGCGGCTTTTTTAAAATAGTACGTTTATCAAACGCACTATTCACGCAATTTTTTGTACTTTTGCCGACTGTTTAATAGACACATCCGAAAAACTTTAAAAAACGAAATAAAATGGCAGTAGAATTAAAAGACCTGACCAAACGCAGCGAGAATTATTCGCAGTGGTATAATGAGTTGGTGGTGAAGGCCGATCTGGCAGAACAATCGGCTGTGCGTGGCTGTATGGTGATCAAACCTTACGGATACGCTATCTGGGAGAAAATGCAGCGTCAGCTGGACGATATGTTTAAGGAAACGGGACACGTGAATGCCTATTTTCCTTTGCTGATTCCGAAGTCTTTCCTCAGCCGTGAAGCGGAACATGTGGAAGGTTTTGCAAAGGAGTGTGCAGTAGTAACACACCATCGTCTGAAAAATGCTCCTGACGGTAGTGGGGTAATCGTAGACCCGGAAGCTAAACTGGAAGAAGAACTGATTATTCGCCCTACTTCTGAAACCATCATCTGGAATACTTATAAGAACTGGATTAATTCTTACCGCGATCTGCCTATTTTGTGTAATCAATGGGCGAACGTGATGCGTTGGGAAATGCGTACCCGCCTCTTCCTGCGTACTGCAGAATTCCTGTGGCAGGAGGGACATACAGCTCACGCCACTCGCGAAGAAGCTGAAGAAGAAGCAGTGCGTATGCTGAACGTATATGCTGAATTTGCTGAGAAGTATATGGCTGTTCCTGTTGTGAAAGGTGTGAAATCTGCCAATGAACGTTTTGCCGGTGCGCTGGATACTTATACTATTGAAGCTATGATGCAGGACGGAAAAGCTCTGCAAAGTGGTACGTCTCACTTCCTCGGACAGAATTTTGCCAAGGCATTCGACGTGCAGTTCGTGAACAAGGAAAATAAAATGGAATATGTTTGGGCTACTTCATGGGGGGTATCTACCCGTTTGATGGGAGCACTGATCATGACTCACTCTGATGACAACGGACTTGTACTGCCTCCTCATCTGGCTCCGATACAGGTGGTTATCGTGCCTATCTATAAGAATGCCGAGATGCTGCAGAAGATTGATGAGAAGGTAGCTGGTATCGTCGCTAAACTGAAATCTATGGGCGTTTCGGTGAAATATGATAATGCCGATAACAAACGTCCGGGTTTCAAGTTTGCAGACTATGAATTGAAAGGTGTACCTGTACGACTTGTGATGGGGGGGCGTGATCTGGAAAACAATACAATGGAAGTAATGCGCCGCGATACGCTGGAAAAAGAAACCCGTTCTTGTGATGGTATCGAGGAATACGTAAAAGATCTGTTGGAAGAAATTCAAGCAAATATTTACCAGAAGGCTCTCAACTATCGTAACTCTCACATCACGAAAGTAGATAGTTACGACGAATTCAAGGAAAAGATTGAAGAAGGTGGCTTTATCCTTGCCCACTGGGATGGTACTACTGAAACTGAGGAGAAGATCAAGGAAGATACAAAGGCTACTATCCGCTGTATTCCTTTCGAAACTTTCCTGGATGATGATAAAGAACCGGGTATCTGTATGGTGACCGGTAAACCATCGGCTTGCCGCGCTTTGTTTGCTCGTTCTTATTAATAGAATTTCAGTAAGATTATAGGAGAGGGCTGCACTTCCGTATAGGAGGATGCAGCCCTTTTGAGTTTAGAACAACTGTGTTTTCAGGCCGAATGATAAACTGAGGTAATCTTTAGGTTTCAGGTATTTATTGACAAATGCACTTACTACATACAGGTCGCAGGTACTGATCTCATAGTAAAAAGTGACGGCTCTTGCTCCCAAGCGCCAACGTGGAGGAATATTGTACGTCAGCCGTTGCCCAAGGAAAATATGGATACGTATCCTGGACGAAAAACCATAATATCCTTTGGGGTATCGCTCGGGTTCATTGGTCCAGAACTCGTCACCAAATACTGTATTGAAATACATTCCACAGGCAAGTGGTTCTATAGAAAATTCCTTTCCTAAATCAATACTCCAAGGCATGTAATTTTGCTTTAGAGTCATAGTAATTTTGGTACGTTTGGAATGATATTTGGGTAGGAAACCGAGAAATATATCCGTTTCCCATTGGTTACGTTTTCCGTAATCCCATCCTGTACCCAAAGACAATAATCCCATATTACCGGCAAATTGCAGTTTTGTATGCGTGGGAATCAGGCTTTCCCAATGTTTCCGGTAACGATGGATTCGTTTATCGTAGCGGCTGTAATGCTTATTGCTAATGTCGGCACTGTCTATTTTAGTTTTTCCTTTCTCTATCCATACAGTGTCATATTTAGTAATGATAACGGTATCTCTGCATATCTGTTGCGGCTCTATGGCAATTGTTTTTGCTTCCTGGGCACAGACAGATGGCGAACATACGAGAAAGAAACACGACAGTATTTTAAAAATAGACCACTTCACGCTCATATCCGTCGGGTGTTACAGTGAATATATAGTAGGTGCGGTTTTTCATGCAGTCATTCATGTAATACATCACACCATCTTCGAAAAGATCTTCTTCAAATAAATGATGTTCATGACCCGCTGTACAGAATAGTAAGTTGGGAAATTGTGTGATGGCATACTGAAAAACATGAGCTACGTTATTGTTGAATTCGTAGCAGAAGGGGCGGATGTGCATCGCGAATATAGTACGATCGTACTCCTCGCGGCGCTCTTCAAGCTGACTGGAGATAAAATCAAAGTCCGGAATAGGGCGTGAATAGTCATACTCAATAGCATTGGTATTCAGACAGACAAACTTGATACGTCCGGCAATAAAAGAGAAATTAGGTTCACCAAAAATGGCACGATAAGTATCTTCGCCTGTGCCGATGCAGTCATGATTGCCAAGCAGACCGACATAAGGAACTTTCAGTTTATTCATGATGTCTCGTTGCCACAGGAATTCATCGGTGACTCCGAAGTCGCTGAAGTCTCCGGTGTGAACAACGAAGTCAATATCATTCCGCTTATTGAGGTGATTAACAAAGTCTAAGGTCTCATCATACCAGCGTTGTGAATCACTTATGGTAGCAAAACGAAGGGTGGTTTTATCCTTACAATTAGCTTCTATCTTTTGGATATTATAGTTGTTAATATTTGTCTGACCGCTAATACGTACGTCGTAGGGGTGATAGTCTATCATATCGCAGCCACTCACGCATAAGCCTATAAGCGGTAAGAGTAAAAGTTTAGATAGCTTCATGTGTTATGAAATTAATGTTATTAATACCTATTATAGAGAAAACTGGCTGCAAATATAGAGTTTTCTTTTTGATAAATGCTTGTCTCATCTTCTTTTTTTCTGTTCTCTTTATGCTGAACGGCTTTCGGGTGGTTGTCTATTTTTTAGACGGAGCTGTCTAATTATTAGACACTTGATGATTGGATTTGGAAAGCTAATTTCTTGATAATAAACGGTTTTTAAGTTTTGGCACGCTTTCTGCATTTATATAGAGAGAATATCATATAATTAAAATCTTGCATGATCTATGAAGTCACTTTATTATGTCACTCAAACTTTACTGCATAGTCGCAGTTCCAATCTGATAAAGATTATCTCTCTCACTTTGGGAGTTACGGTCAGTATTCTCATTTTTGCCCGTCAGGCATTCGAACTCAATTATGATACATGCTATGAAGATTACGAGCGGCTATATATAATAAAGAACATCTATTCGCTGAATGAAAAGATTACGGAGTCACACAATACTTATGGTCCTGTTGCTGCTGCTATTGCCGACGCTTTTCCTGAAGAGGTGGAAAGTGTCACTGTCACCCAGCAATGGTTTGCCAATACCGGTTGGTATAAGGATGACAGCCGCTTTGCCTGTAACGCAATGACGGGTGATTCTTGTTTCTTCTCTACCCTGGGTATTCGCCTGCTGGCAGGCAATCCGAATGAACTGACTAATCCGGATGTTATCTTTATCAGTCGAGATATGGTGCGTGAAGTGTTTGCTGATCAGAATCCAATAGGACAAATGCTGAAAATGAACAGGGAGTTGCCTATGACTGTGAAAGGGGTATTTGAAGATTTCCCTGAAAATTCTTCACTATATGGTACACAGATAGTGATTTCCCTTGCCAGTTCCTTTAAGCATGACTGGGGATATTGGGGATGGGATGGTGGTGACGGCTATACTTCCTTTGTGCGCTTGCGACATGCTGAAGATGCCGAACGGATTATTGCACGTTCACCTGAACTTGTGAAACGCTTCTTTGGCGATTATCCGGATTTTAAACTTGCTATAGGGCTTACTCCGGTAAAAAATTTTCGTATGGATGATGGAGTCAGTTCTATGCGTATTGTATGGATACTGCTTACACTGGCCACTACTATTCTTTTTATAGTGACACTGAATTATATCCTGATATCTATTTCATCCATGAGTCGGCGTGCTAAATCCATTGGCGTGCACAAATGCAATGGGGCGGATGGAAGTACTATTTTCAGTATGTTTATTCTGGAGACAGCTATTATTCTGCTGGTTTCACTGGGATGCATGGCGTTATTATTGGTTAACTTCCAAGAACCGATAGAAGATTTGCTCAACGTTACGCTTGCCGGACTCTTTGGCTGGGAGAATATATGGGCATCACTTTGTGTGATCGGTTTTCTGTTTGTTGTAGGTGGCGTACTGCCGGGGCATGTGTTCTCACGTATTCCTGTTACGCAGGTTTTCCGCCGGTATACTGAAGGCAAGAAAGGGTGGAAGCATCCGTTGCTTTTCGTACAATTTTGCGGTGTGGCTTTCATCTTTGGATTGTTGGGGGTGGTTTTGTTGCAAAGTCGTCACGTCACTACACGCGACAGAGGTTTTGATCCGGCAGGTATTGCTGTTGCCTATACATCGTTTGCAAACAGCGAAAATGCTCGTAGTACATTAGTAAATTTGCCTTATGTGGAAAGTGCAGCCAGTGGCAGCGATATGATTCTGGGAGGGCTGTCTGGTGAGTTCGTGACTACAGATGCAGGAAAAGATTACAGTATGCGCTGGCTGAGGGTAGATAAAGACTATGTCCCCTTCCTGGGATTGAAGTTTAAAGAAGGCCGAAACTTGACTAAAGCTAACGAGGTGTTGGTGAATGAAAAATTTCTGGAAGTGATGCGTTGGGAGGAGAACCCTATAGGCAGGCAAGTACGCAATCAGGAAGAAATATATGGTACTATTGTAGGTGTATTGAAAGATTTTCCTACTGCCGATCCTGCCTATGTAGCAACTCAACCTCTGTTTATTACCTATACTCCCCATTTTAACTATACAGTGATGCTTCGTCTGAAAGAACCGTTTGATGATAACCTTCACCGTTTGAATGAAGACTCACGTGAGGTATTCCCACAAAATGACTTGATTTTCACTTCATATAAGGATAAGGTGGATTTCCAGAAGCGAAGTGTTACGGACTTTCGCAATGCTACGATATTGGCAGCTATTACCATTTTATTCATTACCCTAATGGGACTGATAGGATACATCAATGATGAAATGCAACACCGGAGCAAAGAAATTGCCATCCGTAAAGTGAACGGGGCTGATGCGATATCTATCCTTATGCTTCTTTCTAAAGATGTGTTCAGGATTTCTATGCCTGCTGTTATCATCGGTATAATAGGAGCGTGGTATGTAGGTAATATGTGGCGAGAGCAGTTTATTGACACGGCAGCATTTCCGCTGATATACTATATATTGATAGCACTTGGAGTATTGGGTATTATTATCGGTTGTGTTATTTGGCGTTCCTGGCAAATAGCCGATGAAAATCCGGTGAAGAGTATTAAGAGTGAATAATAAAGAGATAATTAATAACATATAATTAAAAAACATCATGATTGAAATTAATGACATCAGCAAAGTATTCCGTACATCGGAAGTGGAAACAGTAGCGTTGAACCACGTGAATCTCAAAGTGAAAGAGGGGGAGTTTGCAGCTATTATGGGACCGTCAGGTTGCGGAAAATCAACCCTGTTGAATATTCTGGGATTACTAGATAATCCGACGGAAGGTTCATATAAACTTCTGGGACATGAAGTAGGGAATCTGAAAGAAAAAGAGCGTACACGCGTTCGTAAAGGTAAACTGGGTTTTGTATTCCAAAGCTTCAATCTGATAGACGAACTGAATGTGTATGAAAATGTGGAATTGCCTTTGACTTATCTGGGAATCAAAGCTTCTGAACGTCGCCGGATGGTGGAAGATATACTGAAACGAATGAATATCAGTCATCGTGCAAAACACTTCCCGCAACAGCTTTCCGGTGGTCAGCAGCAACGTGTAGCCATTGCTCGTGCTGTAGTTACTAATCCTAAGCTAATACTTGCCGATGAACCGACCGGTAACCTGGATTCTAAGAATGGTGCAGAAGTAATGAATCTGCTGACAGAGTTGAACCGGGAAGGGACTACCATTATCATGGTGACACACTCTCAGCACGATGCTTCTTTCGCCCATCGTACGATTCATTTGTTCGATGGCAGTATAGTGGCAAGTGTTGCAGCACAGGAAATGTAAGTTACGATTATTACAATAGTAAAGTATGAAACAAATCTATTATGTCATAAGGACTTTATTACGTGGACGCGGTTCGAATATTATCAAAGTCATTTCCCTTGGATTGGGATTGACGATGAGTATTTTGCTGTTTTCTCGTGTGGCTTTTGAACAAAGTTACGACACCTTCTACAAAGACTATGACAATTTATATCAGATATTCTCTATTTTTTCAGCTGATGGTGAACAGTTTGAGCCTCAAAAGCAAAACTGTGGCCCCGTGGCAGGTGCCATATTGGAAAACTTCCCGAAAGAAGTGGAAGCAGCCACCAGTATCGCCTATTTTCTCGGTGGTCCGTTGTATAATGGCAGTGTTCGTTTCGATGATGAGATCCTGTTGGCTGACTCACTTTTTTTCCGAACTATGGGTATTGAGGTACTGAGCGGAAATCCGGAGGATGAACTGGTACAACCGGATGTTATTTTTCTGAGCGACCGCTTGGCACAGAAAATCTTCGGCGGCGAAAATCCTATTGGAAAAGTGCTGAGCTACAATAAAGAAATAACATTTACAGTGAAGGGGACTTATGCTGCTTTACCGGAAAACACTACGATGCGTCCCGAGGGAGTTGTATCTATGCCTACAGCCTGGAGTCGCAGTTGGGGTAACTATTCCTGGCGTGGGGGAGACAGTTACTACGAATATATCCGTTTCCGTCCGGGAGCTGACAAAGAGATTATCAATGCCCGACTGGATGACATGATACAGAAATATCGACCGGAAGAGGATAAGAAAGCTTATGGCTATACAGCTTTTGTGAAACCTATCCGTGATGTATATCGAAACGAAGACCAAGTGAAACGGATGGATAGCATTATGAGTATCCTAGCTCTTGCAATTCTTTTTGTTGCAGCACTAAACTATGTATTGATATCCATCTCCTCGCTTACTTACCGCGCGAAAGCGGTGGGAGTACATAAGTGTAGTGGTGCAAGTGGAGGTACTGTATTCTCAATGTTTCTTCTGGAGACAGGTATTATCATTGTACTGGCTCTGGTGTTAATGGGATTGATATTGCTTAACTTTCAGGAGTTTATAGAAGATACTACCGCAGCCAAGCTGAGTGTACTTTTTGCACCCGATCGTATTTGGGTACCGCTTGCTGTAGTGTTGGTTCTTTTTGTTGTGGGGGGAGTATTGCCTGGTAGATTATTTGCGCGGATACCGGTGTCGCAGGTTTTTCGTCGCTATACGGAAGGTAAGAAGGGGTGGAAACGTCCATTACTTTTTATCCAGTTCGCAGGTGTGGCCTTTATCTGTGGACTGATGTATGTAGTGATGGCGCAGTACAATTATGTGAAAGATAAAGATATGGGATATAATCCGCAGCGTGTAGCTGTGGGGAATGCTTATTTTGGTAGTGAGGAGGAGAGTGGACCGGCATTGCAGTTTTTCCGTGGTCTGCCTTATGTAGAAGAAGTTTCTTCCGCGGTCAGTACCCCTATCTGGAGCTATAGTGGCTCAATGATTGAAGGAGAAAGTGGACAGTCCCTCTTCTCAACACGCTACAGTTTTGCTCTTGAAGATTACTTTAAAATGATGGGTATGACAATGAAGGAAGGTCGTGCTCCGCGTGCAGCAGATGAAATAGTAGTGAATGAGGCTTTTGCGGAGAGGATGCGTTGGGGAGACAAGGCTTTGAACCACCCGTTACGTACAGAAGGCAAGAATTTTAAAGTCGTAGGTATATTGAAAAATTTTCATATAGGTTCCTATTACCAGCCACAGGATGTCATAATGTTCGGATATACCCGTACTTTCGGTAATACTGTCCATGTGCGTCTCAAAGAACCTTTTGCTGAGAATTTACGGCGTCTGAACAAAGACGTAAACGAAGCTTATCCGGACAAAACGATTGACTTTGCCGGATTGGAACAACGAATATTGGAACGGTATAATCCGGTTCGTGTCTTTAGCAATGCTACGATATTGGCTGCGGTAACCATGTTCTTTGTCATGCTGATGGGCCTAATAGGTTATACTACGGATGAAGTGCGCCGTCGTTCCAAAGAAATTGCCATTCGTAAAGTGAATGGGGCGGAATCTTCGGGGATATTGGAGTTACTTTCAAAGGATGTCCTTTATGTAGCGGGACCGGCTGTCATTATCGGTATTATTGCCTCTGCGTACGTCAACGAGATGTGGATGGATCAGTTTGCTGCACAGGTGCCGCTTTCGTGGCCGGTATATGTGCTGATAGCATTGGTTATCCTGCTACTTATTGTAGCTTGCGTCATCTGGAAGTCATGGCGGATAGCGAATGAGAATCCGGTGAATAGTATTAAGAGCGAATAAAGAAGTTTTTAGGGTATGAAGCAAATCTATTATGTCATTCAAACGTTGCTGCGCGGGCGTGGTTCTAATGTAATCAAGGTTATTTCTCTTGGACTGGCTTTGACGATGAGTATTCTGCTTTTCGCTCGTGTAGCATTTGAGAAGAGTTGTAATACCTGCTACAAGGACTATGACCAGCTTTATCAGGTTTTCTCTATTTGGACTATAAATGGAGAACGTGACAAAGAACCAAGCGAGATGAACTTACCGGTGGTTGCGGGGACTATCCTTGAGAGCTTCCCGGATGAAGTGGAAGCTGCTGTCACCATTTGTAAGTATATGGTTACTGGTCCGTTATACAATGGTAGTGTACGTTTCAGTGATAATAAGATTATGGCTGATTCTCTCTTTTTCCGTACCATGGGTATTGAGGTGCTGACGGGAGATGCTGTACGAGAACTGCAACAGAAAGATGTTGTCTTTCTCAGTGATCGTCTGGCTCGGAAAATATTTGGTAATGAAAATCCTATCGGGAAGGTGATAAGTTACGACAAACAAATACAGTTGACTGTGAAGGGGACGTATGTCGCTGTGCCTGAAAATTCCACGATGAATCCGGAAGCTGTAATTTCTCTTGCTACGGCATGGAGTCGGGGATGGGATGATAATAATTGGAAAGGAGGAGATTCTTATTTTCAATACATTCGTTTCCGTCCAGGCGCAAAGGTAGATATTGAAAAGTTTAGTTCCCGTTTGGATACCATGGTTCAAAACCACGTTCCTCAAGATCTGATGCAGGGAGTAGGTTGTATACTTTTTGTGAAATCTATTTACGATGTATATCAGGATAGTGATATAACGAAACGTATGGTTTATATTATGAGTATTTTGGGATGTGCCATTCTGTTTATTACTGCACTGAACTATGTACTTATTTCCATTTCTTCTTTGGTGTATCGTGCTAAGGTAGTCGGGGTACATAAGTGTAGTGGCGCTTCTGGAAGTGCTATTTTCGGTATGTTTTTGCTGGAAACAGGCATTATGTTATTTATGGCAATGGGAGTAATGGTGGTACTGCTGTACAATTTCCGTGAACTTATAGAAAATACGATGGAAGTACGTATCAGATCACTCTTTATGCCGGAACGTCTTTGGATCCCGGTACTGGTGTTGTTAATATTGTTTGTGGTTGGTGCTGTACTACCGGGACAATTGTTTGCCCGGATACCTGTGTCGCAGGTTTTCCGTCGCTATACAGAAGGTAAGAAAGGTTGGAAACGACCGTTACTTTTTATTCAATTTGCAGGTGTAGCTTTTATTTGTGGATTAATGTGCGTGGTAATGGCTCAATATCACTATGTGCTGAACAAAGATATGGGATATAATGCCCGGAATATAGTTACTGGTCGTCAGCTTTATTTTGGCAATGAGGCAGAACGTGGTGTAGCTCGTCGGTTTTTGGGTAGTTTATCTTATGTAGAATCGGTAGAGTCTGCTTCTTGTCCGCCGTGTGTGGCAATGAGTGGCATGATGGTATTTAATGAAAGTGGGCAGGCTCAACTTTCTTCACGTTATTGTACAGCAACAGAGGGATATTTGAAAATGATGGGAATGGTTCTTAAAGAAGGACGTATGGCACGTGAGCGAAATGAAGCAGTGGTAAATGAAACTTTTGTCAAGATGCTATGTTGGGGAGATGATGTCTTAGGGCGTACAATACACAATGGGCACACTAGTCTGGGTGATCTTAAAGTTGTGGGAATACTGAAGGATTTTCAGATGAATTCTTATTATGTTCCACAACAACCACTTATCGTTCGGCACAATGAGTTTGGTGGTTGCATCCATATTCGTCTCAAAGAACCTTTTACAGCGAATCTTCGCAAACTGAACAGCGATGCATCTGCTGCTTTCCCCGACAAAACTGTGGATTTTACTTCTTTGGAACAAGAAATCCGGGAATTGTACAATGTTGTCCATGTCTTCCGTAATGCAACGGTGTTGGCAACTATCGTAATGTTTTTCGTTATGATAATGGGGTTGATAGGCTACGTTACTGACGAGGTACGCCGCCGTTCCAAAGATATTGCCATCCGTAAGGTGAATGGTGCCGAAGCATCGACAATCCTGGACTTATTGTCGCGCGATGTATTTTATGTAGCAGCTCCGGCAGTTACTATTGGTACGGTAGGAGCGTGGTACGTTAACGGGATGTGGATGGATCTTTTTGCTGTGCAAGTACCCTTGGGGTGGCCTGTATATGTATTGGTAGCGATTGCTAATCTGGCGATAATTACAGCATGTGTCATCTGGAAGTCATGGCGGATAGCCAACGAAAATCCCGTACAGAGCATAAAGAGCGAATAAGTTCATTTATATGTTTTCGTCTTGCTTACAGGTATCTGTAGGGCGGAATAAAAAGGGTGTAGCCTTCTGGACCGGATGGCTACACCCTTTGATATGGATGGTGTAGCCCTTTTGGGGGTAGGGTTACACCCTTTGGGGTTGAAGGTTATACCCTCTGTAGTAGTGGTGTAAATTACTCACAAAACACCCTCTTTGTTTTTCTTTCGGATATATACTCCCAGCACAATCAGGGCTGTAATAAAAGCAAAAAAATCGGCAACGGGCATACTGGTCCAGATACCATCCAATCCTATAAAACGGGGGAAGAAGATCAGACCGGGAAGCAGATATAAAAGTTGCCGGGTGAGCGAAAGGAATATACTGATTTTAGCTTTTCCGATACTCTGGAAAAAGTTACCGATCACAATCTGGGCACCCACCAATGGGAACATCAGCACACAAATGCGGACACCGCGGGAAGCAATATCAATCAGTTCCTGATCATTTGTGAAGATAGCGGATACTGCATGTGGGAAAAGTTCGCAAATAAGGAAACCGCTGCTTGTGATACACACACCAGTCAGAATGCTCAGTTTCAGTGTTTGTTTCACACGGTCGTGCTTTTGTGCACCGAAGTTATATCCTACGATGGGCTGCATACCCATAGTCAATCCTAACACAATCATTATATAGAGGGTGAGCAGGCGATTGATGATACCATAAGCTCCGATAGCCATATCACCCCCGTGACGTTGCAACGAGTTATTAATGATAATCACAATAGCACAGGCACATACATTCATCAGGAAAGGAGACATGCCGATTGAAAAGATGCTACTGATGATGCGTTTCTTCAGTTTCCAAAAGTCCGGACGGAAACGAACGAAACTATCCTTATCAAGGAAATGCTTCACAACCCATACCATACCGATGAACTGTGAAATAACGGTTGCCGTAGCTGCTCCACGAATTCCCCAGTCAAAATGGAAAATGAAGATAGGAGCAAGGATGATGTTACAGACCACTGTTACCATGGAAGTCAACATCGCCTTTTTAGGATATCCTGTGGCACGCATAATATTGTTTAGCCCGATCATTGTATAAGTAATTGGGGTGCCTGCCAGGATAATTTGCATGAAGTCACGTGCATAAGGTAATGTTTCGGAACTGGCACCGAAGAATCTTAATATATCATCCAGAAATAGAAAAGCAAGTCCACCGAATACTACTGCATTAATCAGACAAAACATCAGCGTATTTCCCAGTACTTCAGTTGCTCCGTCTAAATCTTTTTGCCCCAGACGGATGGATGAAATGGTAGAACCGCCTGCTGATACCAGCGTACAGAATGCTACCACAAGGTTCATCAAGGGGAATGTAATAGCCAATCCGGCAATACCCATTGCACCTACACCATGACCAATGAAGATACTGTCGATAATGTTGTATAGGGAAGTTATTGTCATGCCGATAATAGCGGGTATGGAATACTGCAACAGCAGTTTTCCGATGCTCTCGGTACCTAATATGTGAGGGTTATTATCCATAACTATTTATCTAAAGAAAGTGATGAGTCCGCGTTCGTCCGCTCCGGTCCATGTCGTCCGCGTATCTGGTATTCGCAGCAAAGTTACTCATTTATTTGCTCGGTTCAAGGATTATTCTGACCTTTGTATCGTAATAGATAAGGTATTAACATTATAAGGTAAAAGAAAGTTTATATGGCTGAAACTAAAAACATCGCCGTTCTCTTCGATTTCGACGGTGTCGTTGTCGACACAGAGACGCAGTACAGCGTTTTTTGGCATAAAATGGGAGTAGATTACTTAGGTATGGAAGATCTGGAAAGTCGTGTTAAGGGACAGACCCTGATGTATATCTACGATACCTTCTTTCCCGGTATGACAAAAGAGAGAGAGGAAATCACTGTAGGTCTCGACCGCTTCGAACAGGATATGTCATACGATTTTGTTCCCGGGGTGGAGGAATTTATTGCCGATCTTCACCGTAATGGTGTGAAAATGGCTGTAGTTACCAGCTCCAATGATAAGAAAATGGAAGCTGTATACCGTGCTAAACCTGAAATTAAAAGTATGTTCAACCGTATTCTCACAGCAGAAATGTTCACTGCCTCTAAACCTGCACCTGATTGTTTTCTGCTTGGTATGGAAGTATTTGGTACTACTCCGGAAACAACTTATGTTTTCGAGGATTCCTTTAATGGTCTGAAAGCCGGAATGGCTTCCGGTGCTACAGTTATTGCTCTGGCTACCACTAACTCACGGGAAGAAATTACCCCGTTGTGCCACTATGTTCTGGATGATTTCCAGGGATTCACTTACGATAAATTAACTGAATTGCACAAGTAAAGGGAAAAAGGATTACCTTTGCGGCGATAAATAAAAGTACGAACTACAATTTACGATATATGATTTGCAACGTGTATCTGTACACAGTCAAAATTGTACATTGTAAATGATTAAATTGTAAATGAAACTATGGCTGGATATATTTCAGATGACACTCGTAAAGTGACTACTCATCGCCTTGTTGAAATGAAGCAAAGAGGCGAAAAGATTTCTATGTTGACATCCTATGATTACACTATGGCACAGATTGTGGATGGTGCAGGTATGGATGTAATCCTTGTGGGTGATTCTGCCAGTAATGTAATGGCTGGTAATGTGACGACACTTCCGATCACCCTTGATCAGATGATCTATCATGCTAAGTCTGTAGTTCGCGGAGTAAAACGTGCTATGGTTGTAGTGGATATGCCTTTCGGTTCTTACCAGGGCAATGAGATGGAAGGTCTTGCTTCTGCCATCCGCATTATGAAAGAGAGTCATGCAGATGCCTTGAAACTGGAAGGTGGCGAAGAAATAATAGGTACTGTAAAGCGTATTTTGAGCGCAGGTATTCCTATTATGGGGCATCTGGGACTGATGCCGCAATCTATCAATAAGTATGGTACTTACACTGTTCGTGCTAAGGATGATGCCGAAGCTGAGAAACTGGTACGTGATGCCCATCTGCTGGAAGAGGCAGGATGCTTTGCCATTGTGTTAGAGAAAATTCCGGCGGAATTGGCAGAACGTGTAGCAAGTGAACTTACTATTCCTATTATTGGTATTGGTGCCGGTAGTGGAGTAGACGGACAGGTGCTGGTAATTCAGGATATGCTGGGTATGAATAATGGTTTCCGTCCTCGTTTTTTACGTCGTTATGCCGATTTGCATACGATAATGACTGATGCTATAAGCCGTTATATATCTGATGTGAAGAACTTAGACTTCCCGAATGAGAAAGAGCAATATTGATAATCTTTGGTCGCTGGGATTTATGCGAATATGCATGGCTAATTTCCTGTTGTTTGCATCCCTATATATGCTATTTCCGGTACTACCTGCGGTGATGGTGTCACGCTTAGGCGTTTCTACTGCACAGATGGGTAGTATGTTTTTGGTGTTTGCGGTGGGTATGTTCCTTGTAGGGCCATTTCACGCATATCTGGGAGATGCATATAAGCGAAAGCACGTGCTTGTCTACTCCACATTTATAATGTTGGCAGCGACGGTGGGTTATCTATTTGCTGATACTTTTACGAAATTGCTGTTACTTGCCGTTGTGCAGGGAGGAACTTTCGGATTAGCAGCCACAGCGGGAATTACAGTTGCTATTGATATTACAAATTCTCCGCGCCGTAGCGCAGGGAATATGACGTATGCTTTGGCGGCTCGTCTGGGTATGCTGGTGGGAGTGGGAGTAGGAGTATGGATGTTCCAGCTCAAAGGCTTCAGTATGGTAGTGTATCTTTCCGCATTGTGCGGTATATTTAGTATACTGTTTGCATTGCGGGTGTATGTTGCTTTCCGTGCCCCTATAGGTATAGGACGTTGTAATATCGACCGTTTTTTACTGTCACGGGCTTGGCTGCCTGCCCTCAATGTAGTGCTGATAGCTTTTGTGTCGGGGATAGTAATACCTATAATAAAGGATGGGGATTACAGTGCGACTTTCTTCCTGCTTGTTTTGGTGATACTTACAATACCTCTTACGAAGATATTCGTCAAGCTTTCGCAGCATTGCCAGCGTGGAACAGCCAATACAACTTGCCATTTGGCTATGGAAACGGGGATTTTAATAGGTATTGCAGTATGTTGCTTCCTGTCAAACAACATAGAACTGTATTCTATGTATGAAGACGGTTCCTGTGTTGGGCAGCCACACTTTTATGTAGATTTTCAATTGATCTATAAAATCATAGGTGTGGGAATCATTGTAGCACTACTGTTTTATTTTCTACTGACACGTCCCTATTATAAGAGAAGACGAGTGAGATAAACCCGTGTCAAAACAAATATGGGATAAAAATAATCCCTCCAATGATTGCCGCCGCAACAGCGCATACCAGCACTGCACCGGCGGCAATATCTTTTACTTGTCCTGCAATGGGATGACGCTCCGGTGATACCAGATCCACCAATCTTTCAATTGCTGTATTGAAAAGTTCCGCAGCTACGACCACACCAATACAAAGGATAATGATCATCCATTCCGTACGTGTAATGTCAAAAAGAAACCCTGCACCTATCACGATTATTGTAGTAATCAGATGGAAACTAAGGTTCTGTTCTTTCCCAATACATTGTCGGATGCCTTTCCAAGCGTATCCAAAGCTTCGGATTTGTTTCTTAAAATCGTATTTCATATTCAATAGTTACATGTTACAAGCTACAAGTTACAAGTAGATTTGTGAAGGCATACTGAAAAGTACTAGTCACTTGTAGCTCGTAGCTTACTCAGTTTCTTGAAACTTGTTTCACTCCTTTTACTGTTCTCAACTTTTTTATAAGTGTTTCCAAACGTCCCGTATCGCCTACCATAATTGTCATAGTGCCGGAGAATAGTCCGTCATGAGAGTCTATACCGATGGAGCGTAGAGAAATATCATTTTCTTTAGATATGATCGAGGTGATGTTAGTTACAATACCAATATCATCATGGCCTACCACACGAAGCGTTATAGGATATTGTGTACCTTGCGATTTACCTGCCCAACGTGCTTTTACAATCCGGTATCCGAATCGTTCGCGTAGTTGAGTGGCATTGGGACAATCGCTACGATGTATCTTAATACCACCGGTCACACTCACAAAGCCAAATACATCATCTCCATAAATCGGGTTACAGCAACGTGCTAACTTGAAGTCCAACCCTTTCAGATTCTGATCGATTACCAGTACATCTTCTTTTGAACGAGTGATTTCATCATTCTGCGTTTGTTGTAGGTTATATCCTTCAGCACTACGGTATATAATGTCGTCATGCGTATCATTTTCCCGTCTCTGTTGTTCCAGATATTTGTCGATAATTTCGTTTACATCCAATGTTTCATCGGCAATGTTTTGATAGAAGTCAGTCACAGTCTTGAAACCGAGGCGTTTAATGAGGCGCATCATGACAGCTTCATCATACTCTATTTTCCGGTTTTTGAATTTCCTTTCAATAGTTTCTTTGGCAAAGGCATGCTGGCGGGCAACCATCTCTTTCAAAGCTTGGCGTATCTTGGTACGTGCTTTGGAGGTAGTCACGATGTTCAGCCAGTCCTGCTTCGGTGTCTGGGTATTCGAGGTCATGATTTCTACCTGATCACCACTGTTCAGTACCTGACGAAGTTGCGCATTCTTGCCATTAACTTTTGCACCGATACACTTGCATCCCAATTTACTATGGATATGAAAAGCAAAATCCAGCACTGTTGCACCTTTACCTAACTTAAACAGATCACCTTTCGGGGTGAACACAAAGACTTCATCCTCATACAAATCCAGTTTGAACTGGTCCATAGCTTCCAATCCATTGCTATCTGAATTTTCCAAAGCCTCACGTACCGTAGTCAGCCATTCATCCAATCCTGTTTCACCCTTCACACCTTTATAGCGCCAGTGGGCGGCCAAGCCTCGTTCGGCAATATCGTCCATGCGTTCAGTACGTATCTGTACTTCTACCCATTTACCTTCAGGGCCCATCACGGTGATGTGCAATGATTCGTAGCCATTACTTTTGGGCACGGATAACCAGTCGCGCAGACGTTTGGGATTGGGTTGATACATATCTGTTACAATGGAATAGGCTTGCCAGCATTCCTGTTTCTCCTTCTCCACAGGTGAGTCCAGAATGATACGTATGGCAAAAAGGTCATACACTCCTTCGAAAGGGCATTTCTGCTTCTTCATTTTTTGATAGATGGAGTGGATGGACTTTGTACGTCCTTTGATGTGGAAATGTAGTCCGGCCTCTTCCAGCTTTTTCTGCATCGGGGTGATAAAAGCTGCAATATACTTATCGCGGGATGCCTTTGTTTCGTTTAGTTTATCCTTAATATGGTAATAGACCTCTTTTTCTGTATATTTCAGGGAGAGGTCTTCCAGTTCCGATTTCAGCTTATATAACCCCAATTTATGGGCGAGGGGAGCATAGAGATATGCAGCCTCGTTGGCCACTTGTCGGCGGGCTTCGTCGTTCTTACTATCTTTAATCTGCCGCATGATATTCACACGGTCAGCAATCATTATCAGGATTACGCGCATATCTTCCGCAAAAGAGAGCAACAGATTGCGAAAGTTTTCCGATTCGATAGTCGGGCTTTTGGAATAAAGTTCATTTACGCGTATCAGTCCACGGATAATGCCGGCCACATCTTCACCGAAAGCAGCCTGCACCTCTTCGGGAGTACAAGCTCCGTTTCTCACACTTTCGTGCAACATAATACCCAGAATCGACGCCCGCTTCATTCCGATTTCTTCGGCAACGATAACGGCAGTCTGCATATCCTTAACCAGTGGATTTAATCCGAAAGTGTCGCGTTGAACCCGGTTATCCTTTATAGAGTTGATAAGATGTGTTTTCAGTTTTCTGCAGTCGCCCTTCTGTAATGTCTCACCGGTCAACTGTAATAATTTTCGGTAGAGAGAGAAGAGCAATTTCTTCTCTTCAGTAGTGAAAAATTCATCTCTTTCCATAATCGTCCATTTTTGTGGTGTAAAGGTAGTTTTTTTCTTCTTTTTCTTGATAGGGCTTGCAGTTTTTTTGTATTTTTGGCAATCAATTAATAAAAATAGATAATATGATAACACCGCAAGACAAAGAGTTGCTTACGCAAAAAGGTATCTCAGAAGAACAGATAGCCGAACAACTGGCTTGTTTCGAGAAAGGTTTTCCATATTTGAAGCTGGCTGCTGCCGCTTCTCTGGAAAAAGGAATTCTGGCTCCTGCAGCAGATGAGCAAAAGCTCTATCTCGATGCATGGGACGCTTATACCCGGACAGATAAGGTTGTAGTGAAGTTTGTTCCTGCATCAGGTGCAGCGAGCCGTATGTTCAAGAATTTGTTCGAATTTCTCGGAGCTGATTATGATGCCCCCGAAACTAAATTTGAAAAGACATTCTTTGAACAGATTGAAAAATTCGCTTTCTATGATGATTTGAATGCTGCCTGTGAGAAGATGTCTGGAAAAGATATTTCTGCGTTGGTGTCTGAAGGAAACTATAAAGCCGTAGTTGCTGCACTGCTTGAAGCAGCAGGATTGAATTACGGTGCATTGCCGAAAGGTCTGCTGAAATTCCACAGATATGAAGACGGTAACCGTACACCGCTGGAAGAACATCTTGTAGAGGGTGCGCTCTATGCAGCTAATAAGAATGGTAAAGTAAATGTGCATTTTACAGTTTCTCCCGAACACCGCCGTTTGTTTGAAGCATTGGTAGCAGATAAAGCGGCTGTTTATGCAAAGAAATACGGAGTAGATTATAATGTAACTTTCTCTGAGCAGAAACCGAGTACGGATACAATTGCTGCCGATATGGATAATCAACCTTTCCGTGATAATGGTAAGTTGCTGTTCCGTCCGGGTGGCCATGGTGCATTGATCGAAAATCTGAATGACCTGGATGCAGATGTGATCTTTATTAAGAACATCGATAATGTGGTACCCGATAAGCTGAAAGGTGATACTGTGCTCTACAAAAAGTTGATTGCCGGAGTATTGGTTGCTTTGCAACAAAAGGCATTTGCTTATCTGGAACTTTTGGACAGTGGCAGATATACTCACGAACAGGTGATTGAAATCCTGCAATTCCTGCAAAAGAAACTCTTCTGTAAGAACCCTGAAACCAAGAATCTGGAAGATGCCGAACTTGTACTTTATCTGAAAGAGAAGCTGAACCGCCCGATGCGTGTATGCGGTATGGTGAAGAATGTAGGCGAACCGGGTGGTGGTCCGTTCCTGGCATATAACAGTGACGGAACTATTTCTTTGCAAATTCTTGAAAGCTCCCAAATTGATATGGATGATCCGGAGAAGAAAGAAATGTTTGAGAAAGGAACGCACTTTAATCCTGTAGATCTGGTTTGTGCCGTACGTGATTATAAAGGCCATAAGTTTGACCTTGTAAACTTCGTAGATAAAGCTACCGGTTTTATTTCTTACAAATCGAAGAATGGTAAGGATCTTAAGGCACTGGAACTTCCCGGTTTATGGAACGGTGCAATGAGTGACTGGAATACGGTATTTGTAGAGGTGCCTCTAAGTACATTCAATCCGGTGAAGACGGTGAATGATTTGTTGAGAGAACAACATCAATAAATGATACTTGCGGCTGCGTAGGTCGACGCTTATAGCTGCGTTGCCCCTCACTTATATAAGCGCAAGCTTACGCTTATATAAGTGAGGGGCAACGCAGCTATAAGTGTTTTTTTTTATTAGAACTCCACCGTAAGTCCGATTGACGGTAAAACTGTTCCACTTTCCTGTTTTAAATACTTCATTTTATATCTTTGTTCTCCAATGGGAGCAGAAGGATTTTCAATAACTCCTGTACTCATAATCACATCCTGCTGTTTCAGTTTGCTTCCTGTTATATTCTGTATATCAATGTAAAAGCCTACCATGCAACGATGGAAATAGAACGACTTATCTATACGAACATCGAATTGGGCAAAGTTAGGAAGTCGTTCCGTATTATACTTTGAATAATCATAATAGGGACGTCCTTGCGCATTCCATGCTTCAACCAATGAAGACTTATCTTCGTCATAAGGAGTATAAGGGGCACCACCGATATAACTGAGTTTGCCTCCAATGCTCCAACGGCGAGGCAGATTGTAGGTGCCACTGACGTTGAGGATAAAACGATTATCCCACGCAGAGGGGATATTACGGAATTCACTACGGAATAATGTGAGTGAAGATACAAAATTAAATTGTCCCGGTACTTGCCAACGCAACATGGTTTCTATGCCATAAGCTCGTCCGCGCTCTGTAGGAATCAGTACTTCGTTGCCTACAGTACCATAATCATCTCCTTTACAAGCCAATGGGATATTATCCCGTACGGAAAGGGGCATGCGCCCATATCGTTTGAAGAATCCTTCCGCCGAGACCATCAACCTGTCTTCCAAATGCCAGTCAAGCCCAAGACTGGTTTCTATAACCTGCATGTATTTAAGGTTCTTATTTATATAGATGCCGTCATTGTCTTTAAATCCTAAAGCTGTATATGGAGGGAGTTGATAATACAAACCTGCACTTCCACTTAATGCCCATTGCTTGGTAAGATCATAGGATAATGAAAAACGGGGAGAAAGTTGCTTCCATAACTCTTTCATTTCCTGATTGTAATTATTGCCATCTGTCCGGATACCTGCTGATGCGGAGAACCGTTTATTCGTGCTGATATAGTCTGTGGAGAAGAAACCGCCCCAGCTGAATATGTTCAAATCCGTGTGGTAGATAGAACTGGAACTGAGTATCCGTTGTTTGGTACGGTTGGTGTAATTAGAATAATTCACTTCGACACCTTCTTTCAAAGTCCATTGTCCCAGTCTTGTTCGATTTTCAAAACGAAGGGTAGTCTTTTGCTCTACAGATCGCAGACGGAGGGTCAGATTATCTTCGGAAGAATCATCGTTATTCAGATATTTCACATTACGATTATTCAGATAATTATGGCTTAGCGTGAGTGTCTGTACGTGTTTTCCTGCATAATGGCGATAAGATGCTCCTACGGTGAATGTTTCCTGATGAATGGTAGGGAGATAACTTAATATATATTCCGCATCTTCTCCTTTCTCGTCCGTGTTCAGTTTCATTTTATCAATTCCTACCAGACCCAGTACAGTCAGTTCATCATGTGCTGATAATTTTGTCTTTAGTTTGAATTGCCCGTCAATGAAATTAGGCAGGAAAGGTAGGCCCAATGCCTTGAATAATAATTGCAGATACGATTGTCGGATAGAGAACAGGTACGTCGTTTTATCACTCAGGTGTCCGTTACCACTGAAGGATACTTCGGAAGCTCCCAAGGTTGCTTTATAAGTCTGTTTATCCGGATTACCATCTCTCAAACGGAAATCTAATACAGAACTCATTGCTCCGGAACGATCCGCTGGAAATGCTCCGGTATAGAAACTGATTTCCCGTATCAAATCTGCATTAACGATGCTAACCGGGCCACCTGATGCTCCTTGTGTAGCAAAGTGATTGATATTCGGGATTTCTATTCCATCCATATAGAAACGATTTTCCGAAGGTGATCCACCCCGTACAATCAAATCGTTTCTGTATCCGATAGGTGAGAACGATACACCTGGATATGCCCGCACAATTCGCGAAATATCCCGGTTTCCACCCGGACTTTTTTCTATCTCTTGTAGCCCAATAATACGCATACTTACCGGACTCTCCACCGTTTTCCTGAAAGGAGAGGGGGTAACCACAATTGCAGCCAGCATATTTTCATCTTCTTCCATCTCAATCTCAATGAAAGGTGTAGAGGCAGAAACCAGATACTCGGAAGTTACAGCACTTTTATATCCTATCAGCGTTGCTTCGAAACGATAAATCCCAGGTGGTACTTGTTCTATATGGAATATACCCAGTGAATCTGTGGACGCTCCTTTTCCTGGGATACCAGCAACCACTACGTTGGCATATGCCAACGGTTGTCGAGATTGTTTATCAATGACTTTTCCGCGCACGGAGTAGTTGACCGTAGCAGCGTAGATGCACACATTGCACAGTAGCAGTGAAAGTGTCAGTATAATATGTTTGCTTGTTACCATATATGCAAATATAGATATTATTGATATATAATAGATGGAACAGGGGCATAAAAAAACTGTCCGGAAATTATTCCGAACAGTTCTCATTTGTTGTTTAGCTGTAAGATTAATATCTTCCACCGCGGTCGCCGCCATAGCCACCACCACGATTGCCGCCGCCGTAACCACCGCCACGGTTGCCACCGCCGTAACCGCCACCACGATTACCGCCGCCGTAACCACCACCACGGTTGCCGCCTGCAGGTCTTTCTGTTCTGGGGCGAGCTACGCTTACTGCGATATTCTTACCTTCAAATTCTGTTTCGTTAAGAGTGTCAATAGCCTTCTGACCTTCTTCATCATTCGGCATTTCTACGAAGCCGAAACCGCGTGAACGTCCCGTCTCTCTGTCGTTAATAATGTAGGCTGAAGTTACTTCGCCATACTGTGAAAATAATTCCTGTAAGCTGTCACTGTTTGTGTTCCAGCTTAAGTTTGCAACATAAATGTTCATTTCTTTTTGTAAGTTAAAATTGTTATTTATTAATGATTGAGATCCGCACGGCGTTCATACCTCGCGTACCGCGTTCAATTTCAAATGTAACGTTGTCTCCTTCTGTTATACCTTCAGGAGCAGAAGTAATATGGAAAAAATATTTTTCACCACTTCCTAAATCTTTTATAAAACCATAACCTCTGGATACATTAAAATGTTCAATGCGTCCGTTTAAAGGCAGAATTTCTTCTGCTTCGCCTTTTTTAGGAATTGATATTTCTATTTCAGAAGCATCTATTTCCTCTTTAGGCTTTACACCTTCAGGTGTAGAATGAAGAATACCGTTTTCGTCTACGTATGCCAGCATCTCTTCGAAGCTACGGCTACCACTGCTCAAGCGTTCTTCTTTTCTTTTCTGTTTTTCTTCTCGCTTACTCTGTTTCGCTTTTTCTCTGTCTCTTTTACTTGATGTTACTCTTTTTACTGCCATTCTAAAATTATTATATATTATGCAGTTTAAAAACACTGCACTTAGTTTTTCTGACTAATGGTAGCATGCAATCATTCAGGACTAGCATACAACAATTGAATCATATAATGAACAAAGGAGCTGATTGTGAGGTCAAATTTGGAATGGAATAATTTGCGGAATCCCGCAAAGGCAAACATGCACAAAGAAGATTTCAGAATAAACCCTATTGTTTATGGTACAAAGATACAGATAAAAATGAGCTATCCATTTGTTTTTTCAATTATTTAAAGCTGTAGCTACTTATTTTTTTATGTACATTTGTGCTTCTTAATATAAACACATAGCAAAAATGAAGAAAATTTTATTGTTAGGTTCCGGTGAACTGGGTAAGGAGTTCGTTATTTCTGCCCAACGCAAAGGCCAATATATCATTGCCTGCGATTCCTATGCCGGAGCGCCTGCCATGCAAGTGGCTGATGAGTGTGAGGTGTTCAGTATGCTTGACGGCGATGCTTTGGAACGTGTAGTACGCAAACATCAGCCGGATATTATTGTACCGGAAATTGAGGCCATCCGCACAGAGCGTCTTTATGATTTTGAAAAAGAAGGTATTCAGGTAGTACCCAGTGCGCGTGCTGTGAATTTTACTATGAATCGCAAGGCTATCCGTGATCTTGCTGCCCAGGAATTGGGCTTGAAAACTGCTAAATATTTTTATGCCAAATCTTTCGATGAGTTGAAAGCTGCTTCTGAGAAAGTTGGTTTTCCTTGTGTGGTGAAACCATTGATGTCTTCTTCTGGAAAAGGACAGTCTCTTGTGAAGAGTGCGGATGAACTGGAACATGCCTGGGAATATGGTTGCAACGGTAGTCGTGGTGATATAAAGGAACTTATTATTGAAGAATTTATAAAGTTTGATAGCGAAATAACTCTGCTTACTGTAACGCAGAAGAATGGCCCTACATTATTTTGTCCTCCTATCGGTCATGTACAGAAAGGAGGAGACTATCGCGAAAGTTTCCAGCCGGCTCACATTGATCCTGCTCACTTGAAAGAAGCACAGGAAATGGCTGAAAAAGTAACACGCGCTCTGACGGGTGCCGGTCTTTGGGGAGTTGAATTTTTCTTGAGTCATGAAAATGGGGTGTATTTCTCGGAACTTTCTCCGCGTCCACATGATACGGGCATGGTGACTTTAGCCGGTACACAAAACCTGAATGAGTTTGAACTTCATTTGCGTGCAGTACTCGGCCTGCCCATTCCAAATATCAAACAGGAAAGGATAGGAGCCAGTGCTGTTGTTCTCTCAACAATTGCCAGCCAGGAACGTCCGAATTATAGAGGTATTGAGGAGGTAACAAAGGAAGAGGATACCTATATTCGTATTTTTGGTAAGCCGACAACACGTGTTAACCGTCGTATGGGAGTAGTGTTGTGTTATGCCCCGCTGAATTCAGATTTGGATGCATTACGGGACAAAGCAAAACGTATTGCTGAAAAAGTAGAGGTATATTAAGATTTACTTTCTATATAATAAGATAACAGTTGTCACATTCTTTGCGACAACTGTTGTCCTATTTCGCAACTACTATTTCAACATCATATCCGATAAAAAGTCCGCTTTCAATGACTCCGGTAATCGCTTTTAAATTTTCTTCCAAAGAAGGATCAATATAACTGAAGCGGGTATCAAGAATAAAATTACCATTTTCAGTCAGAACAGGTCCATCTTTTCCACCGGCAAGACGCAGTGTTATTTCAGAAGCTCCTAATCGCCGCATCTCACTCTCTACAAAAGTCAATGCGCTTGGAAATACTTCTACAGGTATTGGGAAGCGGCTCCCCAAATGATCAACCAGTTTTGTGTCGTCAATAATAATGAAACTCTTACCACTACTTTTTATCAGAAGTTTTTCTTTAAACATGGCTCCACCACGTCCTTTTATCAGATTCCGTTCCGGATCTACTTCATCAGCACCATCAAAAGCCCAATCCGGACGTTTATTCCAAAGAGTAGTTTGTGGTATACCCAGTTGTATGCAGCTCATGGAAATTTCAGCAGAGGCAGGGATAACCTCTATGTGCAGAGATTCTTTGCGAATACGTTCCGTCAATGCAAATAATGTAAGGTAGACAGTAGAGCCGGAACCAGCCCCAATCACATCACCTTCTTTCGCCATTGCAGCAATTTCTTGCGCTACGATTTCTTTTCCTTCACGATTGATAATTGCATTCGACCATTGCAAATGATTTATCAGTTGATTATCCCATTTCATAATTGGAGTGTTAATCGTTATTGTCTTCCTCGTCGTCAGTCAGATTGTTCAACTCTACTTCAAGGTCAACTAACTCTTGTTCCCAAATTTTTCTGATGTTTGCCGGCGTATCTTTGGGAGCTTCTTTGATACGTTTTTGAGCTAATGATACTTCATGCTCCAGCTGTGAACGTCTACTCATAAGTCATTCTTTTTTATAGTTATATAAGTAAATAACATATTATTCTGCGTATTCGTTTTCATTTTTTGTAAAAACTATGTGTTATCCGAATAGCTCGGGATAGATTTCTCCATCACCACCGGATACATCAAGACTCTGTAGTAGTTTACCGTCAGGAGCATAGAAAAGCTGAATTTCTTTGTCGGAGTTATACTCTTCTATATCGATGATTACTACAGTAGGCATTTTGGGGAAGGTAATTATCTTTATATATCTGATTCGTATGGGAGGTGTCTCTGTCTGCATGAATGCTTTAGCTATGGGAGCAGGGACGTCCTCCAGGCTTCCGACATTTGTCTCTGTCATTATCCACTGGGCATTGTTGCCGAACCAAACGTTCATTTCGTGGTTATCCGATACGAATCCGGCAATATGGTAATCATTTTTATGTTCCCATTCTACGTTCGCTACTTTAGGGTACATCTTTCTGAATACTTCCTGCACCTTTTCGGGTGTATTATCGGCATGCACAGAGACAGATATCAGCAACAATATGCTTCCCAATAAATTGATTTTAAACTTTTTCATAATCAAGGTCTATTTTTGCTTGTCATTAGAAACAACCTGAGGAGGCTTTTGTTTGCGGTTTTTTTGATCCAATGAAACAATTCGTTGAGTCTGCGATATCAAGTATCGTTTAATGTACTATTTTTTTTAAGTAACCCGTTGGCGGGATTACCGGTTTCTTCCTTGTACCCGGAAAGGGACAAAGCCAAACTTGGAGCATACTTGATCCGTACCAACTCCGTACCAAATTCGGTTGAAGGTACCTCTATACGGGAATGGTACGGAGCAAGTAGGGGCTTGATCCCTTTTTGGTGCGTCTCTGACAGGAGGCTGAGTCATTTCTAATCCCTTCGGTATATTCTTAATTCCTGTTTAAAATATAGTGCTATTTCCGTCTTTTTCTTGGCAAACTGTTAACAAGGCGGGTGTAACTATTAAACCTTGTTGTAAAACGCAGTGAAATGACTCTGAAATTTGGAGAAATCAAGAAAAGCCGTACCTTTGCAATGTGTTTTTCATAGTATTAGATTTAAGGTTAACAAAAGATTGGCTGTCTGGGATAGATAGCCTTTTTTTATGTCTTCTTGTTACTACTCTTCTCCAAGAAAATCATAGGATGGTGCAAAGAACAGAGTTCCTGTAATTGCAGTACTGAAATCTAGCAAACGGTCGGTGTTACCTACCGGATTTCCAATAAACATACTTTCCAGCATCTGACGTGTAGTACTGAATGTACTTGCATAACCTATAAAATAGGTGCCATATTCTCTTTTTGCCGTATTTGCAAAGGGCATATTTGCACGTACGATTTTCAGATCATCACCGATATTAGCAACGGCATTGTGTGCATTCGCCGGTTTTTCTTCATCCGATAACTCCACATCATTGAATTTACGTCGGCCTATCACTTTTTCCTGTTCTTCTACCGAAAGGGCATTCCAGGCATCCATGTCATGAATATATTTCTGCACAAATACATAACTTCCACCGGCAAAATCAGGATCTTCTTCACCAACTACGGCAAAGTGATAAGGATTTTCGTCTACAGCCGGAGATTCTGTTCCATCTACGAACCCAATGATTGCTTTGCCATCCATATATCTAAAACCATGAGTTTCATCAATAGCTTCAACAGCGCCTTTCAGCTTTTCATCAATAATAGAGGCAAACTCGTAACATAACCCCATTTGCTTAGCGCGGATATGAAACAATATATCACCAGGGGTAGATACTGCTATTTGTTTACTTCCCTTGATTTCCTTAAAAACTTCTAGTTCTTTGGGCCTACCTTTGCCTGGGAAAATACGGTCCCATACGTCTGCACCAAAGCTTATCGTGCTACTGAACTGTGCATCGGGGAAACGGTTACGCATACTACGTATTAATGCCGAGAAATTGGCACATACATCTTTTACTTTCTCAACTGAATCAGGAGATTGATTTAATTTGTAAACAATAAAAATGGCATTTTCGCCTTGTCTTTCAGTTACATCCTGTGGGGTGTTTCCTGCGAATGGATTTTGATGTGAATTCATGCTTTTTCCTTTCATTAAATTTATACTTCAAAAGATAACTTGCTAAATGTTGTTTTGTTCATACAAAAATAACAGAATTCCTTCTTTGTATCTGTTGGTGAATGCTTAAGCAACGTTAAATGGATGTCGCTTTTTTGTTCTGATTGTAGTAATAATAGTTCAAAAGGGTATAATTTATAGAAAAAACGTTTTCATAGAGTACAATCTGAAAGTTTTTGTGTTTACATTTGCAAAGTTGCTTATGTAACTATCCCGTTAGAATTAAGATTTGAAGCTTTGAACAAAAACTATTCAATAGGTGTTAAGCTCATAGCAGCGGAATGACAAGAACGCGACTCGAAGAGTTTAGAAAAAGAGAAATTATATAAAAAGATTGCTTATGTCACAAATTATCGGACATATCTCTCAGGTCATCGGACCGGTAGTAGACGTCTATTTTGAGGGTACGGATGCCGAATTGATGCTTCCAAGTATCCATGACGCACTGGAGATAAAAAGATCAAATGGAAAAACATTAATCGTAGAAGTGCAGCAACACATCGGCGAGAACACGGTGAGAACCGTAGCCATGGATAGTACAGACGGCTTGCAGAGGGGTATGAAAGTGCATCCCACAGGCGGTCCTATTACTATGCCGGTGGGCGACCAGATTAAAGGTCGGTTAATGAATGTAGTGGGTGATTCCATCGACGGTATGAAAGAGCTAGACCGTGCCGGTGCTTATCCCATACACCGTGATCCTCCTAAGTTTGAAGATTTGACTACCGTACAAGAGGTGCTCTATACAGGTATCAAGGTTATCGACTTGCTGGAACCTTATAGCAAGGGTGGCAAGATCGGTTTGTTCGGTGGAGCTGGTGTAGGCAAAACAGTACTGATCCAGGAACTCATCAATAACATTGCCAAGAAACAACATGGTTTTTCTGTGTTTGCAGGAGTAGGAGAGCGTACCCGTGAAGGTAACGACCTCTTGCGTGAAATGATTGAATCCGGTGTGATCCGTTATGGTGAGGAGTTCAAAAAAAGTATGGAAGAAGGAAACTGGGACTTGTCTAAAGTGGATTACAATGAAGTGGAGAAATCACAGGTTTCTTTAATATTCGGTCAGATGAACGAACCTCCCGGTGCACGTCAATCTGTGGCATTATCCGGACTGACAGTAGCTGAGTCTTTCCGCGACCAGGGTGCTGAAACCGGTGGCTCGCGTGATATATTGTTCTTTATAGATAATATTTTCCGTTTTACACAAGCTGGTTCCGAAGTATCTGCTTTGCTGGGACGTATGCCTTCGGCTGTAGGTTACCAACCAACGTTGGCTACTGAAATGGGTGCGATGCAAGAACGCATCACTTCTACCCGCGATGGTTCTATCACTTCCGTGCAGGCTGTATATGTACCTGCTGATGACTTGACCGACCCGGCGCCTGCTACTACCTTTACACACTTGGATGCCACGACGGTATTGAGTCGTAAGATTACTGAGTTGGGTATTTACCCTGCTGTGGATCCTTTGGAATCCACTTCACGTATCCTTGACCCGCATGTTGTAGGAGAAGAGCATTATGAAGTGGCACAACGGGTGAAACAAATCTTGCAGCGTAACAAGGAACTACAGGATATTATTTCTATTCTTGGTATGGAAGAGCTTTCGGATGCCGACCGTACATTAGTGAATCGTGCACGCCGTGTACAACGTTTCTTGTCGCAACCGTTTGCAGTTGCCGAACAGTTCACCGGTGTACCGGGAACGATGGTGCCAATAGAAGATACCATCAAAGGCTTTAAGATGATTCTGGATGGTGAGGTGGACTATCTGCCCGAACCTGCTTTCCTGAATGTTGGTACGATTGAAGAAGCAATAGAGAAAGGCAAGAAGTTATTGGAACAAGTAAATGGTTAAAAATTAGAAGAAGGGAAAGAGGCTATGAAGAAGTTGTATTTGAACATAGTGTCTCCTGAAAAGGAAATATATAATGGAGAGATTGAAAGTGTAACGCTGCCTGGAACGATAGGAACGTTTACCATTCTTCCGCAACATGCACCCATCGTGTCCTCACTTCGTGAAGGAAAGGTGATATATGTACCGGAAGGGGGCGAAGAACAGACTCTTGATATCGAAGGTGGGTTCGTTGAGTTAAGCGGTGGAGTGGTTTCCGCCTGTGTTGACTAATGTTTCCTTTTCCGGAATTATCTTTTATTTCTAATTTTTAATTTAGTACTATGAGTATCAGCTTGACAAAACGCAATTTCTTATACCAGATCACCCTGTTAACGTTAATAGCAGGATGGGTGGGCGCAGGGATTTTACATTATCTATTACCTGGACACTATTTCGGAGGATACCCTTTTATTCCGGTGTATTTCTTCTTGTTCGGTTTTTTTGAAATATCTATGTTCGACGCGTGTCGTAAACATGCCCCGCAGAAGATGTTGCTGCTTTACATGGCGATGAAAGTGATGAAAATGTTGCTCTCCGTGATACTCTTGGTGGTGTATTGCTTTGCTGTACGTGAAGAAGCCAAGTTGTTTCTGCTGACATTCATCCTTTATTACATAGTCTATTTGATATATGAGACGTGGTTCTTCTTTACTTATGAAGTAGGAAAGAAACAGAAAAAAGAAAAGAAAAATGAAACGAATGCGTAATCTATTGACTGGAATACTCCTGATGCTGGGAATGCTGTTCACCACTCTGCCCGTTGCGGCACAGGGTGTTGAAGCGGAGCTTGACAGCATAGCCAAACGGGATGATGTCACTTCTGCCGAACAGAAAGAAAATACGGTAGATGTGAAAGAAATCGTCTTCGGACATATTGGCGATGCTTACGAATGGCATATCACTACATGGGGAAAGACGCATGTTACTATTCCGTTGCCTATTATCGTATATAGTTCGCAGACTGGCTGGCATGCTTTTCTCTCTTCTCGTTTGGAAGAGAATGAAGGTTCTTACGAGGGATTCTCTATAGCTCCGGCAGGTAGTAAATACGAAGGTAAAGTAGTGGAATATGACGCAGCTGGAAATGAAATACGTCCTTGGGATATTTCGATCACCAAAGTGACGTTGTCATTGCTGATTAACAGTGTATTGCTGCTGATTATTATTTTAGCTGTTGCTCAGTGGTATCGAAAACATCCGCAAGGCAGTGCGGCTCCGGGTGGCTTCATCGGCTTTATGGAGATGTTTATTATGATGGTGAACGACGATATCATCAAGAGTTGTGTAGGGCCGAAATATCGAAAGTTTGCGCCTTACCTGCTGACAGCGTTCTTCTTCATTTTTATAAATAATATCATGGGGCTGATTCCCATCTTTCCGGGTGGAGCCAATGTGACGGGTAATATCGCTATTACGATGGTGCTGGCACTCTTTACATTTGTTGCCGTCAACCTGTTTGGAACGAAAACTTATTGGAAAGATATCTTCTGGCCGGATGTGCCCTGGTGGTTGAAAGTACCTGTGCCGATGATGCCTTTTATTGAATTCTTCGGTATCTTTACCAAGCCATTTGCTTTGATGATCCGTCTTTTTGCCAATATGTTGGCCGGGCACATGGCAATGCTGGTATTGACGTGCCTCATCTTTATTTCTGCCAGCATGGGTCCTGCATTAAATGGTACGCTGACCGTAGCCTCTGTGCTGTTCAACATCTTTATGAATGCGTTGGAGTTGCTGGTAGCATTTATCCAGGCATATGTATTCACTATGTTGTCTGCCGTATTTATCGGATTGGCTCAGGAAGAACATAAAGAAGTTAAAGTGAAAGAAAACAACAATTAATAATAAACCATTTAAAAATTAAGAATTATGTTACTATCTGTATTATTGCAAGCTACTGCAGCTGCAGCCGGAATTAGTAAATTAGGTGCAGCACTTGGCGCCGGACTTGCCGTTATTGGCGCAGGTTTAGGTATTGGTAAAATTGGTGGTTCAGCTATGGAGGCTATTGCCCGCCAGCCGGAAGCATCAGGAGACATTCGTATGAACATGATTATTGCCGCTGCATTGATTGAAGGCGTTGCCCTGTTGGCGGTAGTTGTGTGTTTGTTAGTGTTCTTCTTATAACTAAAATGTAGATAAATTATGTCATTGTTATTACCCGATAGTGGTCTGCTGTTCTGGATGCTTTTGTCATTCGGCGTGGTGTTCGTGGTGTTGGCGAAGTATGGCTTTCCTGTCATTACCAAAATGGTAGAAGGTCGTAGAACCTACATTGACCAATCGCTGGAAGTGGCAAAAGAAGCTAATGCGCAACTTCAAAGGCTGAAAGCTGAGAGTGAAGCATTGGTTGCTGCTGCCAATAAGGAGCAAGGGCGCATTCTGCGGGAGGCGATGCACGAGCGTGACAAGATTATCGTCGAAGCACGCAAGCAGGCGGAAGTTGCCGCGCAGAAAGAGCTGGACGATGTGAAGAAGCAGATACAGCAAGAAAAAGAAGAGGCAATACGTGATATTCGTCGCCAGGTTGCCGTGCTTTCTGTAGATATTGCGGAGAAAGTAATCCGTAAGAATCTGGATGAAGAGCACGAACAAATGGAGATGATAGACCGGATGCTGGACGAAGTGCTGGCAGCCTCAAGAAGCAATTAAGTAGCGATAAAGCGATTGGCGATGAGTGATTAGCGTAATGCTGATTATGAATCGCTGATCACTAATAATTAAAGGAAATGGATATAGGAATTGTTTCGATGCGATATGCCAAAGCGTTGATAGAATACGCGAAAGATACGGGGGCAGAAGACCGCGTATATCATGAATTGCGTATGCTGGAACGGAGCTTTCGTAAGCATCCTGATTTACGTGAGGCGTTGGATAATCCCATTTTGAAAATCAAGGAGAAGTTTGCTCTGATTTGCACCGCTGCTGTAGGCAATGGAGAAGTGAGCCGGGAATTTTCCCGCTTTATCACCCTTGTGCTGAGAAATCGGCGGGAGTACTATTTGCAGTACATCTGTCTGACTTATCTCGACCTATACAGGAAGTTGAAGCATATTGGCGTAGGAAAACTGATTACCGCCGTACCTGTGAGCCGGGATGTCTGGGAACGCATTCGGAATAGTGCTTCTGCTCTGCTACATGCACAGATGGAGTTGCAAACTGAAGTTGATCCTTCTATTGAAGGAGGTTTCATATTTGATATTAACGATTTCCGCCTGGATGCCAGCATTGCCACGCAACTTAAGAGAGTGAAACAACAGTTCATTGATAAGAACAGAAGAATTGTATAAGCACTAATCATTAATCACTAAAGAAACATGTCTGAAAATATAAAAGTAAGCGAAGTCTCCGATATTCTCCGTCACCAGTTAGAGGGAATCGATACCCGTGTGCAGTTGGATGAAATCGGTACGGTGCTGCAAGTCAGTGACGGTGTGGCACGTATCTATGGACTGCGCAATGCCGAAGCAAACGAACTGTTGGAGTTCGATAACGGTATCAAGGCGATTGTGATGAATCTGGAAGAGGACAACGTAGGTGCTGTTTTACTGGGCTCTACAGATAAAATCAAAGAAGGCTACGTCGTAAAGCGTACCAAACGAATTGCTTCCATTATGGCGGGAGAGGGTATGCTGGGGCGTGTTATAGATCCGCTGGGAGCACCACTGGATGGTAAAGGACTCATTGGTGGAGAACTATGTGAGATGCCTTTGGAACGTAAAGCACCGGGGGTTATCTTTCGCCAGCCTGTAAATCAGCCGTTGCAAACCGGATTGAAGGCCGTGGATGCTATGATACCTATCGGTCGCGGACAACGTGAGTTGATCATCGGTGACCGTCAGACGGGAAAGACAGCTATTGCTATCGATACGATCATCAATCAACGCGCCAATTATGAAGCAGGAAACCCTGTGTATTGTATCTATGTAGCTATTGGTCAGAAAGCTTCTACGGTCGCTACCATTGTAAACACATTGCGTGAATATGGTGCAATGGATTATACGATTGTTGTTGCTGCTACGGCAGGTGATCCGGCTGCGTTGCAGTATTATGCTCCGTTTGCAGGTGCTGCCATTGGTGAATATTTCCGTGATACCGGTCGTCATGCATTGGTAGTTTACGATGATCTTTCTAAGCAGGCCGTAGCTTATCGTGAAGTATCACTGATATTACGCCGTCCATCAGGACGTGAAGCGTATCCGGGTGATATCTTCTATCTGCACTCCCGTTTGCTGGAGCGTGCTGCGCGTATTATTAATCAGGAAGAAGTGGCACGTGAAATGAATGATTTGCCGGAAAGCCTGAAAGGTAAAGTGAAAGGTGGCGGATCACTGACTGCATTGCCTATCATCGAAACGCAGGCAGGAGACGTATCTGCCTATATTCCGACGAATGTGATTTCTATCACCGACGGACAGATATTCCTTGATACTGATTTGTTTAACCAAGGTAACCGTCCGGCTATTAACGTAGGTATTTCCGTGAGTCGTGTGGGTGGTAATGCTCAGATTAAGGCGATGAAGAAAGTGGCCGGTACATTAAAGATAGACCAGGCGCAATATCGTGAACTGGAAGCATTTACAAAGTTCAGTGGCGATATGGATCCTGTTACAGCACTGACCATTGATAAGGGACAAAAGAATACCCGTTTGTTGGTTCAACCGCAATATAGTCCGATGCCGGTAGAGAAGCAGATTGCCATTCTTTATTGTGGTACTCATGGACTGTTACGTAATGTTCCGTTAGATAAGGTGACTGATTTTGAACGTAGTTTTTTGGAAGCACTTGAAATGAATCATCGCGCGGATGTACTCGATGTATTGAAGAGTGGAGTCATTGACGATGATGTTTGTAAGAAGATAGAGGAAACTGCGGATCTCATGTCGAAACAATATTTGTAATCAGTGAATCGGACCTAATGAGGTAATTTCAATCGTAAATCAATAAATCGTAAATAGAAGTGGGTTCTTTAAAAGAAGTAAAAAACAGAATAAACTCCGTCAAGAGTACGCGTCAGATTACATCGGCGATGAAGATGGTGGCATCCGCAAAGTTGCACAAAGCACAATCGCGGATTGAGAATATGCTGCCTTATCAACAGAAACTGAATGAAATCCTGACAAACTTCTTGTCTACAGATGCCACGTTCGAGTCGCCTTATACCGAAGTGCGACCTGTGACACGGGTAGCGGTAGTGGTTTTTTCGTCTAACAGTTCGCTATGTGGTGCATTCAATGCAAATGTAGTAAAGATGCTTGGAGAAACACTGGCAGAATATAAATCACTTGGCAAGGAAAACATCCTGATATATCCTATAGGGAAGAAGGTGGAACAAGCTACTAAGAAATTAGGCTATGCATCGCAAGGAAGTTATCAGGGAATGGCGGAGAAACCATCCTATGTACAAGCATATGAACTTGCTGGATTGTTGATGCAAGAGTTTGTAGAAAAACAAATCGACCGTGTGGAGCTGATTTATCATCACTTCAAATCAATGGGGTCGCAGATACTGACGCGTGAGGAATATCTTCCTATTGACTTAAGTAAAGTGGAAGCAACAGCTGCAATAGAAGGATCGGGAAAACGCGGTTTTCAGAATGATTATATTGTGGAGCCATCTGTCGGCCAACTGATTGCGGATTTGTTGCCAAAGGTGTTGAGTCAGAAGCTTTTTACTGTACTTCAAGATTCCAATGCCTCTGAACATGCTGCCCGTACACTTGCTATGCAGACTGCAACAGATAATGCGAATGAACTGATACAAGATTTGACGAAGCAATATAATAAGAGCAGACAGCAAGCGATTACAAACGAGTTATTGGATATAATTGCGGGAAGTCTCAAGTAAGAAAGCTACGAGTTACGAGCTACGAGTGCCTTTCGGAATATAGCGCAGCCACTTGTAGCTCGTAACTTGTAGCTTTTTTCATTTTCATGTAAAAAGATGTGCCGATGGAGGCTTTTCCTCTTTTATTTGTGCTACCTTTACACCTCCAAACAACATTTATGAGATAATGGAACAGAATCCAGAATTGGCACTTGCATGGCAATTTATTGAAAATACAGGCACTCATCTCTTCCTGACCGGTAAAGCTGGTACCGGAAAAACTACATTCCTGCGACAATTGAAGTCCGGAAGCCCTAAACGTATGGTTGTTCTTGCCCCGACAGGCATTGCGGCTATTAATGCAGGTGGTGTAACTATTCATTCTTTTTTTCAACTACCTTTTGCCCCCTACGTGCCCGATACTTCATTCAGTGCGGATGGTAAGGCACAATACCGTTTCCGTTTCGGAAAAGAGAAACTTAACATCATGCGTAGTATAGACCTGCTCGTAATTGACGAAATCAGTATGGTACGTGCCGACCTCCTGGATGCGATAGATGACGTGTTGCGCCGTTTCCGTGATCGTAGCAAGCCTTTTGGCGGTGTACAATTATTGATGATCGGAGATTTACAGCAACTTGCTCCGGTAATCAAAGACGAAGAATGGCAGATGCTAAACCGCTATTATGATACTCCCTATTTCTTTTCCAGTCGGGCATTGAGGCAATCGGAGTACTGTACCATTGAATTGAAGAAAGTTTATCGGCAGAGTGACACTCATTTTCTGGACATGTTGAACCGTATCCGGGAGAATCGTTGTGACAAAACTTTGTTGGATGAGCTGAACCGTAGGTATATTCCGAATTTCAATCCTTCGAAAGAGGAAGGATATATCCAGTTGACTACCCATAACTATCAGGCGCAACGTATCAATGAATATGAACTGGCACAACTACCCGGTCGTTCTTTTACCTTTCGCGCCCAGATAGATGGTAAATTTCCTGAATATTCTTATCCTACTGATGAAGTACTGGAGTTAAAATGTGGTGCGCAAATCATGTTTGTAAAGAACGATTCATCCGGTGAACACCGTTATTACAATGGCATGATCGGTGAGGTGGTAAATGTATCCGCTTTAGGCATTGAGGTACGTAGCAAAGGAAGTGAGGACGTCTTCATGTTGCAAGAAGAAGAATGGACCAATGCAAAGTACGTGCTGGATGAAGAGACAAAAGAGATTACAGAAGATATAGAGGGAGTCTTCAAACAATTCCCACTGAAACTGGCATGGGCTATAACCATTCATAAAAGTCAGGGGTTGACGTTTGAGCGTGCAATAATTGATGCCAGCGCTTCCTTTGCACATGGACAGACGTATGTGGCTCTGAGCCGTTGCAAGACGTTGGAAGGTCTGGTATTAAGTGCTCCATTATCTGCCAGGGCAGTAATAAGTGACAGTGCTGTGGATACCTTTACAGAAGATGCACGTAGAAATGAGCCTGATGAAACGCGTTACCGGAGATTGCAACAATCGTATTTTCTGGAATTGTTATCAGGATTGTTTGATTTCTTACCATTGGAACTGGCATTGAAGCGTTTTGTGAGGTTATTGGATGAACACTTGTACAAACTCTATCCTAAACTGCTGGTTGAATATAAATCAGAAACGGAACGTTTCCATGAGAAGGTTACGAAAGTTGCTCAAAAGTTTAGCTTACAATATACTCGCCTGGTTGATGGTGCAGCGGATTATGCTACAGATAAAAGTTTGCAGGAGCGCATTCACTTGGGAGCAGAATATTTCAAAGAACAATTGACGCCCTTGGATGCCATCAGAAGTAGTACAATTGTAGAGTCTGACAATAAAGAGCTAAAGAAACAGTTGAAGGCTGTCAGTGAAGAGTTGGATGATTTGCTTCTCTTGAAAGTCGATTTGCTGGAATTCGTAATTGATAAGGGATTCCATGTAGGCGAATATCTGAAACAAAAGTCCGTCCTCTCCATTGACGATGCCGCATCGGGTAAGGATAAAGGAGAAAAACGCGGCGGCAACTTCTCCGGAAGAAGAAAACGTAAAGACGAAACTGAAGACGGTGGAAGTAGTTCTGCACGTAAAAGGGCGGCAACTGTGGAAGTACTTTCGGACATCCTGCATCCCGAATTGTACAAGCGTCTGGTGGCATGGCGCAATGCAGAAGCATCCCGGTTGGGATTACCGGTATATACTGTAATTCAACAAAAGGCAATTCTCGGTATTACGAATTTATTGCCGGAAGATAAGACCACTCTTCTCCGCATTCCTTACTTTGGTAAAAAAGGAGTGGAAAAGTATGGAGATGAACTCTTGGAAATGGTACGAATGTATAAAAAAGAAAGTGGGATTGCGGAAACGTTGTTTAATGATTAAGGGTACTAACCCTCAATCGCTAAACAACATTAAACATCAATTTAATACCTTCTTCCAGAGTGTGTGGCTGGTATCCTAATTCCCTGCGTGCTTTTTCTATGCTCAATCCACTGAAACGGGGGCGGGGAGTTGCCTCTTCCATTTGCTTGGTGGTGACTGGCAGAATTAAGGAATAGTCCAGGTTCAGGATATCTGCTACGCGGTAGGCAATATCAGCTATTGTCAGACATTCTGAGCCACAGATATGGAAGATGCCATTATTAGGATAGTTTATCAGCTTCTCTATTCCTTGCGAGACATCTCCTACATAAGTTGCTGTACGCCATTGGTCGGAAACGACTCGTATTTCTTCGTTGTTTCTTAAACGGTCAGCAACCAATTGTAGTACATTTCCATGTTGTCCCGGTAAGACAGCGCCATAGACTACTGCTACACGGGCAATGGCATAATTACTACATAACTCAGCTGCCCGTTTTTCACCTTTTAGCTTAGTGACACCATAATAGTTGACCGGATCAGGTGTATCTACTTCCGTATAAAGCTGCATTGTATCTCCATTGAATACAAAGTCGGTAGAAAGATGGATAAGGCGTGCAGCGGATGCTTCACACCGGAATGCCAACTGTCCTACAGCATTGACGTTGACACTATCCGCTTCCTCATGGTGAGCTTCACAATAATCAGGAACTGATAAGGCAGAAGTGTTAATCACCACATTAGGGCGTACTTCCCTGAATAGTGCACTTTGTTCTCCCATCTGGCAGATGTCTGCACTGATAAAACGATAATTTCCAGAACCGGGAGCAATGTCATCATGCAGGGAACAGCCCGTTACAATGTATTCGTCGTTGCGTGACAAATCATTTAATATCCGGCGTCCTGTAAACCCGTTGGCGCCTATAACCAAGATTTTTTTCTTCATATTCATATCTTCTTTAATAAGGTGCTGTTCTTCCTTGTTGCACTTCGATTCTTATGCCGAATGATCCATTCGCTGATTTCAGTTCAAAAGCGCCTTTAAAATTATTCCGTTCCCACGGTAAAGCAGAAGGATTTGGAACTTTCCATCCGTCCTTGTTGTATTCTCCATAGGTATTGATACGCATGCCATTCTTCAATCGGAAACTTCCCATCTGCAGGTTTTGAGGAGATGAACCAAAACCTGTCAATCCGAAAGGATTCATACTGTATAGGGTGGAACTACCCAAGCTAAACAGGTGTGAGTAGCCTTGAGAGTAGGTTATGTTCGGGTCCAGGCGAAATAAGAAACTATAATCTTTGCTGGCATCCGGAATTTCCAATTTCATTTTAGGCACTTGGGGAGCTGCCATCTTCATTAAATTCATATCCAGAAGAAAACCATCAAAATCCTTTGTTTCCGGCATATTCATACTACGCACGCTGTCAGCAGGTATTTCATTCTGAGCATTTACCCGGAAGGAGAAAAGACAGAAAAGTATGATTAGTCCTATATATTTCATTACTTAATAGCCTTTATTTAATGGCGAATATATGAAATAAGTATGAATTATGGAAATATATAGCATTTATTAAAATAAAAGTTGTATATTGTATACGGTTATTTGGAAATAGTTATTATCTTTGAGGTGTAAATAATTGAATTAGTAGATAAGCAATCTATTTTGTTCCTCTCTAACCAGTAAATGAACGGGCTGTATCTCGTGTAGAAATGCAGCCCGTTTTTCTATTTCCTAATTATGTAAATGGGAAGTTGAATTGCATTAGTTGATGATAAGTTTGTATCCGATGCCTCGGACATTGACAATGCGGATACGTTCGTCCTTGGAAAGTTTATGCCGTAATTTAGTGATGAACACGTGCAGGCTGCGCGAATTGAAGAAACTGTCGTCCCCCCAAAGATCGAGCAGGATATTCTGGGTATTCACTACCTGATTACGGTTTTCGCACAGGCGTTTCAGGATTTCGGCCTCGCGGTGGGAGAGTTCCTGCTCTATTCCGGTATGGGATAATATCTGTGTGACAGAGTTGAAATGGTAATCGCCTATCTTGAAACAGGTTTCTTCCTTCTTCGGTTCCTCTTTGAATGTAAATGCTTTGCCCACCAGCGCTTTAATGCGCACGATAAGTTCCTGCATGCCGAAAGGCTTTTTCAGATAGTCGTTAGCCCCGAGTTCAAAGCCTTCTACCACATCATTGATGGAAGAACGGGCGGTGAGAAAAAGTACCGGAGTTCGTTTGTCGGTTTGACGGATATGGCGTACCATTTCAAAACCATCCATACGAGGCATCATAACATCTGCTACCAGTACATCAGGGCGTAAGTCGAAGAACATACGCAGACCTTCCTCGCCATCGGCAGCAGTATGGATGATGAAGTTCTGGCCTTCCAGCGTATCTTTGATAATCATGGCGAGGGTTTGTTCATCCTCAACCAGCAGTACCTTGATTTTGTCCATATCTTGATTTATTTTCATAATAAGCAATGTAATGCGTCATAACAAGCAATGTAATGTGTTGTAACAAGCAATGTTGTACACCATAACAAGCAACGTTATTCAGATCCTTATTGTAAAAGTACTTCCTTTTCCCGCTTCACTTCGTACGGTTACAATGCCACCGTGCTTTTCTACCATTGTCTTTACATAGAAAAGCCCCAGCCCGTAGCCTTTGGTATTGTGGATATTTCCTGTCGGAACCCGGTAGAATTTATCGAAAATGTGAGGCTGTTTATCCGTAGGGATACCAATACCGTGGTCTGTAACTGAGATTTCCACTTGTTCCGTTTCCTTTTTCCGGCAACAGATCATTATGTCGGCTTTATCCGGAGAGTATTTGATGGCATTATCTATCAGATTACTCAGAATATTACTAAAGTGTGTACGGTCGGCAATGATTGTCAGGTCTTCCGGTGCAATGTCGAGATTGATTTCTACAGGCTTGCCCGCTTTCAGTTTATGCTGTTCGATGAGTGCTGGGAACAGATCGTGCAAGCTGAGCGTCTCCGGATGCAAACGGAAGGTTTTACGGCGTTCCATACTCATGGAGAGAATTTGTTCCACCAGTCCGCTTAATCGCTGTAACTGTTCCTGGCAGATACCCAGATACTTATCCCGTTGTTGCTTGTCTTCTGCCAGATTAAAATTAAGCAAAGCATCGTTGGCGGCATACGCCACGGCAATAGGTGTTTTCAGTTCGTGGGTGATATTGTTGGTAAAGTCGCTCTTCATCTCTTCCAGTGTTTTCTGCCGCAAAATGGTGCGGATAAGAAACCAGAAGGAGAAACCTAATATAATAAGGATAACGAATGATGTAGTAAGAATACCGCTCATCTGCCGCAATACAATCTTATAAATAGGTTCTATTGTGAGGCGGTAACTTTGATTGGAGTGAATGTCGAAAGCATAATTATATTGTTTTGCTTTTTCACTGGGTATGTATCCGGGAGTCCCGACAATGGCGAGCGTATCAGTGTAAACCAGCGTTGAGTCCGGATCGGCACCGGAATGAAGACGCTCCAATCGGTAGGGAAGTTTAAGCCCCCGTTCTTGCAGATAGGTATTGAGCAGACTGTCATAAACGGCTATATCAGGTTCTATAAAAATATCCAGTCCCGAGTGCATTCCACGCTGGATGAAAGTGGCAAGTTCCACCATACTGCTTTGGTCACGCAGCATCATGTCTATTCCACCTTCGGCTCTTAAAGAAGCCTGAGGTTCATCCTCATTAATCACTGTATCTTCCAGGACCTCTTTTACTGAATCTCTTTCTGCCCAGACTGAAATATTTGTGCCTTCCTGTCCTCGTGTGAAAAGGATATCTCTTGTCGAGTCATTCGGATAACTTACTAATACACTGTCATACTTCATAGGGATACCTTCTTTTAAAAGTGAACGACTTCCGGCACTGTCTGTTTGGTTAACAGTTGTACTGCTGCGGACAAATGATTTTCCGGAATCGGAATTGTATCCTGCTGAAACCTCTACGGAACCGTGGGCTTTATTTTCTTTTTGCATCTCCTTTACACGCAGCATCATCTCATTATAATCACTCATGCGCATGGCCTCTACGATGCTTTGTTCCAGTTCGTGCTTCATCGTTTTGTATAGCCCCGTGATCCAGTATGCCTGGTAAATAAAGATACCCAGCAGAGAGATTATGACTAATATGGCAATAGGTCTGAATGGCAGTTTCATGTAGCTCTTGTATTTATATGGACAAAGATAGGAAAGATAACCGGTACATGTATGGACGGTAAGACTAAATAACACTTCAGATAACACTAGATAAGACTACGTAAGTTCCAGATAACACAAAGTCCGGAAGATTTCACCGTACTTTGCAGTGCAAGAGCTTAAGGGATGATTCGTTTTTGCACAAGGTATCTTTTGCAAAAGGTATAGGGAGAATCTTGTGCAGTCCCTTGCATAATTGGGTGTCAACCTTGGTTAACCGGCCTGTCAACTAAGGTTAATGGATCTGTCAACCAAGCTTAATCGACCTGTCAACCAAGGTTGACACCCAATCATCTCTAAGTCTGAACACATTTATGTCGTATCTAAAACAAATGAACATGAAGTCTTATTACTATCTTTCCCTGATGCTATGTGCATTGAGTGCAGGAGTTTCCGCTCAGGAAATAACAAAGAGTACGGATGTAGAGAGCGAACGGACGCTCAGCGCGGACAGTATTATAACACAAGACAAGCAGCTGGACAGTCTTTATCAATCTCTTCCTGAAGTAATGATTACCGGGCAACGTCCCATCGTGAAAGCGGAGCAAGGTAAACTGGTGTACGATCTTCCGCGCCTTATCGGCAATCTACCAGTAGATAATGCTTATGACGCTGTGAAGGAACTGCCGGGCGTAACCGAGATGAATGGCGGGTTGATGTTGGCAGGGCAGGGGGTAACTGTAATACTGGATGGCAAAGTTACCACCATGAGTACCGAACAGCTTTATTCTTTGCTGAAAAGTATCCCCTCCAGTCGCATTGAGAAGGCGGAAGTGATGTACAATGCTCCGGCACGCTATCAGGTGCGGGGTGCACTTATCAATATCACACTGAAACAAAGCACCGGAGGCCCGTCTTCCTGGCAGGGAGAGCTTTATGGCAAATATAATCAGAAACATTACGAGGGCTTCAACGAACGTGCCAGCCTGATCTATAATGGAAATAAATTCTCAGCAGATTTTCTTTACTCACACAACCACGGACGGGGATATTCTTTAACCGATAAAGAAGCTATGCACTCTCTGGCGGACGGTTCGGTTCATCACATCACAACCGATGAGATGGGCCGGAGCCGTTCACATACCCATAGTTTCCGGGTAGGGGCGGATTACAATATTGCCAAGGATTATCAGCTGAGTTTTGTTTATAATGGAAGTTATTCGACTTACCACAGTCTGATGGATATTTACGGTACGCAGCAGTCCAACACCCGTAGCAGCAGTACCGATTGGCTGCACAACGGGCGTCTGGATTACCGTACACCTTTCGGACTGAAAGTTGGTGCTGAATTGACTTATTACCGTTCTCCATCCGATCAGTTATTGCATAGCAGCATGCAAGGTGAAGAGCTGGCCTTTTATACTGAAGACTGTCAGCGCATCAATCGCTGGAAATTCTTCCTTGCCCAGGAGCATAAGCTGGGTCGTGGATGGGGACTGAATTATGGTGCCGTTTATACTACCAGTATCGACCATAGTTATCAGTATTATTATGATACGGAGAAGGGTGCGGGAACAAAGGCAGGTGTAAGCACAGGTATTCCCGATAATATGCAATCCCGCCGTCGCGAACAAACTCTGAACTTCTATGCGGGTTTCAATAAAAGTTTTGGTGATAAACTTTCCCTGGATGCTTCGCTTGCCGTGGAACATTATAAGACACCGGTATGGAATCAATGGGATTGGTATCCTACCATTAACCTGAGTTATATGCCCGCCCCCGGCTATGTTTGGCAATTGGCTTTGAGCAGTGATAAAGATTATCCTGATTATTGGGCGGTACAGGATGCTATTTCTTATCTGGGCGGTGGATATTCTGAAATACATGGGAACCCGTTCCTGAAACCGGCTCAGGAATATCAACTTCAGTTGACACATATTTTGAAGAGTAAATACATCTTCAGTGCATGGTTTAATCATACGAAAGATTACTCAGTCCAGACTCTTTATCAATCCTCCGAACGTCTGGTGGAGATTTATAAGCATTTGAATTTTAATTACCAGCAACAAGCAGGATTACAGGCTTCTATACCATTTGATATAAAGCAATTGTTAAATTCTCGTTTAACTTTGATTGGTGTATGGCATCATGAGAAAGATGAGGATTTCTGGGATATTCCTTTCAACCGGAATATTTGTTATGGTATTGCTGTACTGACAAATACTTTCACTCTCTCTAAGAAGCCTGATTTGAAACTGACACTGACGGGAATGGCTCGTAGTAAAGCGACTCAGGGAATTTATGATTTACCGTCTTCAGGGTATGTAAATGCTGCTTTGCGGTATGGCTTTGCCAAAGGAAAGGCTGTTCTGAATCTTTATTGCAATGATATCTTTGAGACGGGACAGATAAAACCACGCATCCGTTTTGGTACGCAGAACGTGACGAATGATTATACTTGTTTCAGGGAAATCGGGGTGTCGTTTACGTATAAATTCGGAGGATACAGGGAGAAGAAGAGGGAGGAAGTGGATAGGTCGAGGTTTAAGTAACGCGTGTGTACTTTTTCTTTCGGCTTGTCCCGAAAGAAAAAGATACCAAAAAGAAAGGGACCCCGGCTACGTCTTCGGTGCTACTCCGGCACTGCCAGGCGCAGACGGGGCTTGAACTCGCTTCGCTCAGACAGATCGCCCCTTACCTGCGCCCTACGCTTACGCACCTACGCCTATGCCGGAGAGCTGCGCGGTAGGGGCGTTGCGCTATAGAGGTGGGGGATTATATGAGCACGTTTTTTAGCAATATCTCTTATTGAAATTTTTTGTCCTCTTCAAGGAGCTCCTGGCTAAATTGCTCTACAGCAAGAGGGGTAAAGAGTTCTATCAGATTTTCTTCGGGATCACGCAGGTACAGGGTGCGCATCCCCCAATCGGGCATATCCGTAGGTTCGCTGATAAACATTACGCCTTTTGCTTTTAGGGCGGCAAAGGTTTCGTCTACATTATCTACACTGAATGAAACCATTAATTTTTCACGCATTGCAACGGGTTGCTGCTTATCTGCATTGCCTACTGAAGGTGCCATCCAGTCGGATACAAAGAGGGCGAAGCCTTCCATTCCGTCGGCTACTTTAAAACTGGCGTATCCGCTATTTTCATCTCCCCAAGCTGGTTCTAAACCGAGTTGTTCAGTGTAGAACTTGAAGCATTTGGCGAAGTCTTTTACTAATAATCTTACGTTGCTGAATCTCATTGTTTACTGATTAATGCTTTGTAATCTGTTTCTTATAATCAAGATGCAAATATAACCATTCTATTATCATTCTATGATGATTCTATTGGATAGTGTTTCAGAAATCCGTATTTACCCCAACCCCCATCAGAAAAAACAATCAATTCCCTCTCGCCATACGCCGCACGGTCCCCCGGAAGTGCAGCCTTGAGTTTTTCTTTTGGTATCTTTTCTTTTGTCTCAAGACA
>ERZ773155.93-NODE-93-length-70761-cov-14.164951_pt1 | contig 70761 bp, 67 predicted proteins | sample MGYA00511262_ERZ773155 | MGnify/ENA primary metagenome ERZ773155 (study PRJEB29015, sample SAMEA2737828) | human gut metagenome | biome: human gut; feature: human-associated habitat; material: faeces | place: China | collected 2012 ... | reverse complement strand
TGATGCAGATACAAAGCTTACTGTCATGGAGCAGAATATGCCAAGAGATATTGGATATCTTAGTGCAGGAAAGCAGGATCTGGTTGGAGTATGCATGCGAATGGCGCTTGTCGAGGCAATGTATAAAGAAGAGAAACCATTTCTTATATTTGATGACCCATTTGTCAATCTTGATGATAATAATATTAAGGGGGCTATGAAGCTTCTCGACGAGATTGCAAAGAATTATCAGGTTATATATTTTACTTGCAGTGAAAGCAGAATACACAATTAGTGTAGGATATACATTTATTAAGGAGAGATACAATGGAAGAAGTTATTCAGTATGTACCTAATCTGTATGCAACCTTCTGGGCACTTATACCACCGCTGGTTGCTATCATATTAGCGTTAATTACCAAAGAGGTTTACAGTTCACTTTTTGTAGGAATTGTAATAGGAGGACTGTTCTATGGAAATATATTCCAGAGCGGGTTCAGTTTTGAAAAATCAGTTCTTCATATATTTGAAGATGGTCTTGTAGGAGTATTGTCAGATCCTTACAATGTAGGAATTCTGGTGTTCCTTGTTGTACTGGGAATCATGGTGTGCATGATGAATAAAGCAGGTGGTTCTGCAGCATTTGGAGAATGGGCTGGAAGACATATTAAGACAAGAGTTGGAGCACAGCTTGTTACGGTGCTTCTTGGAATTCTTATATTTATTGATGATTATTTTAACTGTCTTACTGTTGGAAGCGTTATGCGTCCAGTAACAGACAAGCATAATGTTTCGAGAGCAAAGCTTGCATATCTTATTGATGCAACAGCGGCACCAATCTGTATTATTGCGCCTATATCTTCATGGGCAGCAGCGGTAACAGGTTTTGTTGAGGGCGAAGATGGTTTTGGAATATTTATTAAGGCTATTCCTTACAATTATTATGCATTATTTACTATTGCAGCAATGATTCTTATTGTAGCGTTAAAGGTTGACTTTGGTTCAATGGCAGTTCATGAAGCAAATGCAGCTAAGGGAGACTTGTATACAACTCCTGACAGGCCATATGCTAACGCAACAGAAGATGTAATTAAGGGACGCGGAAGAGTGTTAGATCTGCTGTTTCCAATTATTACACTTATAGTTTGCTGCATAATTGGAATGCTATATTCAGGAGATTTTTTCAAGGGAGTAGGTTTTGTTGATGCATTTTCAGGAAGTGATGCTTCGGTAGGGCTTATGCTTGGAAGTTTCTTTGCACTTATAATAACAATTGTGTTCTATGCAGTAAGAAGGGTACTTTCATTCAATGAATCATGCTCATGCATACCGGAAGGATTCAAGGCAATGGTACCGGCAATCCTTATTCTTACATTTGCATGGACACTCAAAGCAATGACAGACAGTCTGGGCGCTAAGGAGTTTGTTGCCGGACTTGTAAAAGGAGTATCGGGCGGATGGTTAAGTATTCTGCCGGCAGTTATATTTCTGGTTGCGGTATTCCTTGCTTTTGCAACAGGAACATCGTGGGGAACATTTGGAATTCTTATTCCTATTGTTGTAAATACATTTTCAGGAACGAACCATACAATGATGATTATATCAATCTCAGCATGTATGGCTGGAGCTGTCTGTGGAGACCATTGTTCACCAATATCTGACACGACAATTATGGCTTCGGCAGGAGCACAGTGTAATCATATGAATCATGTGTCTACACAGCTTCCATATGTAATTGTAGTTGCAGTTATTTCTTGTGTGACATATGTTATTGCAGGATTTGTACAGAATCCTGTTGTTCCTCTTATTATAGGTTTAGTTATTCTTATAGGTGCATTTACAGGTATCAAATATATTAATAAGGGTAAGAGTAATGAATAATATAAAGGGAAGCCTGATACTGCTTCTTGCTGCATTTATCTGGGGGACGGCATTTGTTGCACAGACAAGTGGTGCAGGAGCAGTTGGGACATTTACATTTAATGCTGCAAGGTCTATAGTGGGTGCACTGTTTCTGGCAGTTGTAATTGTAATTAAAAATGTGTTGGATAAAAGAAATAATTCTGGAAAAGTAATTAATACAGAGAATAACAGTCGTTTACAGACATGGCCACTGGGTGCGGGCATAATATGCGGAATTGTTCTTTTTGCAGCAATGACTTTCCAGCAGTATGGAATAAGTGTATATCCACAAGGGGTCGCGGCATCAGGAAGGTCAGGCTTTATTACAGCAACTTATGTTGTTATGGTTTCAGTGGTTTCAGTTTTTATGGGCAAGAAAATGCACTGGATAATAGGAGTTTCTGTTACAGGATGTGTTGCCGGAATGTATCTTTTATGTATGTCTGGCGGTGTATCAGGAATATACCTTGGTGATGTCCTTGTGTTTATGGGAGCAATATGCTTTACAATACACATTCTTGTTATTGATAAATTTTCAAGTGCTGACAGTATGAAAATGTCCTGTATACAGTTTATGGTTATTGCAATTATTTCAACATTTGCTATGATATTTAAGGAAAATGTTACATTTGCAGGAATTAAAGCTGCGCTTGTTCCGATACTTTATGCAGGTGTATTCTCAAGCGGCATAGCATATACTCTTCAGATGGTTGGACAGAAATATGCACAGCCTTCGGTGGCATCTATTGTCATGAGCCTTGAATCAGTGTTTGCGGTGCTTGCCGGATGGATTGTACTTGGGGAATTGTTAAAACCAAAAGAGATAATGGGGTGTGTACTTGTGTTTACAGCGGTTATTCTGGCACAGATACCAGGAATGAAGAAGGGTGATACGAAATGAGAAAGAAAATAATAGGGATAATATTACTTGTATTGATTGTGTTTGGCGGATATAAACTTTTTGCAAATGTGTCTGCTAATAATGTTAATTCAAACAGTATACAGTTTTCCTATGAGGATATTCCGGCATATAATGGAGATAATCCATATGTTGTAGTTAATGATAATAAGCCATATTTTACAAGCTCTGAGATAGTTAAGGATTCATATATAAAATATGGACCGCTTGACAGTATCAAAAGGGTTACTTCTGCAATGGCATGTTTAGATTATGATTCAATGCCATCTGAAGATGATAAGAAAGGTGAATCAAAAAGTATCTGTCCTACAGGATGGAATAATATCAAGTATGACAGTATTGCGGGAGATGGATATTGCCAGAGCAGAGTGCAGAGCATTGCATGGTGCTTTGGAGGTTCTGATACTGATAAGAAGAATTATATAACAGCAACTCCATATATGAAGAACTATATGAATGCATATGTGGTAAAGATTGCAAGATATCTGGAGAAAACTTCTAATCACGTTATGTACAGGACTACTCCGGTATTTGTTGGTGAAGAACTTATGTGCCGGGGGGTTCTTATGGAGGCTTATTCTGTGGAGGACAATGGAGAAGGAATATGCTTTAATATATTTTTATATAATGTACAGCCGGGTATTAATTACATATATTCAACAGGAGAGTCTGAATATACAGGAGAATTCCTAGATATGGCTGCACAGATGAAGGATTCATCAATGGATTTCAATTATATTCTTAACAGTAAAACAATGACATTTCATAAACCGGAATGCGAAAAGGCATCAAGAATAGGGACTAAGAATAAGATATATTCTTATGCTGAAAGAGAAGAACTTATTGGAGCGGGATATACGGCAGCGGAATGCTGTAATCCATAGTTTATAACTTTTTAATAATTGTTCATGATTGTTATACAGACATATAAGGATTTTTCTGATAATATAAATCTATCGAATCATTATTTTAAAACAGAGAGGAGATAGGGGCATGAACAATAGTTTTGAAAGCTTCGAATTATCTACAGAACTTATATTTCAGAGGTTCCTGATGGATAAGGAGAGAAGAAAGAATTTTTACAATGGTCTTGAGTTGGCAGATTATATTGCGCTCAAGGTAATGGAGAAAGATTGTATTGATGGCAAGGATAAGACATATCTTAAGGATTTGTCTTCATTTATGAGAATATCAATTCCACAGACATCGGCAATCGCAAGCAGTCTTAAGGACATGGGCTATGCTTTATGGAAACATGATGGCAAAGGAACAGATGGTACATATCTCGTATTCACTGATGCCGGAAGGGATTTCTTGAAAAAAAGAGAGGACAATAACAGAGAATATTATGGTAATGTTATTGCTGAACTTGGTGAAGAAAGAACTACACAGATACTTAGTGATATGAGAACTCTTGTTGAAGCTATGGAGCATGCATCAAAAAAGATGCACTTTAAGGAGGCAGAATAATATTACAGAATATAAGGGAGAATAAAAGCAATGAGTAATGTTAATACTAAGAATAATGTGAGAACGATAGCGGTGACGGGTATGCTTTCAGCAGTAGCAGTAGTTCTTATGTATCTGGAGATACCGATTCCTATTATGCCAGGATTTATCAAGTTTGATTTTTCGGATCTTCCGGCGTTACTTGGTGCTTATGCACTCGGACCAGTTGCAGGCATTATAATATGTCTCATTAAGAATGTTGTGCATCTGGCAGCTTCACAGAGTATGCTTGTTGGCGAACTTTCTAACTTTATACTCGGTTCCGTATTCGTGTTTACAGCAGGAATTGTTTATAAGAAGAAAAAGTCTAAGACAGGAGCATTGCTTGGCGGTTTATGCGGTGCCATGGCAATGGGTGTATTCAGTGTGTTCTCGAATTATTTAATAGTGTATCCTGTGTATTATAAACTGGCAATGCCAGAGGTGGTAATATTAAGTTTGTATCAGGCTATAATTCCATCTATGAAATCAATCATGCAGTGTCTGATATGCTTTAATCTTCCTTTTACAATAGTTAAAGGTCTTATAGATGTAGGGATATCAATGCTTATATATAAGCCATTATCACCACTTCTTAAGGGAAAACATTAATATAATAATATATAATACTAATATGCTGGAACTTTGGCTGAGTCTGAAGTTCTGGCATATTTTTTTGTTTTTGACCGATACTGAAAGTTATGAAGTTGATACACAATGCATATTTAGAGAAAGTATTTTGATGATAATTTGTGGAAAATGCACAAAAATAATCTAAAAGTTTGTGAATGAATGTGATTGATTTTGAATGAATGTGATTGTATTATAATTATAACAAAAAGGTCGTGAAGCCAGAAAGGAGAGACAATGGTATATACAGTAACATTTAATCCGTCACTGGATTATATAGTGGAAGTTAAGAGTTTTGAACTGGGGATGACGAACAGAACATCATATGAGCATATGCTTCCAGGGGGTAAAGGAATTAATGTTTCAATAGTTCTTAATAATCTTGAATTTGATACAACAGCATTTGGTTTTGTAGCCGGGTTTACCGGAAAACAGATATGTGACATGGTATCAGAGTATGGCATTAATACAGATTTTATTCAGGTTGATAATGGTTTTTCAAGAATAAACATGAAGATTAAGAACATAGATGGAACAGAGATTAACGGAATGGGACCTCAGATATCAGAAGATAATCTCCATTCTCTTGTAAGTAAGATTGACAGACTTTCAAGTGGAGATGTTCTTGTGCTTGCAGGAAGTATTCCCTCATGTATATCAGACGATATATACAGAAGAATAATGGGAAGACTACAGGGAAGAGATGTTAAGATTATAGTTGATGCGACAAGCAGGCTTTTACTTAATGTCCTTGAATATCACCCATTTCTTATCAAGCCTAATCAGCATGAACTTGGAGATATATTTGGTGTTAAGCTTGAATCTAAGGAAGAGGTTATTCCATATGCAAGGAAGCTGCAGGATATGGGAGCTGTCAATGTGCTTATATCGATGGGTGGAAAAGGCGCAGTTCTTATTGATGAACATGGAAACGTATATGAAGCAGATGCACCAAAGGGCGAGCTTAAGAATTCAGTAGGTGCAGGTGATTCAATGGTTGCAGGATTTATGGCGGGATATCTTCAGACATGTAATTATGAAGATGCATTCCGGATGGGCGTTGCAACAGGAAGTGCCAGTGCATTTTCAGAAAATCTTGCAACAAAAAGAGAGATTTCAGAGGTATTAAAGCGGGTAGAGGTTACCTGCAAGAGATAATGTAAAGGAGGTATTTTATGAGAATTACAGATTTACTTGATAAGAGAAGCATTAATCTTAATGCTGCTCCTAAGACAAAGAGTGAGGCTCTTGATATGGCTGTAGAACTTATGGCAAAGAGCGGAAAGATTGATGATATTGAAAGCTACAGGGCTAAAGTATATGCAAGAGAAGAAGAAAGTACAACAGGTGTAGGAGAAGGAATAGCAATTCCTCATGGCAAATGCAGTGCTGTTAATGCACCAGGACTTGCAGCAATGATTATTAAGGATGGAGTTGATTTTGAATCGCTTGATGATGAGCCGGTAAAGGTTCTTTTCCTTATTGCAGCGCCGGATACTAAGGATAACGTACATCTTGATGTATTAAGTAAGTTATCAGTGCTTCTTATGGATGAGAATTTCGTAGCAAAGCTTATGAAAGCCGGAAGCCCTGAGGAATTTATTGAAATCATAGATGGGGCCGACGAAGAAGCCAAGAGCATAGATGAAAGACTTGAAAAGGAAGACAATAAGCCGGCTAAAATTCTTGCAGTTACTTCCTGCCCTACAGGTATTGCACATACTTACATGGCAGCAGAAGGACTTGAGAAGGCAGCAGCTAAGGCTGGATGTGCAATTAAGATTGAGACAAGAGGATCTGGCGGAGCTAAGAATGTACTTACAGATGCAGATATTGAATCAGCAGAGTGTATTATTGTTGCGGCAGATGCACAGGTTCCAATGGAGAGATTTGATGGAAAGAAAGTAATTGAGTGTCAGGTTTCAGATGGAATTAATAAAGCAGATGAACTTATAAAGAAAGCTCTTGCAGGAGATGCACCTGTATATAAGGCAGGAACTTCTGAAAAGAAGGAAAGCACATCAGCAAAGAAAGGCGGCGGAATTGGACATAAGATATATACACAGCTTATGAATGGTGTATCACATATGTTACCTTTCGTTGTAGGCGGAGGTATTCTGATTGCAATTGCATTTCTTATTGATGGACTTAATGTTGATATGAATGCACTGTCAGAGGCAGAACGAAGCAACTTTGGTACGATAACACCTGTTGCGGCAATGTTTAAGACTATCGGAGGAGCAGCATTTGGCTTCATGCTCCCTGTTCTGGCAGGATTTATTGCAATGGCAATTGGTGACAGACCGGCACTTGCACTTGGTTTTGTTGGTGGTTATATCGCAGCTAATGGAAAGTCCGGATTCTTAGGCGCTCTGGTTGCAGGTTTTGCAGCAGGATATATTATAGTTCTTTTAAGGAAGATATGTGATAAGTTACCAGAGGCGTTGGAAAAGATAGCACCTGTACTTATATATCCGGTAGTGGGTATTCTGGTAATAGGACTTGGAATGACATTTATTGTAGAGCCTGTAATGGGTGGAATTAATACAGGACTTAACAGCTTCCTTGCAGGAATGGGAAGTACAAGCAGGGTTCTTCTTGGATTCATACTTGCAGCCATGATGGCAATTGATATGGGTGGTCCGTTCAATAAAGCAGCATATGTTTTTGGAACTGCTTCCATTGCAGCAGGTAATTATGATATAATGGCAGCAGTAATGATAGGTGGTATGGTTCCACCATGTGCGATTGCTCTTGCAACAATACTTTTTAAGAATAAGTTTACTAAGGAAGAAAGAGATGCTGGTCCAACTAACTTTATTATGGGACTTGCATTTATAACAGAAGGTGCAATACCCTATGCGGCAGCAGATCCTTTACATGTAATACCAGCATGTATCATAGGTTCAGGTGTAGCAGGTGCTGTCAGTATGTTTTTCAAATGTACTTTAATGGCACCACATGGCGGCATTTTCGTATTCCCTGTAGTAGGCAATGCAATATATTATGTGATTGCACTTGTGGCAGGAACTATCATCTCAACAATATGTTTAGGGCTCTTTAAGAAGAAAGCAGCCTAAGAAAGGTGGTTTTTAATTATGAAGGAATTTAAGTACGTTATTACAGATGCAGAAGGCATACATGCTCGTCCAGCAGGAGAGCTTGTAAAGGCTGCTAAGGAATTTAGCAGTAAGATTACAATTACTAAGGATGGCAAGTCAGGAGACTGCAAGAAAATCTTCGGTGTTATGGCACTTGCAGTAAAATGTGGAAATGAAGTTACAATTACTGTAGAAGGTGAAGATGAAGAGGCTGCAGCAGCTAAGATTGAAGAATTCATGAAGAGCAATATGTAGCAGTCAGGAGGTGCACATGAATAAATATACTGGAAAAAGTGTATTTGGAGGCATTGCTATAGGTAAGATAATGGTGTATGAGAAAGGTGAACATCAGGTTAAGCGTGTAAAGATTACTGATGCAGAAGCTGAGAAGAACCGTTATTATGAAGCTGTAGAAACAGCCTTTAAACAACTGGGGGAACTTCATGATAAAGCACTTCGCGAAGTTGGCGAGGCTAATGCGGCAATATTTGAGATTCATCAGATGATGCTAGAGGATGACGATTATAAGGAATCTGTTGAGCATATTATCGAGAGTCAGATGGTGAATGCAGAATATGCCATAGCCCAGACAGGGGATAATTTTTCACAGATGTTTGCAGCCATGGACGATGAATATATGCGTGGAAGAGCAGCAGATGTCAAAGATATTACAGAAAGACTGTTAGGAATACTTTCCGGCAATACAGGAAGCGGTGTAGATGTAGACGAGCCTGTTATTATGGTGGCAGAGGATCTGGCACCATCAGAGACAGTCCAGATGGATAAGAGCAAGATATTATCATTTGTTACACAGAAGGGTTCAGTTAATTCACATACTGCGATTCTTGCAAGAACAATGGGAATTCCGGCTTTAATTGGTTCAGATATTGTTATTGATGAATCTCTTAATGGCAAGCTTGGCGTTGTCGATGGAACTAACGGTGTCGTATATATTGAACCTGATGAGGCAACCCTGTCAGCAATGCAGGAGGAACAGCGCAAAGACAATGAGAAGAAAGCTCTTTTGCAGGAACTTAAAGGCAAGGAAGATGTGACTTTAGATGGCAAGAAGATTAAGCTTTATTCTAATATTGGTAATATTAAGGATCTCGCAAATGTTATTGCCAATGATGCAGCAGGAATCGGACTGTTTCGAAGTGAATTCATATATCTTGAATCTGATACATTTCCAACAGAAGAAGAACAGTTCAACATATATCGTACTGTAGCTGAAAGCATGGCTGGAAAACCGGTAATTATAAGAACTCTTGATATCGGTGCTGATAAGCAGTGTGATTATTTCGGACTGGATAAAGAGGATAATCCTGCTCTTGGTCTTCGTGCAATAAGAATATGTCTTACAAGACCTGAGATATTCAAAACACAGTTACGCGCCCTTTACAGAGCAAGTGCGTATGGAAACATATCTATCATGTATCCTATGATAATCAGTGAACAGGAAGTTGATAAGATTAAGGTTATTGAGAATGAAGTTAAGGCTGAGCTTACAGAGCAGGGAATTGAATTCGGTAATCCTAAGAGTGGAATTATGATTGAGACTCCGGCTGCTGTAATTATGAGTCGCCAGCTTGCTAAGAAGGTGGATTTCTTCAGTATCGGAACTAATGACCTGACACAGTACACGCTTGCGATTGACCGTCAGAATACAAAGCTTGATGATTTCTACGATGCTCATCATCCAGCCATTCTTGCCATGATAAGAATGGTTGTTGAGAATGCACATGCAGAGGGCATCTGGGCTGGTATATGTGGTGAACTCGGTGCAGACACAACACTCACAGAAGAATTTCTTAAGATGGGTGTCGATGAGCTTTCAGTTTCAGCAGGCAAAGTGCTGGCTGTGAGAAAGGTGATTCGTGAGACGAGAGTGTCTTAGGGGCTTGCTGGCTAGTTTGCTTGATTGCTGCGGCGTTGGTGATGGCAGCATCAATGCATCGGCGAGATCTGGCAGCTTTGGCGATTTCGCATGAGGAAATTCAGTCGCTAATGTATAAAATATAGTGTGGAATTGTCGTCTTCCTATAAGAAACATTTTTTATGTTGACTGATAGGTAGTTTTGGCAGGTAAATTGAATACTTAGAGTTGAAAAGCCTATAAGATTGTTTTGCTTGAACATCTTATAGGCTTTTTTGATGCAGTATTGGCTTGATATGATGATTTGATGGGAAAATTACCCATAAGAAGTTGTAAAATGCGACTATTGATAGGTATCAGGTGTTAGATTGTATTATATTTGTGTGACAGAATATAGATGATTAGTATATTGAGAACTGAGCATGGATAGAACTCTAAGGAGATATTGGCTTATTATATTGCTTATTCCCTTAAAAATAGGAGAGATTTTAGGGAATAGAATTGATATGTTATTTCATATAATAAAGCGTCTGAAAATATAAAAAATATTATAAAAGGATTTTTGTCGGGATATGAAGATTATACAATTATTTACATGTAATTGGGGGTTGAATATTAAGAGTAGAGCTCTAGTCAATTGACTAGGGCGCTTTTTTCTTACATTCACCTGCATCATCACAATCATTTTTCGCGAAATTTACATGGCCTTTTATGAAAATCAAATTTTTTGTAAAAACCATTTGACTGCTCCGTTGGAGCAGTCATAGGTTAAAGGAGGGCCTATGAGGAATGATTTAATGACACTTAAAGAAGTATGCAAGGAAACAGGAGTGACGAGAAAGATTGTGCAGACATATGAAAACTATGGCTTGGTTAAAGCAACTACAAAGAATAAGTATGGTTACCTGCTATATGATGATGCTGCAGTAAAAAAGATTAAAAAGATAAGATTGTATCAACGGTTTGGATACAGATTATCAGAAATTGCAAAGCTTGAATACATGACAGTAGATGAGCAGGTAATGATTCTTAAAGAAAAGATTAATAATATGTATGATAATCAGTCAGAAACGGCAGAACTTATTGAGATGGCAGAACAATTATTGGAAAATTTGAGGTCATATTAAGGAGGATATATAGTTATGAAAGAAAATGAAAAAGAAATTTTTATTGATGAGATGGCAGATTTAGGAGATGAATGGACTATTGAAGAACTTAAAGGTACATCTTATGAAAAAATGTCATTAGAGAGGGCTATAAGAGAAAGAAAATCAGCTCTTGGGAAAATGGATGGGATAATAGGCACCATTACTTTCTGATAAACATTAATTTCTAATCCGCCATGGACAATTTACAATTCCCCATAATATGCTATCATGATGAAAATTTACAAAAGTGATTTATTATGTTGGAAAAATTTTAGGCATTTCTGAAATGCAAGGATATTGAAGTTTCAGTTAAAAGGTATGGAATTGATGCACTGGGAGCGATGGCACAGGGATTGTTATGTTTGATGCTTTCGGATTTGCTATATTCAGTCTGTTTAATACCAGATTAATTAGAATTATAATGCTTTGAATAATAATGCTATAAAATTTTTCATATAATGATGGCTCTTGGAATAAAACAATTATGCTTCGGCTAAAATATAATAAAAATAGAAATTAGCCGAAAGGAAGCTGACGTGTGAGTTATATTAAAAGAAATTTGGATGATATAGGGTAAGTAAAAATTGCTATATTCACAATCCCCCTATAATATGCTATCATAATGAAAATTTACAAAGTGAGGTTTATTATGTGGGAGAAATTTAAGACATTTCTGAAACGCAAGGATATTGAAGTTTCAGTTAAAAGGTATGGAATTGATGCACTGGGTGCGATGGCGCAGGGATTGTTCTGCTCACTTCTTATAGGAACAATTCTTAATACATTGGGAACACAGCTGCATATTGGTTTTCTTACTAATACTGTGGCAACAGTGAGCGGTGTCAATTATACAGTTGGAGGGCTTGCGTCAGCAATGAGCGGACCGGCAATGGCAGTGGCAATCGGTTATGCATTGAAATGCCCTCCACTTGTACTGTTTTCACTTATAACTGTTGGATTTGCGTCTAATGCGCTTGGCGGTGCAGGTGGTCCGCTTGCAGTATATTTTGTTGCCATTATTGCAGCAGAAGCAGGTAAGATGATTTCTAAAGAAACTAAGATAGATATTCTTGTTACACCGCTTGTTACTATAGGTGTTGGAACAGGAGTAGCGGCTCTTATTGCACCGGCTTTGGGAAAAGCGGCAATGAAGATTGGCGAACTTATTATGCTTGCAACTAATCTTCAGCCTTTCCTTATGGGAATTGCAGTATCAGTTCTTGTTGGAATTGCACTTACACTTCCTATATCATCAGCCGCGATATGTGCTGCATTTGGACTTACTGGGCTTGCAGGAGGAGCAGCAGTTGCAGGCTGCTGTGCGCAGATGGTTGGATTTGCAGTTATGTCATTTAAGGAGAACCGCTGGGGTGGACTTGTTTCTCAGGGAATTGGTACATCTATGCTTCAGATGGGAAATATAATTAAGAATCCGAAAATATGGATTGCACCGATAGTTACATCTGCAATTACAGGTCCTATGGCAACATGCCTGTTCAAGCTGCAGATGAATGGCACTCCGGTATCATCTGGTATGGGAACTTGCGGATTTGTTGGACAGATTGGTGTATATTCTGGTTGGGTAGCTGATATTGCTAATGGAACAAAGACTGCAATTACAGGATTTGACTGGGCTGGATTGATACTTATATCATTCATTCTTCCGGCAGTGATATGTCCGCTTATTAATATGCTTCTTAAAAAGATTGGCTGGGTTAAAGATGGAGATATGAAGCTTTCTTGATTTGGGGAACTTAATTGGAGAAACTAGATTGGATAAAAAGATAGGTTTATGTTAAAAATAGTGGCAGGACTTCAGGTATTTCTAAAGACTGCCACTTTTTATATGCATATTAATTAAAATGTTCTTTCAATTCACCAGAAAGCTTTAAGACATGCTCGATGCCATCGTCAACATTCGAAACGGCTTCTTCCTGCTGGCGGATGCTCTCTGAAATATTAGATATCATTGCAGCGTTCTCTTCAGAGGTAGCAACAAGCGTCTGAATGTCTGAGTTAACGCTGTCAAAAGCTGTCCTGACAGATTCGATTACCTTATACTGTTCCCTTACAAGATCGTGTGCAACTTCTGTTGAATCATTGATTCCGGTGAGGACATTGACAAGAGTGTCCATCTTGGAAACAACATCATTAGCTGATTCAGCACCTGCATTCACGCGGTTAGAAACTTCATCTGTCATACCTGAAAGACCGTTAATGATTTTGTGGATATTGTCTGCAGCTTCTGAACTTTGTTCAGAAAGATGACGGATTTCATCTGCAACTACAGCAAATCCTTTACCATGTTCACCGGCTCTTGCGGCTTCAATTGAGGCATTAAGAGAAAGAAGATTAGTCTGGGCTGCAATTGCATTGATTTCTTCAAGAATAGAAGTAATCTTAGACATCTCGTTCATAAGCTCAGACATAGCTCCTCTGGCAGAGCCAACAGTTTCTGCCATCTCCGAAAGAGTGTTTTTAACAACATTTACTTCGTTATTACCGGCTCTGACTGATGTATCAACTTTTTCGAAGCCAGCATCAAGCTCTTTGGAAAGCTCATAATTCTTATTGATTTCATCGGTTGCATCCTGAATTTTCTCAGTAACAGATATAGTTGCATTGGTTGTATCGTCAATAACGGTATTCATCTGAGAAGCAGCTTCATTTACCTTAGTTGCCTGTTCAGATAAGTTATCAAGACCGTTTTTACAATTTTCGATAGCTGAATTAAGATTAATGGCTATGTCATTTGCTGCATGTGAGTTGTTGTTAATAGTAGATAGTGTTTCTTCGCTCTGAGAAAGGAGATCGCGTCCTCTGTCAACAGCTTTGTATAAAACAACAGCAACAAGGTCAAAAAGAAATACCTTTGTAAAGGCATCTACTCTGTCGTAATTAGCCCCATCAATAACGAATGGGAAAAATATGGCACATATAAGTGCAATATTAGCAACAGGAACAGAGTAATATATAATGTACTTCTTATCAAAATATAATGCCATCATTGATAGAAATACAAAATTGGCAAGAAATGCAACTGAGTTGCCGCCTAAAACAAAAGCATATACAAATGTAGCAATTGAAGGCGTAAGATTAATAAGCAAAGCTTTAATAAAATGATTCTGAATTAAGAACTTACCAATACCGGCAGCAATAAGACTGGCAAGCATTATGCCGATTCCGATAAATGCACGGATATTAATCCCTTCTGAAAAAAATGTCATAACTGATAATGCAATTGTTCCAACTAAAACAATAAGATAGTTGTGTGAATGTAATTTATCCATTAGTTCCTCCCTAAAAATAATATTAAATTGTTCGAAAATTAATATAGAAATAATAGCATTTTTAAATACAAAAATCAATAATTAACAGGTTGACATTATGTTAAATTTGAAATATACTTCTTACTAAAGCGTTGACGAGAAGAGTACTATGTTACGGTTCTACAGAGAGAAGCATATATGGTGGAAGTGCTTTAGAATACGGATATGGGAAAACCACCTCCGAGCGGCCTCAATACGGCACGGTGATTCCGTTATAATCATAATGAGATGTTCTCCTGATTGAGAGAATAATAAGGGTGGAACCGCGGATTGAATATTCGCCCCTTATACAGCAAGCTGGAAAGCCACTGTATAAGGGGCTTTTTTGCGCGAGTAGCGATGAGAATATACAGGGAAAGTCAACAACTGTGCTTGCACAGGGTGTGGCCTTTGCATGGATATTCGAGGAGCACCGCGACAGTGACAGAGCGAAGCTCTGGAACATGAGCTACGAGCGCAAGCAGCGATGAGAATAGGAACAAAAATATTAACACAAAAGGAGATTTATCATGGTTAATTTTAAGGAAGATGAAAGACTGAATACTCTTAATCATTCATGTGCACATGTTATGGCACAGGCAGTTAAGCATTTGTATCCACATGCTAAGTTCTGGGTTGGACCAGTAGTTAAAGAGGGATTCTATTATGATATAGACCTTGGAGATAATGTAATCAATGACGAAGCTATTGAAGCTATCGAAAAAGAGATGAAGAAAATCTGCAAGGAAGGCAAGAAGATATACAGAAGAGAAGTTTCTAAGGAAGAAGCACTTGAGATGTTCAAGGATGATATGTATAAGCTTGACCTTATAAGCGGTCTTGAAGATGGCAATATCACAGTTTATGACCAGGGCGATTTCACAGACCTCTGTCGCGGACCTCATGTTGATAATACTAAGCTCTGCAAGAACTTCAAGCTTGTTAAATATTCTGGTGTATACTGGAAGGGAGATGCCAGCAATCATGTAATGCAGAGAATATATGGTGTATGTTTCCCAACAGCAGAGGAACTTGAAGAGCATCTTAAGCTTCTTGAAGAGGCAAAGGAACGTGACCACAGAAAGATTGGCAAGGAAATGGAACTTTTCATGTCAGATGACTTAATTGGCCGTGGACTTCCAATGTTCTTACCAAAGGGATATACAGTATGGCAGGAGCTTGAGAATTACATTAAGGACAAGGAAAGAAAGCTTGGATACCTTCATGTAATGACACCATGTGTTGGTACAGTTAATCTTTACAAGACATCAGGTCACTGGGATCATTACAAGGAAAACATGTTCCCGGCTATGGAAGTTGAAGGCGAATCATTTGTATTAAGACCAATGAACTGTCCTCACCACATGATGATATATGCTAACAAAATGCATTCTTACAAGGATCTTCCTATAAGAATCGGTGAGATTGCACATGACTTCAGATTTGAGGCAAGTGGAACATTAAAGGGTATTGAGAGAGGAAGACATTTCTGCCAGAATGATGCCCACCTTTTCGTAACACCGGAGCAGATTGAGTCAGAATTTGCCAAGGTTGTAGACCTTATATTTGAGACATACAAGGATTTCAATATTACAGATTACCGCTGTGTTCTCTCATTAAGAGATCCAGAGGATAAGGTAAAGTATCATGATGATGATGAAATGTGGAACAATGCTGAGAACGCATTAAGAAAGGTTCTTAATGATATCGGAATTGAGTATACAGAGGAAATCGGAGAGGCTGCATTCTACGGACCTAAGCTTGATGTTAATGTTAAGCCTGCTATCGGTAATGAATATACTTTATCAACATGCCAGCTTGATTTCTGTCTTCCATCTAAGTTCAACTTAACATACATTGATAAAGATGGACAGAGAAAGACACCTGTAGTTCTTCACAGAGCTATCCTTGGTTCTCTTGACAGATTCATGGCTTATATACTTGAGGAGACAAAGGGTAACCTTCCATTATGGCTTGCTCCTGTACAGGCTACAATTCTTCCGGTTAAGAATGAAGATGAAGAGTTAAATGCTTATGCACATGGTCTCTATGATTATCTTGCAGATAATGGAATCAGAGTTGAGATTGATGAGAGAGCAGAAAAGCTTGGATACAGAGTAAGAGAAGCTCAGGTTAAGAAGATTCCTTACCTTATTGTACTTGGTAAGAATGAAGCAGCAGATGGAACTGTAAGTTACAGACTTCACGGAGAGCAGAAGTCAACTACAGTATCTAAGGACGAATTTGTTGCAATGCTTAAGGATGAGATTGCTACTAAGAAGAATAATCCTGCAGCAGCTAAATAATCAGACTGACCTTACAGAAAGAAGCGTGACAATATGTAATGTTTTATGTATTGTCATGCTTTTTGTTTATATTTCAGAAAACAATAGGAAAATAAATGGCTAGATATTACTATAAAAAGAAAAAGAAGAAATTCGTACCTAAAGATTTAGCAAGTCTTAAAGAACTTAAGATAAAGACTGCATTAATGGAGAGTATTCCTGAGGATATAACACAGCTGTATCCTGAAGCCAGAAATATAAAGAGACATTTCATACTTCATATAGGAGAGACTAATACAGGAAAGACACATGATGCACTAGAAGATTTTTATAATGCCGGTTCAGGAATGTATCTTGCACCCCTGAGACTTCTTGCACTTGAGATTCAGGAGATGAGTCTTGCAAGAGGAATTAACTGTTCGTTGACGACAGGCGAGGAGAAGGATATAAGAGATGGTGCAAAGCATTTATCCTGTACAGTTGAGAAAATGGATATGAGCAGACATTTTGATGTCTGTGTAATAGATGAGGCACAGATGGTAGCCGACTCAGACAGAGGCTGGGCGTGGACAGAGGCAATTCTTGGCGTTAATGCTGATGTTGTACATGTATGCATGTCGCCGAATGCAATACATATTGTTAAAATGCTTATAAAAATGTGTGGAGATACATATACGGATATAAGACATAAAAGGAATTCAAGACTTATAGTTGAAGACCATGATTTCATATTTCCGGATGATATACGGGATGGAGATGCTTTAGTAGCATTTTCACGTAGAAAAGTTCTTATGCTCGCAACCCTTCTAAAGAAGGAAGGGTATAAAGTAAGTGTTATATACGGTTCACTTCCATACAGTGTGCGAAAAGCAGAGGTTGCCAGATTCTTAAATGGAGAGAGCAGAATTGTAGTATGTACAGATGCTATTGGAATGGGAGTAAATCTTCCTATAAGAAGAATAATATTTACTGAGTCGAAAAAATTCGATGGCAAATCCAAAAGATTTCTTAACATGAGTGAGGTTAAGCAGATTGCCGGAAGAGCAGGAAGAAAGGGGATGTATGACCAGGGGTATGTCAACTCAATAGAGGACAGGGACCAGATAGGTGAACTGCTTCATGGAAGATATGAGCAGATAACAAGCTGCGTTATACAGCCGCCAAGAAAAGTCCTGGATATGCCATACAGCCTTTCAGAGATATTTAAGATATGGTTAAAGACGATTGAAAAGAAATGCTTTTCAGTTGCTGACTTAAAGAACAGGATTAAACTTGCTGAATACATTGAGAAAAAACATGGTGAGAAGATTAATAAAGATCTTGAATACAGTCTTATTAACATTCCATTTGATGAGAATAGCGAGAAACTTAAATATTTGTGGCAGGATCTTGTTGATATGACAGCTGACGGTGAACCGGTAAGCAGGATGTGGTATTATGTAGATACTGAATCTGAAGATATAGAAGCCATGAAGCTGGATGACCTTGAACAGTTGTATAAGAAGATGGATCTGCTTAATTCATACTGTAATGCTCTTAATATATCAGAATATGATGAGCGTATCAGAATGCTTAAAGAGGAGATATCAGAATGCATAGTAAGAGAACTTACTAATGGTGAATTCTTCAACAAATGTAAACGCTGTGGGAAGAGACTGGAATGGAATCATAGATTTGGCATGTGTGAAAAATGTTACGAGATAAATAAGCTGGAAAGAATGCGCTATAAAGCAGATAAATGGAGATAAAAAGGTCTACATTTTGCTTTTTTATGCGAACATAAGCAATTCGAACTGACAATATATAGGGGATATGTTATATTTAATGCACCAAATATATGTTTTTATAAAATGTAGACATTTTTGGAGTAAATTATCGTTATTAAGTGATAATACATTTATAAAGTAATAATTATTGGAAGAGGAAAATGCTATGAGTGAAAGTATTAAAGGTAGAATTCATCAGGTAGAAAGCTTTGGTTCAGTTGATGGACCAGGGGTAAGATATATTGTATTTCTTAAGGGCTGCCATATGAGATGCAGATATTGTCATAATCCTGAGACATGGAAAGAAGAAGGCGGAACATTAGAGACAGCGCAGGAAGTGTTCGATAAAGCTTACCGTTATAGAAATTACTGGAAGAATGGTGGCGGAATCACTGTAAGTGGTGGAGAGGCGCTTCTTCAGATGGAATTTGTGACAGAACTCTTTGAAATTGCGAAAAAGAATGGTGTGCATACAACTCTTGATACGTCAGGTAATCCTTTTAAGATGGAGCCGGAATATCTGGAAAAGTTTGACAGGCTGATGGCTGTTACAGACCTTTTTCTTCTTGATATTAAGGAGATTAATGATGAGAAGCACAAGGACCTTACAGGTTGGACTAATAAGAACATCCTTGACCTTGCAAAGTATCTTTCTGACCATGATAAGGATATGTGGATAAGAAATGTTCTTGTTCCAGGAGTGACAGACGCACAGGAAGACCTTGAACAGTTAAGGGATTTTGTTGCCAGTTTAAAGACTGTTAAGAGATTTGAAGTGCTTCCATATCATACACTTGGAGTATTTAAGTGGGAGGAATTAGGAATTCCGTATACACTTTCTGATGTAATGCCACCGGATAAGGAACAGATAGCAAGAGCTAATGATATATTAAGAACAGCAGAATACACAGGATATCTTGAAAAATAAGATATTGGAACAGAAATAATAAGCCCTCGGACAAGATTGCGTCCGGGGGCTTAATGTGTTTAATGAAATTATTTGCAGCCTGACCTTAAACCGTCATTAAGGCCTTCAATATATGAAAGAGCCTTTTCCTTTCCTGAAGCATTAAGCTTCTTATAGTAGCCTAATAATCTTGTCTCGTTGTCGGATAAAGACTGAACCTGAATCATATTTCTGACATCAGATTTCATCATTATGTAATCCATGCTTGCATCTAATATACTGCTTAATTTCATAAGAGATGAGACACTTGGAAGATGCCTTCCTTGTTCGTATGCACTTATTGTTTCCTGGGCAACTCCAAGCTCGGTGCTTAATCTTACCTGTGTTATATGTTTTTCCTCGCGTAATTCACGGATTCTGTTATGATATTCCTGCATCTGGTATTCCTCCATAGTTTATCTGATTGCAAATCCACTATAAGAAAAATAACATTTTATAAGTCTGATATTAGTGGTTGTAATGGTAAAATATGGTAATTATATAGGCTGATATGGTAATAAATGGTAAAAAAGATATATGGTAAAATATATGACATTGTGTTATTATTCTAAATAGCAGCATTGCTGTTGTAGAGAGGAAACAGGGGTATACAATTATGAGAAGAAAAAATGCAGCTGTATTAATGACGGCAGTCATTATTGGAGGACTGCTTACAAGCTGTGGCAGTGCATACAATAATGCTAATGGGAAGAATTCTGACAATACTGTAGAGACACAGACTACAGTAAGAACCGTTGTCAATGGAGAAACCAAAACTGATGGTAATAATGTTAAGACAGCAGATAAAGAAACCGTGGATTTTACACAGGAAGTAACCAGTGAAGAGAATAACCTGACAGATAGTGATATTGCTGGTAATACAGAGGCATCAGAACAACAGGCTTTTGATGATTTGTCACAGGCAGGTGGTTATGAGAATAATTCCGGACAGGAATCATGGGGAGACAGTGGTTCGGGAGATGATTACCAGAATAGTGATGGGGAATCATATGGTGACGGAGATTCATCGGATAATAGCGAAGAAACAGATATTCCGTCTGCAAGTGAAGATGTTAATTCTGATTATAACCTGCTTGCGCGTGCACAGATTAACACAGTTACATATAGCACATATGCCAATGAAGTTTTAAGACTTGTTAATATTGAGAGAACTAATGTTGGTGTAGCTCCACTTGTATTAGACGAAGCATTGTGTAATGCAGCTAATATGAGAGCTATAGAGATGGATTGTACAGGTGTGTTTGAACATAAAAGACCGAATGGTAATAGCTGCTTTGAAGTGTATGATATATGTAATGTTGAATGGCAGAATGCATGTGGTGAGAATATTGCGGCAGGTCAGGCAACTCCTGAAGATGTTATGAAATCATGGCTTAGTTCATCAGGACACAAGGCTAATATATTAAGTCCGGAGTATACAAAAATGGGGCTGGGTTATAGTAATTCAGGCTGTGGTGCAGGAAAGTACAGTTATTACTGGGCACAGGAATTTGCTGGATAAAAAGAATATGTAAAATAGAAAGAGCCATGCCGGATAATCCGGTATGGCTCTTTCCGAGAAGGAAATTATATGAGAAAAATTAAGATATAGCTTTCTTAATAGCGTTGAATGATTCCTTGCTTATATCATGTTCGATACGGCAGGCATCTTCTTCAGCAACCTTAGGATCAACACCAAGTCTTATGAGCCATGATGTAAGGAGCTGGTGACGCTCATATATCATCTCAGCAATCTCTTTACCTGATTCTGTAAGATATATGTAACCTTCTTTAGTTACCGTTATATGATTAGATTCCCTCAGATTCTTCATTGCAATACTGACGCTTGATTTCTTGAAACCTAACTCATTGGCAACATCTATTGAACGAACCACAGGAAGCTTTTTGCTTAACATTAATATTGACTCAAGATAGTTTTCTGCTGATTCATGAATAACTGACATAATTATATCCCCCGATTACTTATAACGATATTGATATATGAATTATAACACGCATGTATATTTAATGCAAATGTGCTGAATATAAATTAATCATAAAATTTATCATAATACTTGGTAAAATATGGATGTAAAGCCTTATCAGTGTTGCAAATAAACTGAATGCAGTTTAAAATGTAGAAAGTGTATGTAAGATATTATTATGTTAGAGGGTGTTTTTTTGAATATAAGCAATATAGAATGGATAGAAAAACTGAATTGCCTTACAGACTTGCATGTACATCTTGATGGTTCACTGTCACTTGAATCTGTAAGACATCTTTGTGGTATGCAGAATATAGAAACAGGTGATGATGCAGAATTGTCAGCGAAGCTGAGTGTGTCATCAGATTGTAAGAATCTTAATGAATACCTTGAAAAGTTCGAATTTCCACTTCAGCTTTTGCAGACGCGTGAGGCTGTTAAATATAGTGTGTGTCAGCTTGTTAAGGAGCAGGAAGAACAGGGGGTAATATACAGCGAGATAAGATTTGCACCACAGCTTCATACAAGAAAAGGATTGTCACAGCAGGAGATTGTTGAAGCAGCATGTGAGGGACTTGATGAATCAAGAAAGTACTGGAAGTCATATTCCTGTCACAATCTTATATTATGTTGTATGCGTTCGGATGATAATAAGGATGCTAATATGGAAACAGTAAGACTTGCTGCATTATATGCCGAAAGGGGAAGAGGTGTTGTGGCAGCAGACCTTGCAGGTGCAGAAGGACTTTATGCAACAGACACATTTGCAGATGTATTCAGGGATGCAGTGCAGAAAGGAGTGCCGTTTACTATTCACGCAGGCGAGGCAGCCGGAGCGGAGAGTGTTGAATGTGCGTTGAATTTTCAGGCTGTAAGAATAGGACATGGCGTAAGATGTACAGAGAATCCTTTAGTTATGCAGGAACTTGCAGACAGAGGTGTTGTGTTGGAATTATGTCCCACAAGCAATCTGAACACTAAAATATACGAGACAATAGGGGATTATCCGATACAGCAGCTTATGAATAAGGGGATAAGAGTTACTGTTAATACGGATAATATGATGGTTTCTAACACTACAGAGGCGAGGGAACTTGCATTGGTTGCAGATACATTCAATATGGAGAAGAAAGATGTTAAGCAGCTGATAATGAATGGTGTTGAAGCTGCATTTACAACAGAGGGAATAAAAAACCGCTTAAGGGCAAGAGTGGAGACACAGTTTGCCAAAGTGGCTGGAATCAGAGGTTAGGGTATGAATGAAGTTAATGAATTATTTACTAAAGAAAATGTAGAAAAGATATATGTTCCGGATATTGTTAAGGATGATCTGCTAAGTATTATAGAAGAAAAGCTTAAGAAAGCAGGATTCTATTACAGGGTTGCATACAGGGTGAAAGCTCCTGATTCAATGCTTGATAAACTTATATTAAAGGATTACAGAAGACCGGGGACAGAGAATCAGGATAAAAAGATGCAGGATCTTATAGGAATAAGAATTATTCTGTATTATGCGGATGATGTTGAAATTGTTAAGAATTTTCTTGATACAATATTCTCTATGCCGGGTGTGTGGAATACAACAGAGGCTAATGAATATGAGTTCAGGGCAATGAAGATTAACGGCATATTCAAGCTGCCGGGATATCTTAGCAAGACCATTGTTAATCCGGAGCTTGGAGATTATGTAGATGATACATTTGAGATACAGGTAAGAACTAATTCTTTTGAGGGCTGGCATGAGATTGAACATGATATGAGATATAAAGGTTCAGCCTTTGGCACGGGTAATGAAGCACTTGCAAGAAAGATGAACAGTATTCTTGCAACGCTGGAGTTATGTGATGATTCAGTTGTGGGTCTGATTGAAGATTTAGGACATCAGCATTACAAAGACAGAAAATGGAACTATATGTTAAGATGTCATTACAGACTGAAGTTTACAAGAGAACCGCTGCATCCATATATTGAAGAGATATTTGATGAAGATACAGAGCTTGCCAAGAAGTTTTATAAATTTAAAAGAGAACCGTTACTAAGACAGCTATGGGATAATACAGGAGATAAAGGTCCGGAGATTACTGTTAATAATATTGTTAAGATAGTTAATCAGATAGGACCTGAGGATGAGAGACTCAAAGAAGCATTTGTAAAGATAGAACATGAGAAGAAGCAGGAGACAGAAAGCGTTGCCAAGAGAAGAAGATTTGAGCCGTTTAAACAGCTTGGCTCTTTTATGGTATTCAAGGCTGATACATATATCGACTTAAGCAATCTTGCAATGCCTGATGCTTTCAGAAAAGCCACAGGGTACATATATTCATGGGTTAAGTCAAGATATGAGGATGTATTCACAGATTTACCTGAGAGTGCAGAAACTTATGTTAATGCAGAGCCTGGATATTCAGTTAATCTTTCGTATGATGCAGAAAATGTGTATTTTTCTGAAAAAACTACACATCTTGATACTAAGATACCAACAAGAGTATGGATATCTGAAGCGGTTATATGCAGGGAAGGTGACAGACTGAAATTCACGGTATCTAACAGATATGCAGAACCAGCAGACAGATACAGAGATAATGAAAATGTTCTGTTTTCAAGACCTAATTTCTTTGGAGAGATTGCAGACAATATAGGAATTGTTGATGTGGAAAGAATGAGGGAGTCTGTAAGATACGTTGAGGACAGCAAGGATTACGATGATCTTACAACACTGATTGCAGAGGAAGAAAGAACATTTCCTGTTATAGTATTTATGGCAAGTGATGGCAGATGGCTTGATAAATTTGATATGAACTATTTCGCTTATCTTGTGGGTTATTATGCACATATCAAGATGATAAGAAGCCCTTATGAATCACGAAAATTTGCTAAGGATTACGGCCTTAAGATAGATGAATGTGCAGATTCGATAACAGTATTTTATCCGGGAAGAGAGCCTTATACAAGCTATAAGACAGATATATTCCATACAACATTTGAAGTTATTAAGGTTGAAAAGAGAAAATACTGGAATGAAAATGGCTGCAGGGCATACAGAAGAAAGCTTGTTTCAGAAATAAGAGAGAATAACGTACTTTAGTAAGTGTTAAATTAGGAGAGAACAGAATGGATAAATGTGTCCTGATAGTTGATGATAACGATTTTAACAGGGAACTTGTAAAAGATATTCTTGAAGACGAGGATATAACAGTTTATGAGGCAGAAGATGGCAGTTCGGCGATTGAACTGCTTGAAAGTGAACAGGCGGACGACATAGATGTAGTTCTTATGGACATGAGAATGCCGGGAATGGATGGCATAGAGACCACTAAGATTATAAGGACTAAGAATGGAAAATGTATGGAAGTGCCAATAATTGCAATGACAGCAGATGGTTTTGAAACAGATATAGGTATGCTGCAAAAGGCAGGCATGAACGGACTTATATCTAAGCCTGTGGATGTGAATACATTGGTAGAACATATAACAAAACTGGCAGGGTGGTAAACACTCTGCCAGTTTTGCGTGTATATTATCTTGATTCACCCATAAAGAAGAGTGCAACTGTTCCAGGACCAGAATGTGTTCCGATTGTAGGACATATATAATTAATCCATATGTTATCTATGCCGAATCTTTCTTTAACAAGACCTGCTACGAACTGTGCATCTTGTAAGCAGTCACCGTGACTGATGAATACAACATCATTCTTATCCCTGTATGAACCAATATGTTCCTCCATACGGTCAACTAAAGCAATAAGTGATTTCTTTCTGCCACGGACTTTTCCAATATTAATAAGTCTGCCTTCATTATCTACATGAAGGATTGGCTTGATGTTGGCAAGCGTACCGATAATGGCAGTAGTCTTAGAAACACGACCTCCTCTGTATAAGTGGTTAAGGTCATCAACCGTAAAATTATGTACTACATTAAGCTTATGATTGTTGACAAAATCTATTATTTCATCCATAGATTTTCCTGATTTCTTCATCTCAACAGCTTTATACACGATAAGACCTTCACCCATTGAAGCAGCTAATGAATCTACTACAACGATTCTAGCTCCTGGATGTTCTTCCATAACTTCATTGGCTGCTATGCAGGCGTTATTGTAACTGCTTGAAAGTGCAGATGAAAATGCAATGTGAAGAATATCAAAGCCCTCATTGACACGCTTTTCAAATATTGTCTTACAATCCTGCGGGTTACATGCCATAGTTGTTGGCATATCGCCATTACGCATGCGGTCAAAGAATTCCTTCTCAGGCATAATGTTATCTGTTCCGTAGATTACTTCACCAAATGCATAAAAAAGAGTGTGGATATCAATGTTGTGTTCTTTAACATAACTTGCAGGTAAATCAGCAGTTGTGTCAGTTGATATAAGAAAATCTTTCATAAATGTCAGATCCTTTCTTGATTTATTTTCTGTATTATAATATCATTAATTAAGTGATATTCCAAGATATAAGATTAATTGCATTGTAATAAATTTTGCGAATAAATTTTAATAATGGGGTTGACATATATTGATTAGGATGATATCATGCAATAGTTGCAAAGCAAAGCAGAGTATCCACTCTCACCTCAGCGCATAGGGCGACTCGGGTTGATATTTAAGAATTACACATAATATAGGATTGTGTTTTGATTAAAGAAAGTGGATAGCTGAGCTATTCACTTTAATTTTTTATATGGGGGTGTACCGCTATTAACGAGTTAATGATTAACGAACAGATCAGATGCAAAGAGGTTCGTGTTATTGGAGAAGAAGGACAGCAGCTTGGAGTTATGGCATTAAGAGATGCTTTAAACATGGCTAAGGATGCAGGAGTAGATTTGGTAATGGTTTCGCCATCAGCTAATCCACCTGTATGCAGAATTGTAGATTATGGCAAGTTCAAGTACGAACAGCTCCGCAGGGAAAAGGAAGCTAAGAAGAAACAGAAGACAGTAGAAGTTAAGGAAGTTCGTTTATCACCTAACATCGATGTCAATGACCTTAATACTAAGTGTAACTCAGCAAGAAAGTTCATTGAGAAAGGTAACAAGGTTAAAGTATCATTAAGATTCAGAGGAAGAGAAATGGCTCATATCGACTCTACTAAGCATATATTAGAGGATTTTGCAGAAAAGCTTAGCGATATAGCTGTAATTGAGAAGGCTCCTAAGATGGAAGGCAGGAGCATGATGATGTTTTTAACTGAAAAACGTTAAAATAAATAACAACTAACAGACATTTTTAGGAGGATTATTATGCCAAAGGTAAAGACAAAAAGAGCAGCTGCAAAGCGTTTTAAAGTAACTGGAACAGGTAAGTTAAAGAGAATGAAGGCATACAAGAGCCATATTCTTACAAAGAAGTCAGCTAAGAGAAAGAGAAATCTTAGACAGGCAGCTATGACTGACGCAACTAATGTTAAGACAATGAAGAAGATTATGCCTTATCTCTAAGATTAATGGTATAACAACATTTATTTAGAGATATAGTTTAAGGAGGAATTTATAAAATGGCAAGAATTAAAGGCGGATTAAACGCAAAGAAGAAGCATAACAGAGTATTAAAGCTCGCTAAGGGTTATAGAGGAGCAAGATCTAAGCAGTACAGAGTTGCTAAGCAGTCAGTTATGAGAGCTCTTACAGAGAGTTATAAGGGCAGAAAGCAGAAGAAGAGACAGTTCAGACAGTTATGGATTGCCAGAATCAATGCTGCTGCAAGAATTAACGGACTTTCATACAGCAAGTTCATGTATGGTCTTAAGTTAGCTAATATCGATCTTAACAGAAAGGTATTATCTGAGATGGCTGTTAACGATGCAGAAGGATTTGCTAAGCTCGCAGAGGTTGCTAAGTCTAAGCTTGCATAATTGATTATATATTATATATCAGAGATAATAGGCTGTCGTGAAAGCGGCAGTCTTTTCTTTTTAAAATGTATGATATTTCTGTGAACTAATATGAACAGATATGGATAAAATCTCTTTTATGTGATATAGTATGAAAGTCAATTTTTTACTTCTGTATAAAGAAGTAAGAGCGGAGGTTTATTGTGAGAAAAAGTTTTTTAAGAAAAGCATCAATAGTTTTATTGTCAGCAACAATGCTTATGGCAACTGCATGTAATAAAGAGATTGAAGTAAAATACGATTATAATGTAAATGATTATGTACAGCTTGGGAAATATGAGGATATAGCTGTAACAGTTGATAAAACATCTATAGAGAATCAGCTTGTTGATGATAAGATTGCTGAAGATATAGAGAATAATACTACTTATTCAGAAGTCAGCAGAGGTGCTGTTGATGGAGATCAGATACTGGTTACTTATGTTGCTACAAGTTCGGGTTCACAGTCAACAGGGCTGTCTAATACAGATGGTGTTACAATGATACTTGGCAAAGATAAACTTGGACTTGATATAGAAGAGCTTGATGAAGCACTCTATGGAATGAAGGCTGGAGAGACTAAGGTTATGGTAATCGACTTGCCGGAAACATATAGCAATACCGTATATGCAGGAACTAAAGTAGTGTTTGAGCTTACAGTGCAGACGGTTTCACAGCCTAATGTGCCAATGCTTACTAATGCATATGTTAAGGAAACATTTGGATATGATACAATTGAAGAATATAGAGCTTCTGTTAAAGATTCATTAGCATCTACAATCGATTCTAAGGTTGATGATGAGATTCAGAAACAGGTTCTTTCAACACTTCAGGATACATGTAAGGTAAGTGGTTATCCAGATACACTGCTCAGTACATTACGAGACAGATATGACCAGTCTGTCGGATTCTATGCTGATTTTACTAACCAGTCAAAGGAAGAGTATTGCCAGCAGTTATATGGAATGTCATATGATGATTTCATTAAGAAGTCAGCAGCACAGCAGCTTATTATGGAAGCAATCGTGAAAGATCAGAAGTTCTCTATGAGAGAATATGATTACAAGGGCGATCTTGATGAATTCGCAGGAGACAATGGATATTCTGATGAGAATGCATTTGTTGAGAAATTCGGAAAAGATAGTGTAGTTAAGGCTATGCTTGTGCAGAAGGCACAGGATTATGTTATTGATCATGCCAATATTGCGTATAAGTAAGGCAAGAAAGAATTTAGGTTGTGTGTGGGAACCGGCAGCATATTATTGTGCGAGTCCTCATGGCGGCTGCACCTAGTGGGAGTAAATGCCGCTCTATACAGAGTTTATTACGGTGAGAGAAAACAAACGCGCTTCGCTTGAACGAGTTTTCTCTCACCGCTCTTTTGTATAGAGCGGCATAACTCCCACACGGTTCGCGCCTTAAATCGGACTCGCACAATAATATGCTGCCGGTTCCAATCTACGTTAATTCTTTCTTGCCTTGCTTATGCCTTCGGCATGTTGCAAGGCGGGCTGTTGATGTGTGATTGGGGTAAAAAACATCTTGCTTATGCCTTCGGCATGTTGCAAGGCGGGCTGTTGATGTGCGATTGAGATAAAAAATCCATCCTGCTTATGCCTTCGGCATTTTGCAAGATGGATTTTTTTACTTTGTGCCTGTTGAGCCGAAGCCGCCTTCGCCTCTTTCTGTGTCGTCAAGCTCTTCTACTTCGTTGAATGATGCTGTGATGTATGGTGCTAAGACTATCTGAGCGATTCTGTCTTTTGGTTCTATGGTTACAGGTTTATCTGAATGGTTGTGGAGGGCTACTATGATTTCACCTCTGTAGTCAGAATCTATTACACCTACTTTGTTGGCTGGGGCAAGACCTTTTTTGCATGCCATTCCGCTTCTTGCATAGATGAGGCCTACGAGTCCTGTTGGTATCTCCATTGCTATTCCTGTTTTGATGAATTCAGTTGTGCCTGGCATAACTGTTACAGCTTCGGACATTCCTGAGTAGAGGTCTGCTCCGGCTGAGAATTCTGTTCCGTATGTTGGGATACAGGCGTTAGGATTTAATTTCTTAATATTAACTTTCTGTGACATTGTGTAAACTCCTTTATATTATTAATCGTACAGAAGTACGATATTACCTGATTCGAGTGATTCTTTTACAAGGATTGTCCTCTGGTTTGATGAACCTTTGAACTGAAGCATCATATCTTTCTTGTCTTCTTCATATTTGCCGTCAACTATGACGTCAATGTATTGAAGCATTTCTTTAGTTTCTTTCCATTCATTGCACATTCTTCCAACAATATCTTTGTCAAACAGATATCCTGTAAAGCACCATATACTCAGGTCAGGATATATTCTGCGTACTTCCCTCAGCAATGGAAGGAGTCCCTGCTGGTTGCTGTGTTCAAATGGTTCACCTCCTAGAAGTGTGAGACCTGTAACATAGTCTGGGGCAAGGGAATCAATGATTTCTTTGATTGTATCGTCTGTGAAGTCCCTGCCATAATTAAAATCCCATGCAATTTCGTTAAAACAACCTTTGCATCGGTGTGTGCATCCACTTACAAAAAGAGATGTACGCACCCCTGGTCCGTTAGCAATATCGCAGGTTTTTATCTCGGCATAATGCATAATATAAACCCTCTTTCTAAAAGTTGCAATAAATCTGTATTATTAGCTGATAATGACATCTTATCACATGAATTACAGAATTATGAATGCTATATTAAGACTATAGCAAATGATTTAAATCTGTTGTACAATTATAGCAGATTTGCTCGTGACAAACAATGGAGGGTACATATAATGAAAATTTATTTTGACAAGCTTTACAGGTATGGCAGATTACAGGAACCGGCAGGCATAGCACTTCCTTTTAAGGAAGGAGAGTTAAAGACTGCTGACAGGATAGCTATTACACAGGATGGCAGAAAATGTATGGTTCAGCCAAAGGTTACATCGAAACATGCAGATGGAAGCATAAGGTACCTGTATGTGGATTTTCTTGCTGATATTCCGGCTAATAAGGGCGCAGTGCTTGAATTTGAAAAAGAGTCTGATGGAAGCTGTGAAGAAAAGGGAGTATCTGTTACTCAGACTGGGCAGGGACTGTGTGTTGACACAGGCTGTGTTACATTTACAGTAAAGAATAATTCCCAGAATATATTTGAAACACTTGATGATGGAAGAAAACATTATACCGCTCAGAATTTTGAAGGACCATATCTGAAAGACGATATGGGAAAATACGACATTAATATTGGTGAGTGGAAGATTATAGATGCAGGTCCTGTAAAATGTGTAATCAGGGCTAAAGGAAGTAACATTCTTAATAATAAAAAAGTTGATTTTGAGATAACACTTACATCATATGCAGCTAAGTCATGGATTGATGTATCATACAGAATTATTAATACGACTTATGATGAGCTTCATATTAAATCGCTGGTATTTTATGCAAAACCGGATGAGACAATCACTCCAAGTGATGATTTGTTTGATATGCACATTAATATGGATAATGATTCTACCGGATGTGGAGATGTACTTACGGATAATTCTAAAGAGAATGGACCTGTGTATCACACAAGAGGAACCGGGGAATTAGAGATGATATCTGGCAAAGCACCTGTTTCCAATGTAAGAACACTTGTTGGAAGCTCTAATTATAAGACTGATTTCTATATTGGAAGAGATGGAGTGCAGGTTAATAAGATTATCGATGATGCATATCTTGTAAAGGAAGCAAATGAACATTTTGCAGAGGTATTCTATGGTACATTTCTTGCAGATTATACCGATGGAAATGATGGATTGTGTATAACTGTATATCAGGCACAGCAGAATTATCCGAAGGCAGTTAAGGCATATGACGGCGGAGTAGCTGTTATGCTTGTTCCAGAGGATATTGGAAATGTTGTTATGCAGTCTGGTATGGCAAGGGAACAGAGATTCCTGATGCATTTCCATGAACCGGATATGCAGATGTGGGAACTTGATAACAGAAGTACAATATACCAGATGCCTGACAGACCATGCATAGCACCAGAGGAATTCAAGAAGGCAGAAGTGTGTATGGATGTATTCCCTGAACATCTTGTGAATGAAGTTGAAATCGCACTTATTGCAAGGGCTGATAATCATTCAAGATGCTACGGCATGCTGAATTGGGGCGATTCTATTGATATGGGATATACTTTACAGGGAAGAGGCGGCGGAAAACCTGTATGGAGTAATAATGAATATGATTATCCGCATTCATGTGCTCTTATGTATGCAAGAACTGGAATCAGAAGATTCCTTGACTATTTAATAGTTTCAGCAAAGCATCAGATGGATGTTGATGTATGCCATTACAGCAAGAATCCATTAAGAATAGGTGGACAGTGGGAACATACAGCAGGCCATTGTAAGAATGGAATAATGGTATGCTCACATGAATGGGTTGAAGGAGTGATTGATTACTATCATTTTACAGGTGATGAGAGAGGTCTTGAGACAGCTATAAGTATAGGTGATAACATATTAAGACTTCTGGATACACCAATGTATGCAAAACCGGGAGAAGCCAATGCGAGAGAAACTGGCTGGGCTTTACGTGCACTTGTTGCATTATATGTGGAGACAAGAGATGAAAAATGGCTTGCAAAATGTGAGTGGATTATTGACAGCTTTAAGATATGGGAAGAGGAGTATGGCAACTGGCTTGCTCCATATACGGACAATACTCTTATAAGAGTAGGATTTATGATATCAGTAGCTGCAGGAAGCGTAATGAGATATTACAGGGTATTCCCAAGAGAAGATATTAAGCAGATGCTTATAAGAGCAATTGATGATATTGTAGAGAATTGTACTCTTGACAATGGCTTGTTCTATTATAAGGAACTTCCTTCACTTTCAAGAAATGGAAATAACACACTTCTTCTGGAATCACTGGCAATTGCCTATGAGCTGACAGGTGATAAGAAGTATCTTGAGTATGGTTTCAAAACATTTGAAACAAACATTAATAACACAGGCAGGGCAGGAATTGGTTCTAAAAAGGTTATAGATGATGCTGTTATTGTTTCCGGTGACAGCACGAAAGGATTTGCACAGAGCTTTATACCGCTTGTTACATATTATAAGGCACTTGGAGATACAGGATTAATTAATAATGTAAAGCTGTATTAATAGTTTATTACGGTCAGAGAAAGCAAACACGCTTCGTTAGGGCGGGCTTTCTCTCACTGCTTTTTTTGTATATAGCAGCATTAACGCCCTCACAGCTTGGAAAAGTCGCAGATATTTACTGGTTTTTTTATGTAATATATAGTATAATCTTCCAAAAGTGTTTGTAATTGACGGAAAGGTGGTTTTTTATGAGAATCGGAATAAGAGCACATGATGTAGCATACGCTCCATTAGAGGAGCTTATACCTAATATACATGCACAGGGTTTTCACTGTATGCATATAGCATTAAGTAAGTCTATTAAGGAGTTTAAGCCGGGCGTGGAGACTATGACACCGGGACTTGCCATGTATATAAAAGAGTTATGTACAGAGAATAAGGTTGATGTTGCAGTACTTGGCTGTTATCTTAACCTTTGCAATCCCAATCCTGAGAAGCATAAGGAGATTGTTGAGAAGTATAAGGCACATATAAGATTTGCAAGTATTCTTGGCTGTGGAGTTGTTGGTACTGAGACTGGTGCGGTTAATGAGGAGTATAAGTATGAGCCAGCTAATCACAGTGAGGAGGCACTTCAGTGCTTTATTGATAATTTAAGGCCAATAGTTAAATATGCTGAACAGTTTGGTGTCATTGTAGCAATTGAGCCTGTATGGAAGCACATTGTATACACTGTCGAACGTGCAAGAAAGGTGCTTGACGCTATTGATTCACCTAATCTTCAGATTATATTCGACCCGGTTAACCTGTTATGTGTTGATAATCTTGCACAGCAGGATGAGATTATTGAGAAAGCATTTGACCTGTTATTAAAGGATATTGCTGTTGTTCACTGCAAGGATTATATTGTTGAAGGCAGTGAGCTTAAGTCAGTGGCAGCAGGTACAGGAAAGGGTAATCCGGTGACCGGAGGAGGTCTTAATTATCCACTTCTGTTAAAGAAGATTAAGGAGCATAAGCCATATGTACACTGCACACTGGAAAATACTGTTCCTGAGAATGCAGTGGCTACAAGAGAATTTATGGAAAGAACATATGCCAGTGTATAAATAATGGGCTTAAGAAAACTATAACGCTGGACAATTACCAGAGAATGGAGGCACGTATGCCAGAGAATATAGAGTTACCAGGCGCAAGCCATAACAAAACTAATCAGGTTGAAAGAGCGGTGGATACACCAGCAGATTTTACAAGTCCTGAGGAATTATATAAGGATCTTATTGCAGCTATAAAGAAATACCACCCATCTACAGATCTGTCTGATATTGAGAAGGCATACGAGACCGCAAGAAAGGCACATGAGGGACAGTTCAGAAAATCGGGTGAGCCATATATAATCCACCCTTTATGTGTTGCTATCATTCTGGCTGAATTAGAGCTTGATAAGGAGTCAATTATTGCAGGTCTTCTTCATGATGTTGTTGAAGATACAGTTATGACAACTGAAGATGTTGCAAAAGAATTTGGTGATGAGGTAGCACTGTTAGTAGATGGTGTAACAAAGCTGACACAGCTCAATTACCAGCATGATAAGATTGAGGTCCAGGCAGAAAACCTTAGAAAAATGTTCCTTGCAATGGCAAAGGATATAAGAGTTATCCTTATAAAGCTTGCCGACAGACTGCATAATATGCGTACAATGCAGTATCAGTCGCCGGCAAAGCAGATTGAGAAATCAAGAGAGACAATGGAAATATATGCCCCAATTGCTCATAGGCTGGGTATTTCCAAGATTAAGGTAGAGCTTGATGATTTATCAATGAAATATCTTATGCCTGATGTATATAATGATCTTGTTGAACAGGTCAACTTAAACAGACCAGGCAGGGAAGCATTTATAAAGAGCATAATTAAAGAAGTCGGCATGCATATAAGCAATGCCGGTATTGAGGCTGAGATAGACGGAAGAGTTAAGCATTTCTTCTCAATCTATAGAAAAATGGTTAACCAGAATAAGACGCTTGACCAGATATATGATATATTTGCAGTAAGAATCAAGGTTGACACAGTAAAAGACTGTTATGCGGCACTTGGTGTAATACACGAAATGTATAAGCCTATTCCAGGACGTTTCAAGGATTATATCGCCATGCCTAAGCCTAATAATTACCAGTCGCTCCATACAACACTTATTGCATCTAACGGACAGCCGTTTGAGATACAGATAAGAACTTACGAAATGCATAAGATTGCTGAGTATGGTATTGCAGCCCACTGGAAATATAAAGAGGGAAAAACTGGCGAGAAGGACAACCAGAGTGAGGAAGCAAAGCTTAGCTGGTTAAGACAGATTCTTGAATGGCAGAAGGAAATGTCTGATAACAAGGAATTCTTATCATCTATTAAGAATGACCTTAACCTTTTCTCAGACAGCGTATACTGCTTTACACCTTCGGGTGATGTCAAGAACCTTCCTGCAGGCTCATGCCCGATAGATTTTGCGTACAGCATTCACAGTGCTGTAGGTAATAAGATGGTAGGTGCAAGAGTTAATGGAAAGCTTGTTACTATTGATTATGTTATTAAGAATGGTGACAGAATAGAGATTATAACATCGCAGAATTCCAAGGGACCAAGCCGTGACTGGCTTTCAATTGTAAAGAGCACACAGGCAAAGAATAAGATTAACCAGTGGTTTAAGCAGGAGTTAAAGGAAGATAATATCATTAAGGGCAAGGAAATGGTTGCTAACTACTGTAAGACTAAAGGAATTGTTCTTTCTGATATTACCAAGCCTGAATATGTTGAAAAATGTCTTAACAAATATGGCTTTAAAGACTGGGATTCTATTCTTGCAGCCGTTGGACATGGTGCACTTAAAGAGAGTCAGATAGTAAACAGGCTTAATGAGGAGCATTTAAAGACCAAGAAGGCAGAAGTTACAGACAAAGATGTGCTTGAGGAAATCGTTGCCGCTGAGTCTAAGGAAAAGGCAAAGAAGAAGGAAGGCAAGGGTGGAATTGTCGTTAAGGGAATCCATGATGTTGCTGTCAGATTTTCAAAGTGCTGTAATCCGGTACCTGGTGATGAGATTGTCGGATTCGTTACAAGAGGAAGAGGTATATCAATTCACAGAACAGACTGTGTTAATATAATCAACTTCCCGGCTAATGAACGTGCTCGTCTTATAGAGGCTGAATGGGAGCAGGGACAGACAGCAGGCGATACCTATGAGGTTGAAATCAACATATTTGCCAACAACAGAACCGGACTTATTGTTGATATATCAAGGATGTTCACAGAAGCAGAGATTGATGTAAAGTCTATGAACTGCCGTCTTAATAAGAAAGAATTTGCTACCATAAGTGTCGGTTTTGATATTCATGGCAAGGAAGAGCTTAACAGAATTATAGATAAATTAAGAAAGATAGACGGAGTTACTGATATAACAAGAACTGCCGGCTAAGAAAGGTTTGCAGATTATGATTAAGATAGAATCAAGAGTATTGGGACCGGTAGCTACTAACTGCTATCTTATAATTAACTTAGATAACAACGAGAGCATTATTGTTGACCCGGCAGATTCACCAGAGTCTATATATGATATGGTTGTGCGTTCAGCAAGCAGGCCACAGGCAATACTTCTTACACATGGACATTTTGACCATATAGGTGCGGCTAATGAGGTGCGTGAGCATTATGGAATTAAGATATATGCATCATGTGACGAGGAAAAGCTTCTTGCTTCACCTGCAAGAAACCTGTCGAATGCATACGGCATGAGTCTTAGGGTTACAGCAGATGTACTTCATAATGATGGAGATATTCTTGAACTTGCAGGACTTAAGATAAAAGCAATCCATACACCGGGACATACAGCAGGCGGAACATGTTATTATATCGAATCAGACAAGACACTTATGTCAGGTGATACACTTTTTGCCGGTTCAGTCGGAAGAACAGATTACCCTACAGCAAGCTCTGCTGCAATGATGGAGTCACTTCATGACAAGCTCTGCAAGCTTCCTGATGATACAGATGTATATCCTGGACATGGAGAGTTCACAACGATTGGATATGAAAAGCAGAACAATCCGTTTATGTGATGTGATGTTCGCAAGCGAAAAGGAAGCAACGCGAAGCGTTATTTACTTTTCGCGGGACATCAACGAGCAAACGCCTGCGAAGCAGGCTGGAAAGCACGATAGTGCGGGTTTGCGAGTTTGCGAGTATGAGATCGCAAATATCAGTGCGAAAAGGAAGCAACGATGATATATATTAAGATTGATAATGATGTATTTTATGATGATGCGGTTGTGCTTGTACGTTCATTTTATCCAAGAACTGAGGTTATGGCACTAAAGGCAGATTCCAAACCGGAAGAGAAAGATGAGATTCTTTCAATAGAAGTTCCTGATGTCACAGGGCTTGATAAGAAGAATGCCCACGAAGTGTTTAAGGACAGCTTATATAAGAAGCTTTCAGAAAAGACAGGCAAGAAGCTGCCGTGGGGATATCTTACAGGAGTAAGACCAAGTAAGATTGCGTATACAATGCTTGAAGAGGGGGCAACCAAGGAACAGATTAAGAAACATTTTATGGACAAGCATTATGCAAGTGAAGAAAAGGCTGAACTTGCGCTCACAGTAGCAAGGAAAGAACTGGATATACTTACAGATATGGATTATAAGACAGGTTACAGCCTGTATATTGGAATTCCGTTCTGCCCAAGTATCTGCCTGTACTGTTCCTTTTCATCATATGCACTTGGTGCATACAAAGATTATGTGGATAATTATGTGGATGCACTTATTAAGGAGATAAGATTCGTCGCTGAATCCATGAAAGGCAGAAGACTTGATACAGTGTACATGGGTGGCGGAACACCTACAACTTTGAGTGCAGAACAGTTAGATAAAGTACTGACAGTGGTTGAAGAAGCATTTGACTTGAGCAGATGCCGTGAACTTACTGTAGAAGCCGGCAGACCGGACAGCGTGACACCAGATAAATTCAAGGTTCTTAAAGCTCATAATGTGGGAAGAATATCTATTAATCCGCAGACAATGAATCAGAAAACACTTGACTTGATTGGAAGAAAGCATACAGTTGAGGATATTAAGAATGCATATGCAATGGCAAGGGAAGCTAGACTTGATAATATCAACATGGATATGATTCTTGGACTTCCGGGAGAGGGTGTAGACGAGGTTTACCATACACTTAATGAAATTAAGGAGATGCGGCCGGAGAGTCTTACCGTTCATTCACTTGCAATCAAGAGAGCTTCAAGACTTAACATATTGCGTCAGCAGTACACAGAGCTTTCAATTAAGAACACAGACAGCATTATCGCAATGACTGAGCAGACAGCAAGAGATCTCAACATGCAGCCTTATTATATGTACCGTCAGAAGAATATGGCTGGTAATTTTGAGAATGTAGGTTATGCAGTTGCTGGACTTGAATGCATATATAATATTCTTATTATGGAAGAAAAGCAGACGATAATTGCGTGCGGCGCAGGTGCTTCAACTAAGGTTGTGTTCCATAATGAAGGTGATGAAAACCATTCTGTGCGTATTGAGCGAATCGAGAATGTCAAAGATGTCAGAAGCTATGTCGAGAGAATTGATGAGATGATTGAGAGAAAGCGGAAGTTCTTTGGGGAGAATGAGTTTTGATAAATGGAATGGATTGACTGGCATGGGGAATGTGATAAGCATAGGTAATCAGGGCTTTGATAGTATAAGAGAGAACAATTATTTTTTTATAGATAAAAGCAGTCTCATTAAAGAATGGTGGGATTCTGGTGATGTTGTTACTCTGATAATACGCCCTCGCAGGTTTGGCAAAACGCTTAATATGAGTATGCTTAATTGTTTTTTCTCTAGTAAATATGCTGGAAGGTCAGACTTGTTCAAAGGCTTATCAATATGGGATGATTCCAGTTACAGAGATATACAGGGAACTTACCATGTCATATATCTCAGTTTTGCTGATGTTAAGCAGACAAGCTATGCCGAGGCAGTTTCTAAGATTAAGAGCATAATATTGGAAATGTACTCACAGTATGAAAGAATGATTGATAAGGATGCTTTGACGGACAGTCAGAGACAGCTGTTATCAACAATTAAGGTTGGAATGGATGATATTGCAGCCCAGAATTCATTAAAAATATTATCTTCTGTACTTGCAGAGACAACAGGAAAGAAAGTCATAATATTATTAGATGAATATGATACTCCTATGCAGGAGGCTTATCTTGACGGTTATTGGGATGAATTCACAGCATTTATAAGAGGATTCTTTAATGCAGCATTTAAGACCTATACGTATCTTGAGAGGGATATGCTCACAGGTGTTACAAGAGTTTCAAAAGAATCAGCATTTTCAGATCTGAATAATCTTGTGGTTGTCACAACGACATCTGACAGATACAGTACATGCTTCGGATTCACAAAGCAGGAAGTATATGCGGCACTTGACAGTTTTGATCTGGGAGAGCAGAAAGATAATGTCAAGAAATGGTATGACGGTTTCACATTTGGCAGACACAAAGATATATATAATCCATGGTCAATAACGAATTATCTAAAAGAACAGAAGTTTATTCCGTATTGGGCACTTACAAGTTCTAATAGTATGATAAGCAGACTGATACAGTCGGCATCGATAGACATGAAGATGGATATGGAAACTCTCCTTAATGGTGGAGAAATAACCGTTTGCTTTGACGAGCAGATAGTATTCAGCCAGCTTGAAAATGATGAGAATGCAGTCTGGAGTCTGATGGTTGCCAGTGGATATCTTAAAGTATGCGAAGTTGAATACAGAGGCATGATGGGTAAACCATGGTATCATCTTGCTGTTACTAACATGGAAACACTCAGCATGTTTACAGGTATGTTTACAGGATGGTTTGCTGACAAAAGCACTAATTATAACAGCTTTGTCAAAGCATTTATCAGTGGGAATGTAAAAGAAATGAATATATACATGAATGATGTTGCTTTATCGACAATAAGTAATTTTGATTCAGGTATGCATCCTTCATCAGTCAGTGAACCTGAGCGTTTTTACCATGGTTTAGTCCTTGGATTATTGTCTGAATTGTATGATACTTACGAAGTGAAATCAAACAGAGAAAGCGGATATGGAAGATATGATGTTATGGTGATTCCTAAGATTGATAAGCAGAAAGATGCTATGATTCTGGAATTCAAGGTATGTGATATCGACACAGAAGGTACGCTTGAAGATACTGCGGAGGCGGCATTGCAACAGATTAAAGAAAGACAGTATGATGCTGAACTGATAGCGAGAGGTATAGACAGAAAACATATAAGACATTATGGTTTTGCTTTCCAAGGCAAAAAGGTGTTAATAAAGGAACAATAATAGAAAGTCCTTATAATGATATCGTCAAAGTGATATCTTTATAAGGACTTAATTTAATATTGGGGCAGGTTTTGTCGTCTTTATATATGGGAAAATGTGTCGCAAAGGCTGCAGAAGGCATGATTTGCAAAGCCCACTAATTAGTTATAATTCGTATAATGTGTAGGCCTTTTTTGCTACGAAATGGAGCTGGATGAGTTGAAAAACCCACTAATTAAGAGCAAAGTTAGAACATAGTAGGTTTAAAGTAGAATAACAATAGGTCAACGCATATAAGGAGGGAATATGTATATGGTGGAAAAACTGATAGATGACATCGTAAAGACTAATTCAACTAATTATCTTACAGAGGCAGGAAAGAGGTTCGTTAGTAATATAAAAAATAAGAATGACATTAAGAAGCTGCTTGCAGATAACCGGGATTTCTTTATTAAATATGAATCCAGTGCAGACAGAATGATGGATGATATAGCGACAGTTTTGTCAGATAAGAATCTTGAGGAACTGGCTGGAAAACTGTGTGAAGATTCGGGATATTCTTTTAAGGCAATACTTATAAAAGGACTTACAGATTGTATGAGTGAATATGAGATACCACATGAGGTGGCATGTCTATATGCTAACAGGATATTAGGTGCAGTATTGCATGAACTGCCACAGGTTGCTCCGGACAAATATGACAGGTATTTTCAGAGTGAATGGAGAATAGAACAGCAGCAGGCAGAGGAACAGATTAACCAGAAGCTGGAGAAGATAAGCAGTCAGATGGCGGTATATACAGCTAAACAGATGGCGATATATTCAACAGATGCTTTGGATTTACAGTTAAAGAGGCAGACGGTGAATCCTAAGATAGGCATAGATTTCTTTGACATAGATGATGATGAATTTATAAATAAATTCAATAAATTAAAGAATGATGAGAAAGTCTGTGTGAGGGCAAGATGCAGGGAAGAGGCTGTATACTGCATAATAAATGAATTGTGGAAATCAGGGGAGAAACGACCAATATTCGTTGTAAAGAGCAGGGAAGACTGGGATAAACTAATGGCTGTCAAAGAATCAGGAAATATATATATACCATGGTTCTATGCGGATGAAATAATATCAATAGAGAATAATACTAATATATTTGTGTTTACTGACGAGGTGCCATCATTTTCAGATAACGAGATAGAGTTAAGACCAAGGACATATGAGACAATACGCAGAGCACTGACTAGAGCAGGAATGGGAGTTAATGAAGCAAATGAACTTGTAAGTGAAACACATGGATTATATATTCCGATGAAAAGAAGAATATTTAATGGGGCATTTTTAAAGAAACCAGAATGGATTGATGGATTGTCCGTAAAAGTAAAAGCTACATGTCTGCTTGCAGGTCAGTGGACAGATGCTGACGGAGATAAGGCAGTAATAGAGGAACTTAGTGGATGTGAATACGAAGAATTTATAGAGCAGATTACAAAATATGCAGGTGGAGAAGAACCATTTGTTTATATAATAGGAAAAGGAAGTGAGAAACAATACTATCTGGCAAGTGTTCAGAATACATGGGAATATTTAGATGTACAGACAGACAGTGACATATGGGGAAAGTTTACAAGGGCAAGCATAGATGTGCTGAATGAGTCAGAAACATTATTTACATATACATACGCAGAGCGTTTTGCTGCAAGATACAGAGGAGAAAAATTATTCTGGTCAGCTAATATAAGACGCGGAATGTTAAATACACTGTTAATAAAGGTGCTTCATAAAGACCACGGAGATTCACAGGTGGTTCTTGATGATATGGTTTCTGAAATACTTGGATATGTAAAGACAGAACAACAGTGGAAATACATATCAAGATACTTTAGAGAACTATGTGAGTTATCCCCTTCCATGGTACTTGACAGATTAGAGAATGAATGGGAGAAGTCCACAGGATTGTTGCAGCTTTTTGACAGGCAGAGTGATAACTTCCTGTTTGAAAGAAATGCATATATAGATATACTGTCTGGAGTTGAAACAATGCTTGTACAGAAACAGTATGCTGCGAGAGCACTAGAATGGCTGCTTCGAATAGGTGATAAGTCATATAAATATACATCAAATACACCAGAAAGTATAATACATAAAGCAATATGCAGCTGGATTAATCTGTCAGCCTTCAGAACAGTAGATGAGAAAGTAAATGCTGCAAAAATAGCTCTTAAGTATGACAGGAATGGATGGGAACGCATATATAAGGCATTGCCACAATATGACAGTAACATTATTGGAAATATCATATGCCCACATTACAGAGAGCATGTGACAACTGAATGGATGGCAAAACAGGATATAGTAGAAACAGCAATACAGTATGTACAGCTTCTTATAAAAGAAGCACATTTTAAGCCAGAACGGTGGGAAAAGCTTCTTAATATAGCGGATGATGTACCAGATAATATTAGAGAAAAACTGATAAATGGCATGCTATATGAAATAAGTCAGATGACAGATGAAGAAAAAATACATCTGAAGAATTTCATTAGAAAGATAATATATAAAAACAGATATTTCAATACAGCAGAATGGGCACAGCCTGAAGAAATTGTTGAACAATACGAGAAGCTTTTAGATGAGATACATACGGATACTCCTGAATATGAGTATGAGTACCTTTTTGTGCAGGAGAATGACGGAGTACTGCTTAATCCTGTTGAAACATGTGATAATAATGCCAGACATGATGACAACGAAAAACAGGTGCAGGCAATAATAGCAGATGAAGTGACACATTTTAAGAAGCATAACTTAAGTGTGGCAAAGCTTGCTGCAATATGCTCGAAAGAAAAATGGACAACTCTTGGAAGGAGTCTCGCCAGATATTGGAGTGGTGTTTTTGATGAAGAAGTATTCTATGATTTATATAATGCACAGAGCCTGAACAGAACGATGGCTATTGATTACTGCAGAGAGCTGGCTTATAGTGGTGAAAATGTATATCTGTATATAATGGAAATACATAAAAAGAAAAAATTAGACGATGAATTTCTTGTTGGGATATACAGATTAGAAGCGGAATGTTCAGGTGAGGATATACCACAGATAGATAAAGCACCAGAACATATAAAGAAAATGTTCTGGCAGCAGGCAGACTACTATATGACATCAAAATATATCTGGGCGCTTGGCGAATGCAAGAAATATGGAAATGTAGATGTGTATATTAAGCTGTTATACAGAGCAATGTCGGATAAATATTTTGGTACGGAACAGATATACGATTATGTTGTATCATTAAAAGATATAGACGATATAAGGAATGTGTCGGATGTATCATATTATCTGAAAGAAATATTAAAACAAATGCATAAAAAATATATAGATGATGCTGTAAAAAGTTATGAGCTGGCTACTGTTGAGATAAGATTTTTCGGAGCATTAAAGTGGCGTGATATGAAATGTTTCCAGAAGATAGTCAAAGCAGACCCTGGTAATTATGCAGAGCTGATAGCAATAATACGCAGAAAGGATAATGATAATTCTGAAAAAATGCTGACAGAAGAAGAAAGTACATACATCAATGTAATGTGCCGCCTGTATGGAGAAATTAAGTTCTGTCCGGCAGAAAGAAACGGAAAAGTTATAGAATCAGAGCTAAGAAGCTGGATAGAAGAATTCATGATTCTGCTTGAAAAGAATGACCAGAAAAGTTTGTTCAGTTATTATATTGGTAAGATGTTATCATATTCACCAGCTGGGAAGGATGGTTATTATCCATGTGAGGCAGTAAGAAATGTGCTGGAAGACTATGCAGATGATGCTTTAATATCAGGTTATGTCACTGAGAAATATAACAGCAGGGGAATATACAGTCCGTCTGATGGCAGAACTGAAAAGAGTCTTGCAGCCAGATATAAGGAAAATGCAGATTATCTTAGTACAATATATCCTAAGACAGCAAAGATATATTACAGATTGTGTGACAGATATAAATATGAAGCAAAGTGGGAGAGAGAAAGGGCAGAAAATGGTGTGTATTGAATCAGGACATTTGAAATCACCAATACTGCCACACCTGATTTTATAAAAAATATTATAGAGAAATTTAGTACAAATATAAACAGAAATGAACACAACCTCCAGAAATGGAGGTTTATGTTTAACAAGGTGTTCACGAAAAGAAAGATAAGAAAAATCATGAAAGAAAGGAAATAGAAAATAATGAACAAACAAGAAAGCGATATCTTGAATACGCTTTTATTGGAACCATTTATCAATCAAAGGATTCTAGCAGAAGTATCAGGTCATTCATTAGGAGTAGTAAACCGTTCACTAAAGGAACTTATCAAAGCTGATTATTTAGATGAATCTATACGTCCAACAGTGAAAGCAATTACAGAATTCAAACAGAAAACTCCACAGCGTGCTGTTATCCTGGCAGCGGGATTCGGCATGCGGATGGTTCCCATTAATACGGAAATGCCAAAAGGTCTTTTGAAAGTCAATGGTGAGCCATTAATTGAACGTATTATCAAGCAGCTTCATGAAGTTGGGATTAAAGAAATTTATGTGGTTGTAGGTTTCATGAAAGAAAAATATGAGTACTTGATTGATGAATATTGTGTAGAACTCGTGGTTAATGCTGATTATGCGGCAAAGAACAATTTACATTCGATCAAACTTGTAAAAGAACATTTGGAGAATGCTTATATTATTCCTTGTGATATTTGGTGTGATCGAAATCCGTTTCATCGCCATGAATTGTATTCCTGGTATATGGTTAGTGACATGGTGGTCAATGAAAGCAATGTTCGCGTTAATCGTAAAATGGAACTGGTAACTGTGCCAGAAAGTTCTGGTGGCAATGCAATGATTGGTATCTGCTATTTGGTAAAAGAGGATGCCGATACAGTTGCGAAATGTATTGAAGAGTTATGTAAAAATCAGCGGTATGATGGAGCATTCTGGGAGGAAGCTCTTTATAAAAAGGATCGGATGATAGTACTAGCTCGCGTGGTTCATTCAGCAGATGTAGTGGAAATCAATACTTATGAGCAACTACGGGAAATCGACAGCAATTCGAATCAGTTGAAAACAGATGCAATTCAGGCGATTTGCAATGCTCTAAAAGCAAAGCCGGAATCGGTTACGGATATTACTGTTTTGAAAAAAGGTATGACAAATCGGTCTTTTCTGTTTACTTGCAAAGGGAAAAAATATATCATGCGTATTCCGGGTGAGGGAACTGACCGGCTTATCAATCGTCGTCAGGAGGCAGCAGTTTATCAAGTTATTGATGGAAAGCACATCTGCGATGATATTGCGTATATCAACCCACAAAATGGCTATAAAATCACGGAATTCTTGGAAGGCGCAAGAGTATGCAATCCATTGAACTACGAAGACGTTAAGAAATGTATGATGCGGCTACATGCGTTCCATGACTTGAAATTAAAAGTAAATCATGAGTTTGATATTTTTTGGCAGACGGAGTTCTACGAAGCACTGTGGGATGGAATGCCTTCTATTTATAAGGATTATGAGAAAACAAAAGCAAATGTTTTGTCACTAAAGCCTTATATTGATGCACATGTGGGAGAAAAAGTTCTGACTCATATTGATGCAGTACCGGATAATTTCCTTTTTGTGGAGAAGGACGGAAAAGAAGAAATCAGACTGATTGACTGGGAGTATGCAGGAATGCAGGATCCTCATGTGGACGTTGCAATGTTCTGTATTTATTCTCTTTATAATAAACGTCAGGTTGATCAATTAATTGCAGCCTACTTTACTGAAGGCTGTAGTGATGAGATTAGAATCAAGATTTATTGTTATATTGCAGCTTGCGGACTTTTATGGAGCAACTGGTGTGAGTATAAGAGAAATCTCGGTGTGGAGTTTGGTGAGTATTCGCTTCGACAGTACAGATATGCAAAGGATTACTATCGAATCGTTCAAGAAGAATTGAAAAAGCAAGGGGAGGAAGAGTAAATGCCAAAAATAGAAAGAGCTATTATTATGGCAGCTGGTTTAGGAAATCGAATGCACCCAGTGACACTGTCAACACCGAAACCGATGGTTAAAGTGAATGGGGTGCGGATGATCGACACAGTCATTGATGGTCTGCATGAAAATGAAATTTATGAGATTTATGTTGTTGTCGGTTATCTTAAAGAACAGTTTGTGACACTTGAAAAGGAGTATTCTGGTGTCAGGTTGATTGAAAATCCATACTATGATACTTGCAACAATATATCTTCCCTTTATGTAGCACGAGAGCATATTGAAAATGCAATTATTCTGGATGGTGATCAGATTATTTATAATCCTGAAATTCTTGCACCAGAATTTGAACGCTCTGGTTATAACAGTGTTTGGACAGATGGTGAAACGGATGAGTGGCTTCAGACTGTTGAGAATGGCATTGTTACGGCATGCAGTCGGACAGGTGGAAAAGGCGGATGGCAGCTGTACAGTATTTCCCGCTGGACTGCAGAGGATGGAAAAAAACTAAAACGTCATCTCGAAATTGAGTTTGAACAAAAGAAGAATCAACAAATCTACTGGGATGATGTGGCGATGTTCTGCTACCCAAAGGAGTATCAATTGGGTATCTGTCCTATGAATAGAGACGATATTATAGAGGTGGATAATCTGAGTGAGCTAATTGCTCTAGATGCCAGCTATAAAAAATATGTGGAGGAAAAGTAAATGAATACTAAAAAAGAACATGCAAAAATAGACTGGATGATAACACTGGTGCCCTTGGCAATCGTAATTGCATTATGTGTTCTATTCTTTTTGGCACCAGAACAATCGAATGCAGTACTGAGCCAGATTCGTTTTTTTTTAGGTGATACTTTTGGAACATATTACTTAGTAATTGGATTGGGAATTTTCATTCTTTCTCTGTATATTGCTGGCTCTAAGTACGGTAACATAGTTTTTGGCGAGCAAAATGAGAAGCCGAAGTATTTTTTTTTTGTGTGGGGTTCAATGATGTTCACCTGCGGTCTTGCAGCAGATATTCTGTTCTATTCGTTTTCGGAATGGGTGTTGTATGCAACTGATCCGCATCTGACAGAGATGGGAAGTATTCAGGATTGGGCAGGCGTATATCCACTGTTCCATTGGGGCTTCATTCCGTGGGGATTCTATCTGGTACTAGCTGTTGCCTTTGGCTTTATGCTCCATGTAAGAAAAAGAAATCGTCAGAAATATTCAGAGGCTTGCCGTCCGATTCTTGGAAAGCATACCGATGGCTGGGCAGGTCGCATTATTGATATGTTAGCTGTATTTGCACTCCTTGCTGGTACTGCTACCACATTTAGCGTGGCAACACCGCTGATGGCAACTATTATTGGCGAACTGTTCCATGTTGCTGTTAGTCGTACTGTAATCAACATTATTATTCTTCTGATTACCTGCGCTGTATATACATATTCCTTACTGCATGGATTTAAGGGGATCAGCAAGCTGGCAAACATTTGTATTTATATGTTCTTTGGTCTGATTGCCTTTGTGCTGCTGTTTGGTGGAGAAACACGGTACATTATTGAAACTGGTTTTTCTTCACTTGGTCGAATGATACAGAACTTTGTTGATCTGTCTACATTTACTGACCCGCTCCGTACATCGAACTTTCCGCAGAATTGGACGATTTACTATTGGGCTTATTGGATGGTTTGGTGTGTGGCTGCTCCGTTCTTTATCGGAAGCATTTCTCGTGGCAGAACAGTGCGTCAGACAATTCTTGGTGGCTATATATTTGGTGTTGGTTTCACATTGACGAGCTTTATTGTACTGGGTAACTACTCTATGGGGATGCAGGTGACCGAAAAAGCAGACTTTATTGCACAGTATCTGGAGAGCGGTGACCTGTACGGGATGATTGTATCTATCATTAAGACGATGCCGGGTGCGTCTGTTATTATGGTAGTTGTTTTGTTGACAATGATTGCTTTTTATGCGACGTCTTTTGACTCAATTGCATTGACAGCATCCTGCTACAGCTATCACACATTGAGAGATGGTGAGCAACCGAATAAGGGCATTCAGTTGATGTGGTGTATTTTGCTGATTTTGCTTCCGATTGCATTGGTGTTTGCAGAAAGTTCTATGAACAATCTTCAGTCGGTGAGTATTGTGGCGGCATTCCCGATTGGAGCGGTAATTGTGATGATTGCGGTTAGCTTTATGAAGGATGCCAAAAAATATATGGAAAATATGGAAGAAAAAGGTCAGCAAGAGGTTGACAATGTTGACAACGAAAAATAAATTTGACAGGAGAGCATGTTGAATTTTAAAAGTACAATATAAAAATGTGTTGATAGTAATCAGAATCTTTGCAGTTGGATATAAAAGGGTCAGGTTTTATAATAATTTTTCTCCCGCTAATTTCAGAAAATGTCTATTCAGGTTTATGTTTTTAGAAAATAAACTGCCTTTGCAAGATATACTTGTAACCATGAATATTCCTATGTGTAATATTGTAAATTATATTTCGGATGATGAGATGATTGCTGGGTGTACGGATAGGATTGGGAATGAGTGGATTAATGATAATGAATGGGATGAAATATATAACATAAATTTTTAATAAGATTGAAGTCAGCAAAGGCAATTGCGTCATGGTAAAAGCCGGTACGATTCATGCTATCGGAGCTTGAATCCTTATATGTGAAATCCAGCAGAATTCAAATTGTACTTACAGAATGTATGATTATGACCGTAGGGACAAGTTCGGAAATAAACGAGAGCTGCATGTCGATAAGGCTCTTGATGTTGTTGATACTAAAAGATATGTGCCATATGAAAGCAGCAGTAATGCATATGATGAAGCTTTGAATGAAGCCGCAGCAACTATTGAAGCGGACTCATCAGAAGGTCAGTTATTAGTAAGCTGCAAATATTTTGAATGTTATAAATATGATATATCCGATTCAGTATCTATTAATGTTGATACAGCTTATTTCCGCTCTGTGATATTTACGGAAGGATGTGGAACTATACGCGTAGGAGAAGATGTTAAGGCATATAAAGTGGGTGATAGTTTCTATATAACTGCAGGTAATAAAACTGTGGAAATAGAGGGAAACTGTGTTGCTATTGTTACGAAGGTCTGATTGAGATGCAGGTATGTATTTGTCTAGTTCTAGTTTTGTTATGGACACAAAATAATGCATAAATTTTTAATTTAATATATGTGAAATTGACCTCCGTTGGTGAAGCATTTGCTTTGCTGGCGGAGTTTTTTTGTTATTCTGGAATGTGGTTTGTGATTGGAGCAGAAAATTCAGGTAGAGAATTGCAATATTGATTGATAAACTGATTATAATATGTTAATATTTAGACAAGTCGGATTGTGAAAATAATTGTTTGGATTAATTCAAGGATACATAGGGTAAGGAGTAAGGTACTATGGGTAAGGTTGGGTTAATTCAGGTTGTAAAACGAAGTCCCCTTGGGGACTGGGATATATGATGGAGAGAGGTTGATGAGGCCTCTCTTGAAGTGTTGCTATTATTAAATATAAAATTATTGAAAGAGTAAAAAAATTATATATTAAATATGATTATATAAAAAGGAGAATTTATGGCTTTTAAGACACGAAAAAAAGAAGAGTTTTCATATTCATCACCTCAAGAGATGTATCAAGATAATAAACTAAAAAAAATAATGGGACCATTAGATTATCAAGCAGTAATGCTGGATAAGTATATAGAAAATTATGATGAAAAGACGTTGGCATTAGAATTACCGACGGGAAGTGGTAAAACTTTAGTGGGATTATTAATAGGCGAATACAGAAGACGTAAAAATAAAGAAAAGGTGGTGTTTTTATGTCCTACCAATCAATTAGTTAATCAAGTGGTTGAACAATCAAATTTAAAATATGGATTAAAAGCAATTGCTTTCTGTGGAAAACAAAAGGAATATTCGCCAAAAGATAAGAGTAGTTTTCTAATGGCAGAAGCTATTGGGGTTACAACATATAGTTCGTTTTTTGCATTACATTCTTTTTTTGAGGATGTAGATGTCATAATAATGGATGATGTGCATTCTTGTGAAGATTATATTATGTCAAATTGGACTATTCAGATTGATGGTCAAGGTACAACTTTTATTGAAATAGCTGAATTATTAAAACCATTTATTAGCGAAACAGATTATAAGTATTTATTAGAGGATGAATATATTCCAGAAGTTGCATCATGGTGTAATATGTTGCCTATGCCTTTAATATTAAATAAACTAGATGAACTTCAATCAATTTTGCAACAAGGCATAGAAGGTGGTTCTTCAAATTATTATGCATATTTGAGAATGTCTGAAAACTTGAAAGAGTGTAATATATATATTGCAAATAGAAAAATTCTTATACGTCCTTGGATAGCACCAACTATGTCCTTTAAACCATTTGTAGATGCAAAACAAAGAATATTGATGTCTGCAACACTAGGAAGAAGTGGTGAATTAGAAAGAATTACAGGTATTGAAAAAATCTTTCGTTTGCCAATAGTAAATGATTGGGACAAAAAAGGATTGGGAAGAAAATTTTTTGTTTTTCCGGATTTATCATTGGGAAAAGATGAACAGTGGAATATAATTGCAGCACTTCAAAATTTGTGTAAAAAAAGTGTCTTTCTGGTTCCCGATTCTCAATCGGTAGATGCTATTAAACAATTTTATGAAGATAATTTAAACGACACAAAAGTTTTTGATGCAAAGGATATAGAAGAATCTAAACAATCATTTGTAGATAGCCCTGCTGCAACAGTTATTTTAGCAAATCGTTTTGATGGTATAGATTTTTCTGATGATGAGAGTAGATTGCTATTTATTTGGAATTTACCTAAAACGACTAATTTACAGGAAAAGTTTTTAATTACTAGAATGGGAGCTTCAAAACTATATGCAGAAAGAATACGAACGAGGATAATTCAGGCTGTGGGTAGATGCTCAAGAAATCCTAGTGATTATTCTATTGTTTGTGTAATAGGGGATACAATTCAGAATGATTTAACTAAAAAGGAAAAAATTAAGCAATTTGCGCCAGAACTGAGAGCAGAAATTCAATTTGGTTTGGAAAATTCTATGGATTATTCAAATGTGAATGATGTGTTGGAACAAGCTGAAGATTTTTTGAATAGAACTGCAGTGTGGCAAAGAGCGGAAGAGGATATAGTACAATTAAGAAATGAATATTGGAACGAAGAAAATAATGCAGAAGAGCAGATAAATCAAAAGCTACATCAATCGGCAATTCTTGAATTGAAATTTCAATATTCGTTATGGAAAAAAGATTATAAATCAGCATATGAATATGCTAATAATATTGTTCAAAATTTAAATGCACCTGCGCTAAATGGATATAAATGTTTTTGGAATTATATGACGGGATGTATGGCGTATTACTTATTTAAAGATGGACAAGCAGAGTATAAGACATCAGGCATACAGTGTTTATCGGATGCAGTAAAAGAAAATATGGGAATAAGATGGTTGCCTGGCTTATCGGAAAAATTGTTTTTTGCTAAAAGTGAAGATGTTAAAGATACAGATTTTTTCGTTGATTGCATTGAAAAGATAGAAAGTATTTTTACATTATTGCCAACATTGCAAAAAACAGAGAAAAAAATTGAAAGTATTTTAAGGGATTTAAATTCGTCCAATGGAAATGAATTTGAAAGAGGTCATAAAGGATTAGGAGAATTGTTGGGATTTATCTCAGAAAATCCTAATAGTACAGGTGCCCCTGATCCATATTGGATAATTAATGAAAATAATTTAGTCGTTTCAGAAGATAAAATTTATGAGGAAAAAGAACAGGTAAAAAAAGTACCGATATCTGATGTTAGCGAGGCTGGAAGACATAAAGCATGGATTGTTGAACACGAGAAAAGAATAACGAAAGGCGCTAATGTATATACAATTCTAATTACTAACTCGGATGGGATTGATGATGAGGCTCGTATATATGCTGATGATATATATTATGTGAATAGAAAAGAATATGTTGACTGGGCAGTTAAAGCACTTACAGTCATTCGAAGCGTATGGAACACGTTTTCAGGTGAAGGGGAGAGCGAATGGAGAGAAGCGGTTCACAAAGAATTTATAATAGCAGGAATAACTCCTAAAGATTATTTGAATTTTGTATGTAATAAGAAGCTTAAAGACATATAAATATTTGTCGCTTATTGTTTTATTTGGAACTTGGCTGAGTTGCATAAAGTTAAAATTTGAAACCAAAGGATTTGTTAAAAACATTGAGCTTGATGGAGGCGCTGTGATGAACAGTCTGATTGTAACTTATATGTGGGTTCAGATGGAATGTCCTACGGGTGTATGTGGGGTTCGTAGCCAGATGCTTATATGAAATCAAACAGACGAGAGAATAATAAAATGTAAATAAACGAAAATACACCTAGAGTTTTAACCTCTGAACCCCACCAATAGATTATTATAAAAAGTCCGAGACATATCCCGGACTTTTTGTCGACTAGTGTATGATCTTGTGGCTGGCGAACCATTTCGATGAGTCTTTAGATTCCAGAGCCGGTAATGAGTCCTTATAGGGCTAGAACAAACCACCGGTTAAGCCGTTGGTTCTGATTGTTCTTTGGGAGATTTTATGGCTAAGGTATTGAAGATTTATGATGAACAAATAGCACTTTTGAATTGAAACTAATATTAAAAATCTATGAAACTCTAATAAATTAATAACTAATTTAATATTTGATATTCAATGTCAGATAAGAAGTCGGGTTTCAGATTCATGCATATCTCATTATTTAAAGGCACATGAATATATTCCATTATGGGGCTTAATATTATATTAACATTAGGAACAATCAGCAATTTTTATAAAGTTATGAATCAAAAAGAAAAACAGGAGACATCAAAAATATTTAAAATACAAGATAATGAACTTGAAAATATTTTGATGAAATATATATTGCAAAGTAAACACAAAGGAGTCATATACGTCTAAACAAAAAGATAAAAAGATAGTTTTTTCGGAAGAAATAGATAGCAGCATTAATGGTATTGCATTGGGAACAGCATTTGTTATGCTATCTATATTTGTTGTTTATTTTAAGATATTTAATACTACAATATAGCAGAAAAATTTATAGCAGTTATTCTTTTGGGATTGGGAATAGCTGGAACTTTAACTGAAATAGGGCGGATAAAGAAGGCAGATATGAAAGGGCTGGATGATTTAATTGTAGGGTTATTATTAACAGTTGTTTCTGTTGTTGTTATTTTAAAGTTTCGAAATGTAGCATTAAATATTGGTTTATTTATAGTACTGTTACTAGGTTCGTATGGAATGATTAGAGGAATATTAGAAATTCTCTATTCATTAAAGCTTCAAAGAAGAAAGAGTAATAATGTTAAAATAGAAATTATGAAGATTGTTGTAGCTGTAACTGAATTCATTTCATTAATAGTTGTGATTTTACAACTTGTAAAGGAATTAGTATAGATAAACAAGTTAATCTGTATTTACAATTTGTCAAGAATTTATTATGAAGATGCTGAATATATAAATACTGATGATATTGTTTTGTTAGAGAGGTTCTATTTTAAATAAATTATTATTTTGAGTACATGTAATTAGGAAAATGATGAATTTTTATATTGAAAATAAAAACACAAAATACGTTGATAAATAAAAAAAACAATGATATATTATATTTGTATGAGAAATAAAAACGAGTAATGTGTTTATAAATTTGGAGGTAGACATGAAACTTCTTCGTATTACAGCGGAAGGATTGCCGTTATTTAAAGAAAAACTGGACTTATCATTTTACGCACAGCAGAGAGTGTCTGAAGAGCAAAAGAATATTCTATATCCATTATTTTCAAATATTTATGTAAATTCTGCAACAGGCTTTATTGGCATTAATGCGTCTGGAAAGACCTCTGTCTTAAAGGTTATTTTACTTGCATTGGAAATACTCAATAATGAGCCAATTAATCATATTGAATCTCGAGATATATTGGGAAACTCAAGCCAGATTAAATTAAATATGTTTTTTTATTCAAGTAATACAAAAGAAGTATGCCGATTGGAAACAATAATTATTGCTCAGAAGAATAAATCAGAAGGAATAAGGTATAGCATCGGTTCAGAGTCATTGTGGACAAAATCTGCGGATGAGGTTATTACCCGTAAGGCAATGCTTAATTTTGAAGGAAGAGAGCCTATAATGGTTAGAAGCAGCCAGGAGGATTTTTTATCAGATGATGTAAGTATTATGATTGCGAGGAATAAAAAGACTAAGGATAATATGCGTATTGTTAATCTTCTGAAATACACAAATGAAAACGTTTTGCGGATTTCTGAAGATATTCCAGTTGAAGTTATCACTTTTTTGGATCCGACAATTGAAAAATTACACTTTGATGAAAATGACAATAAGATATTAATTCATTTGCAATTCAGAGGCAAAGAGGAAATTCTTTTAAATAATCCGGCAGAGCTTAACAATTATCTTTCATCAGGCACTGTGAAAGGAATGATTATTTTTACATTGGCAAAAGAAGTACTACAGAGCGGTGGTTATATTGTAGTGGATGAAGTAGAAAATCATTTTAATAAAGAAATTGTAACAACATTGTTGCGTTTTTTTATGGATAGCAAGCTGAATAGAAATGGTGGAACTCTTATTTTCTCTACACATTATCCTGAATTATTGGATGAATACGAGCGCAATGATGGTATATTTATTACCAGAAATAGAAATGGCATTACAGTAGAGAATCTTTCAAACATACTGAAAAGAAATGATATCAAGAAGAGTGATGCATACCAGAGTGGATTTCTTGAGGGAACAACTCCGACATATGAGGCTTATATGCAGTTAAAGAAGAGTATTGCCTCAACACTTGGGTAGGAGGTGCTGATGGAATTAGCAAATTATAAGGCATGTATTTGTGAGGGTTCAGCCGAAAATGCTATTATTGATATACTTCTGGATTATGATCTTATGATTTTCAAAAGAGAAGAGATGATTGAAGAAGAAGTACTTCGTTGTCGCGAGGGCAAGAAGTTTGAACAAAAATATTTGAGAAAAGGTTTCAAGGATAAAATTTCTGTAATTAGAATTCTTGATTCAAGACACGAAAATTTTAAACTTAGCAAGGCATATGCTGACAAAGTGGATGTTATTAATGTAGTAACTGCTCCAGAAATAGAGATGTTGATTATTTTTAATGAGGACAAATATAAAGAATTCAAGAAATCTGCGAAAAAACCCAGCAGTTTTTGCAAAGAAGATTTAAAGATGGCAGAAGTAAAGTCATATGATTTTGTGAAGAATTACTTCAGAGATCCAATGGTTCTTGTAACTGCTATAAGAAAGTATCATGAAATGTCGAGAGTACCTAGGGGAGAATACACATTATTGGACTTGTTAAGATAGGTGTATGTGGATAAAAAGGAGAACCCATGAAGGAATACGATAAATATCTAAAGTTATTAAAGGAAAAATATCCCACAAAACAGTCAGTTTACCGCGAACTTATTAACCTGAATGCAATTATGAATCTGCCAAAAGGAACAGAGCATTTTATGAGTGACCTTCATGGGGAATATGATGCATTTTACCATATAATTAATAATTGTTCGGGAGTAATTAGAGAGAAGGTAGCGATGCTGTATGGAGATGAACTTACTGTATATGAGCAGCAGGAGCTGTGCACTCTGATATATTATCCGAGAGAGAAGCTTTCTATACTTATGGATGAGAATAAGGTGAATGATGAATGGTACAGAAATGTACTTGACCAGTTGATTCAGATTGCAAAGCTTCTGTCTTCTAAGTACACAAGATCTAAGGTGCGAAAAGCAATGCCTGTGGATTTTGCATATATCATTGATGAACTTATTCATGCGCAGAAGGATGAAGATGACAACAGGAGTGTGTACCACAGACAGATTATGGAAACGATTCTGAGCCTTCATAATGGTGATGAATTTCTTGTTGCTCTTACTGATCTGATTAAAAGACTGGCTGTGGACCATCTTCATATACTTGGGGACATATATGACAGAGGAGCACATGCAGATAAGATATTAGATCTTCTGATGGAACATCACAGCGTTGATATCCAGTGGGGAAATCATGACATATTGTGGATGGGAGCTTTTTGTGGCAATCCGGTGTGTATGGCACTTGTGGTCAGGAATAATATTAAGTACAAAACTATGTCAATTCTTGAGAATGGTTATGGAATAAGCCTAAGATTTCTTCTACAGTTCGCAGTTAATACATATTCAGATAAAAATGTTGATGACGCAGTCTATAAAGCTATTTCTGTGATTTTATTCAAGCTTGAAGGGCAGCTTATTAAGAGACACCCAGAATACAGAATGGAAGGAAGACTTCTGTTGGATAAGATGAATCTGGATAAAGGAACAGTAAGAATTGGTGATAAGGATTATTTTCTTAATACTAATGAATTTCCAACTGTTGACATGAATAATCCATATGAGCTTACTATGGAAGAAATGTTTCTGATGGGGAGATTCAGGGCAGATTTCATTAACAGTATGGCGCTTGAGAGGCATATCAATTTTCTATATGACAAAGGCAGCATTTATAAGATTCATAATGGAAATCTTCTATTTCATGGTTGTGTGCCACTTGATGAACAAGGGGTGTTTGATGGAATTGTTGTGGATTGCAAGTCGTATTCAGGCCGTGAGTATCTTGATTATTGCGAGTCAATGGTAAGGCAGGCAAGAACCGGTGATTCAGATGCAGTTGATTTTATGTGGTTTCTGTGGAGTAATATATTATCACCAGTGACTGGAAGGTGTATCAAAACATTTGAACGAACGTTCCTCGACAAGGATAGAAATGCTGACTATAAGAAGGCAATCGAAGAGGATAAGAATCCATACTATGTTCAGTATGAAAATGAAAGAATCTGTAAAATGATTTTAAGGGAGTTTAATCTTTATAATGAGAATGCACACATTATTAATGGACATACTCCTGTCAGGACAAAGGAGGGGCAGCACCCTGTAAGGGCTGGTGGAAAACTTATTGTTATAGATGGCGGTTTCTGCGAAGGATATCATGCTGCCACAGGAATAGCTGGTTATACACTTATTTATAATTCGCATGGAATGAAGATTAAAGAACATCATCCGTTTATGAGTATTAATATGGCAATTAATAGTAATAGGGATATTGAGTCTGAATCACAGGTTGTTTATGTGGAAAAGCAGCGGGTGTTTGTAAAGGATACTGATAACGGAAAGCAGATTGCGGAGGAGATTAATGATTTAATGAATCTGCTGAAGGTGTATAATTCATAAAATATGTGTAAATATGTAAGTTATATAATTATTTCCACTTGATTTCTATCCCCAATAGAATGTAGAATTATAAGATAAACTAGATTATTATTACGAGGAGTTGCAGCATGGAAATTTATGAAATGATTGATCTGCAGGATTGTCCAAGATGTTTTGGACCTTCTATATTAGAAGAGGAAGATCACTCTTATTATGTGATGTGTATGGATTGCGGCTGTCAGTCAGCATCATTTAGGTTTGAAAACGATGAAGACAGGCTTGATGCAGCTAAAAGAACAGCAGAATTATGGAATAGCGGTAAGGTGATATTTACAGGCCGTTCGGAATAGATATTGGAGGGAGATTTTAATTTATGAAGAGCAAAGAAGAACTTTTTAATATGCCGATAGTTGAACTGAGGGAATATATGAATTCTCTTTCTAATGCTGAAATACAGGAAGTCGCAAAGATATTTGAGGAAGATGATATTGAGAGAGACCCACTTGAACTTCTTACAGCGTCGAAGCTTTTTGATTATATGAAATATGCAAATGGTTCGGTGGATATTGAGTTTTAGGTGTTTAAGATTTTGAAATGATTTTTCATACGTTGTATGAGAATAAATATTAATCAGGAGGATTATTAATGAAAATAGCAGTAACATACGAGAATGGTCAGATTTTTCAGCATTTCGGACATTCTGAGAGCTTTAAGATTTATGAGGCAGAAGGAAAGAATATTGTCCGTGCAGAGGTAATTGGCACTGATGGAGCTGGTCATAGCGCATTGGCAGCTGTTCTTAAGGATAAAGGTGTAGATGTTCTTATATGTGGCGGAATTGGTAACGGTGCAGTCACAGCACTTTCAGAAGCTGGAATTGATGTATATTCAGGAGCAGATGGAGAAGCAGATGCAGCAGTCGAGGCATATCTTAATGGCGATTTAACATCAGCAGGTGTTAATTGCGACCATCATCACGATCATGAAGAAGGTCATGGCTGCGGACACTGTGGAAGCCATGAAGATGAAGAGTCAGGTTGCGGACATTGTGGAAGTGATGAAGGTGAATCAGACTGTGGTAGTGGTTGTGGCGGCTGCGGCGGTGGCTGTGGTACATTTACACCATCATTTGAAGGACCTAATGTGGGAAAGAAGGTAAAGGTTCATTATAAAGGAACTCTTAATGATGGAACACAGTTTGATTCTTCTTACGACAGAGGTGAACCGCTTGAATTTACTTGTGGAGCAGGAATGATGATTCAGGGCTTTGACAAGGCTGTTGCAACAATGAATGTCGGAGACGTTATTGATGTTCATCTTATGCCAGAGGAGGCGTATGGAGAAGCCGATCCAAGAGCTTTCATAACATTGCCTATAAGTGAGCTTCCTGGTGCAGAAGAACTTAAAGTTGATGATAAAGTATATCTTCAGAATATGTATGGACAGCCATTCCCAGCTAGGGTTGCTGCTTTAACTGATACTGAGATTACATTTGACGCTAATCATGAGATGGCAGGAAAAGAACTGAATTTCAGGATTGAGCTTGTAGAAGTTTTATAATTGAATAATATTAAGATACCGGCTGGTACAGCTAAATGCAGTATCAGCCGGTTATTTTATTGTCTGGAAACAAGCTCTTTAGTCAGCCGTATCCATTCTTTCAGTTCTTTCCGGTTTTCATCTTCTTTTCTGAAGGCGGCGGAGAATGGTATACGCATGTCTGGGTCGCCAACCTGTAATATAACTGAATCAGGTGAAAGCTTCATTGAAGTAAGATAACTATTTAGTGTAAATGCAATTCCATATCCCTGTTCAGCAAGTCGGATTCCTGCGTCAATACTGCTTATTTTATAGGTAAGCTCTGGCAGGACATCAGCATAGAAAAGGGCGTCTTCTTCAAGCTGTCTTATACTCTGGTTGCTGTGCTGCAGGATGAATCTTTCTTTTCTTACATGCGCAAGATCAAGCCATGGATAGATGCATGATTCTTTAGACTCTGCGAAAGATACAGCAGGGTGGCTTTTCGGAAGAATGGCAACAAGACAGTCTTCATATATGGTTTCATAGGAAAGTCTGGTGTTGCTCACACTGTTATATCCAAAGAACATATCAAGGTCACCGGCAAGAAGCTGCTCTTCATGGTCTGAGAGATGTCCGTCAATGGCATATACAACTGACTGTGGATACAGTCTGTTAAATGCAGTCATAACAGAAGGAAAGAGAGACTCAACCTGACGTACCATGTAACCAATGCGGAGTTTAACAGCCACATTTTTGCCAATATCAATCATGCGGTCCTCAAGTTCAAAGCATTTCATAGTAATATCTCTGGCAGATTTCACGAATTCCTCGCCTGCATATGTAAGAATCATGCGGCGGCCTTTCCTTTCAAAAAGCTGTATGCCAAGTGAAGTTTCAAGCTGCTTAAGATGTATGCTCAAAGCCGGCTGCGACAAGAACAGAGCATTGGCGGCTTTGGTAAGATTTCCGTAATTAGCAATTGTAAGAACATATTGCATGTCTTTTTCAGTAATCATATGAATTCCCTTTCTAAAATAGTGCATGTTTCAATAACAATGTAATAATTATACATAATTAAAATGTATCAATCAATCGAAACTATAAATTAGATTTATACTTTCGATAAAAACATACAATTTTATTTTTAGTATGATTTATATTAAAATGTATAAAAATATAAATTTGTTATGGGAGAAAATTTCATGGAAACAAAAGCAAAGAAAAAATGGAAAACGCCACATACATTTGTAATACTTGTGGTAATTATTCTTATTGCTGCAGCGGCAACATATATTGTGCCGGCAGGTGAATTTACAAGATTTAAAGATGCAGCAACAGGCAAGACTTTAGTTGAAGCTGGAAGTTATCACAGAATAGCATCAAGTCCGCTTAATCCGTTAAAGATTCCTTCAGCAATCTATACCGGAATTGTGAAATCAGCGTCAACAATCACATTTATGCTGATAATCGGCGGAGCTTTTCAGGTAATTACATCAACAGGCGCACTTACAGCGTTATGCAAGAAGTTATCTAAGACATTTTCTAAGCACAAATATGTTGTAATTCCTGTATTTTTGACATTGTTTTCTATATTCGGATTCACAATGGGAATGTCATCAGAGGTTATGATATTCGTTCCTATCGGAATTACACTTGCGTTATTCTTAGGACTTGATAAAGTTACAGGAACAGCAATGATTGCACTCGGTGCAGCGGTTGGATTCACAGCCGGATTACTTAATCCGTTCAATGTAGGAGTTGCGCAGGATATAGCAGAATTGCAGTTGTTCTCCGGGATGGCTTACAGAGTATTTATTCTTGTTGTGCTTCTTGCTGCTACAAGTGCATACATAATCTGCTATGCAAGAAAGGTTGCAGCACATCCTGAAAAAAGCGTAATATATGGAATTCCTGAAGACCAGGAGTACACATTTGACAATGCAACAGACACAATTACGGTAAGACAGATTGCAGTTCTTGTTGTTATGGCACTTGGCTTTGGAATACTTATATATGGCCTTTCAAAGAAGGGCTGGTACTTTGAAGAAATGTCAGGTCTGTTCATATTTATGGGTGTAATATGCGGATTTATCAGCGGTTACGGTCCTAGCAGAATTGCAAGGGAATTCGGAGAAGGCGCAAAGGGCATCATAGTTGGATGTCTTATTATCGGAATTGCCCGTACAGTTGAGGTAATATTAAGTGATGCCAATATTCTTGATACTATCGTGTACGGAATTGTTAATATTGTAAATGTTATGCCAGATTCAATTAAAGCAGTCGGCATGTTCTTATGCCAGTCACTTATTAACTGCGTAATCGTGTCAGGAACAGGTCAGGCAGCAGTTACAATGCCACTTATGGTGCCGGTTTCAGACCTTGTAGGAATATCAAGACAGACATCAGTACTTGCGTTCCAGTTAGGAGACGGATTCTCTAACTCAGTACTTCCAATGTCATCATCACTTATGGGATATCTTGCTGTATCAAAGATTCCATACAGTAAATGGCTTAAGTTCATGATGCCTCTGTTCCTTATATGGACAGCACTTGGATGCCTGTTTATGCTTGGTGCATTAATGATTGGATATTAGAATTGATTAGGAGCAGATATTATGTCAGACGATATTAAGAAGCAGCTTGGGGCGGTTATCGACAGCTATAAAGAAGATTTATGCCAGATGGCAGATGAGATATTCGACCTTGCGGAGATAAGCGGGGAAGAGTACAAGACATCTGATATATTGTGCAGTTATCTTGAAAAAGAAGGATTTGTGATAGAGCGTGGAACAGGACTTGAAACAGCATTCAGGGCAACATGGGATAATGGAAGTGACGGCCCGGTGATTGGAATTCTTGTTGAATATGACGCTCTTGAAAAAATCGGACATGCGTGTGGACATCATCTTCAGGGACCTGCCGGAATAGGGGCAGCAATCGCAGTAAAGAACTGCCTTCAGGATTATCCATGCAGGCTTGTTGTGTATGGAACTCCGGCAGAGGAAACTCTTGGCGGTAAGATAATTATGCTCGATAAAGGTTATATGAAAGAGCTTGACCTTGCATTTATGTCGCATGGTTCACCTAATACATCAGTAGATGAAAAATGTATGGCACTCGAGAATTTCGTGGTAACATTCCACGGAGTAAAAAGCCATGCTGCAATAAGTCCAGAAGAAGGACGCAGCGCACTTGATGCAGCGTTATTATCATTCCATGCAATTGAGATGTTAAGAGAGCATGTTAAAGATGACACAAGAATGCATTACACAATCCGTAATGCAGGTGGTCCTCCAAATGTAGTTCCGGACCTTACTGTTGCAGAATATACACTCCGTTCATACAGCACGAAATACCTTGATGAAGTTGTAGAGAGATTCTACAACATTTTAAAAGGAGCTGCGCTTATGACTGGAACAACATATGAAGTTCAGAGAGACCTTCCATTCAAGAGCAAGGTTGTGTGCCATAAGGTCAATGATATGCTTATGGCAAATGCAGCATATGAGAATGCCCCATCAATTGCGCCACCACGCGAAAAGACTGGCTCAACAGATTTCGGCAATGTGTTATATGAAGTTCCAGGCTCATGTATAAGAATTGCATTCACAGACAAGGATGCACGGCCACATTCAGAAGCCTACCTTAAGGCAGGAAAGAGTGATGCAGCGCATAATGCCATAGTATATGCAGCAAAGATAATGGCTGATTCAATATGCGATGTTCTTGTTAATCCTGAGCTTCTTGCACAGATAAAGCAGGAGTTTGAGGTGGCAAGAGAAAAAGGCTGATGAGTGGGTTTAGCGATAATATTGAATTGAATTAATAGAGTTGTAATCAGGCGGAGGAGAAATCCAAAGCCTGATTTTTTTATAAATGAATTTAACATGACAATAACTGTCCGACCTGTCTGTTATCATATGAAAAGAGCCGGAAGTCATAATTGTGGCTACTGGCAGAATAATAAAATCACAAGGTGGAATGTTTATGCAGAACGAACTTGAAGAATTGTATAACATGCTTGTAAGCGAGACGGATGTTATGAAAAATGTGGATGAACATATTGAGCAGAAGATTGAGTATGAATTGCAGCAGTTTCAGGAACTTGCAACGTGGGAAGATTATGAATGTGAACGGGACAAATACATGTCGGTTGCTGAGACAGCTAAGAAAGAAAGTTTCATGGCAGGTTTTAATTATGCTGTGAGATTACTTAAGGGCGCGGACAACTCGTAGAACGCGCTCTTTTTCATCATCTGAAAAAGACTGAAGTTCCTTCATAATTTCTCTGTCAATTGCAGAATCGTCAGAAGCGTACTCACCGGATAACACATAATCTACAGTTACACCTAGTGCATTACATATATAGATAAGTGTAGGCAGGGAAACTTTCACACGGTTATTTTCAATATTGCTTATATGAGAAGTATTGACCTCAGCAGCACTGGCAACAGCGTCCTGCGGCAAACCTTTAGATAAGCGTATTTCTTTCAACTTCTTTCCAATACTTTCAAAATCAATATTCTTCATGAAATCCCCCACAATAAAGATGATAAATACAATACATATAATTGTAATATTGATTGGCTGATGATATAATTATCTACAACTAAAACAAAATTAGTCACGGACAATACATTTTAAAAAAATTTCGTTAAATAATCATACGATATGTTCAGGTTCGAATTATAAGAATTATAAATGTTATGACAAAATATGACGCTAAGACATATAATGTCCGACCTGTCTGCTATCATAATAATAAACAAAACGAAGGAGGCAGTTATGCAGGACAACAATATTGAAGATGATAGCAGTGAAGTTTATGTGTATTTGAAAAGACCATTTCTGTTCAATATCAGATACAATTCAAGAGAAATATGGAACAAGATGACGGAGGAGGACAAGGCTCCGTATATCAATTATGAAGAATTTTACGAAGAATACAGGCTTATAAGGCTAAGAAGTATAGGGTATCCGATACTTGCGGTGGTGTATCTGTTTGCAATGTCAGCAATGGTACTTTATATCATATACATGTTTACAGGTTTTAACATATTTTCATTATTTGTGTGATGTATAATTATTGAAACACATTTTTATGAAAATGTTGTATAAAAATGCAGAGAAAGTGATTTTATATTAGCATTTATTATGATAAAGTGCTAAAATATTAACAGATTAAATCGTGAATTGATGAGTGCAATCTTACAAACGACTTAAAGGAGAACTACTTATGGCAAATGACTACAATGACAAGGTAAGTCGGGTATTAAGCCTGTATCAGCGCCTGATGGAAGGGGAAGTGGTTGACAAAGAGGTGGAAGCTGCCAGATATGGCGTATCTGCCAGGTCAATCCAGCGTGATATAAGTGCAATTAATAATTTTTTTGAACAGGAGACTGAAAAGAGCGGGGTAATTAATTCAATTGAATACGATAAGAAAAGGGGCGGACATTATCTCAGCCAGATATACAAGACAAGGCTGACCAACAGCGAGATACTTGCAATATGCAAGATACTGCTGGACAGCAGGGCATTTACCAGAGAAAGGATGGAGCATATTCTCGATATACTGGTTGACCGCTGCACACCGGCAGAAGGAAAAGCAATAGTACAGGACCTTATTAAGAATGAAGAATTTCATTACATAGAACTGACGCATAAATCAGAGTTCGTTGATAAGATGTGGGATATCGGGCAGGCAATTCATCAGAACCGTTATCTTGAAATGGATTACAAAAGGACTAAAGACGGAGCAATTGTAAAACGAAGGGTAAAGCCAGTGGCAATAATGTTTTCAGAGTATTATTTCTACCTGACGGCATTTATTGAGGATGAAGATGTTAAAGCTGACTTTGATGTGATTGATGATGCATTTCCAACAATATACCGAATCGACAGGATTGCAGGCTATAAGGTTCTTGACAAGCAATTCAAGATTCCATATGGAAATCGTTTTAAAGAAGGCGAATTCAGAAAAAGAATTCAGTTCATGTATGGTGGAAAGCTTCAAAAGGTCAAATTCAAGTATAAAGGGACAAGCGTGGAAGCAGTTCTTGACAGGCTGCCAACTGCGAAGATTCTGGAAGAAAAAGATGGCGTATACACGATATCTGCAGAGGTGTTCGGCAAGGGCATCAATATGTGGCTGAGGAGTCAGGGCGATATGGTGGAAGTGATATAAGAAACATAAAACTAAAGAATAAATAAAAAGAAAAATAAAGAATATGTTTAATTCAAGATATAAAAAGGAAGCAATTAAAAACTGCGAGCAAGCAGGAAATATATATAAGGGCGAGTATGAAGATACAATAAATAAGAGTACAGAATTGCATGAAGATAAAGAAAAAGCAGTTGAAATATTAAAAAGAGTTGATGAATATGTGCATTCATTATCAAATAAACCTAAAGAAATAGAAAAGATGGCATCAGAGATCTTAATAAGGCGTAAGGCTTTTGAAAAAGAAATAGAAGATTTAAAAATTGAGGCAAAAAAAGCTGATAAAGCAGGTAAAAATATTGCTGGTGGTGGTGTATTAGCTGGTGCTGGTGTTGCGGCTTTTGGCCCGACGGCAGCAATGGGAATAGCAACGACTTTTGGAACAGCATCGACAGGAACTGCAATAGCAACACTTTCGGGTGCTGCCCAAACTAATGCTGCGTTGGCATGGCTTGGTGGAGGTGCTTTAGTTGCTGGAGGTGGTGGAATGGGTGCGGGAGAAACTTTTTTGGCAATGGCTGGACCGGTTGGATGGGCAATAGGCGGTGTAGCACTTGTTGGTGGCGCTGCACTTGCAAGTAGTAAGAATAAAAAAGTCGCAGAAAAAGCTGAAACAAAGTGCAAAGAAATAAAGAAAGAGATTAATGAAATAAAAGAAATAAAAGAAAAAATCAAAGCGGAGATCAGGGCAATTGTTCCTCTTAATGATGATGTCGATAAATTACTAAAAAAATTAAAGTGTAATAACAAAATAAATTATAAATCGTTTACAAAGAATGAAAAAGAAGAATTGATGGTACTTATGAATACTGCTGAATCTTTATCTAAACGAATAGGGGTTAAGATTGCATGATAGATGAATCAAAAATAGCAAATATAAATGTGACACCAAATGGATGGTCTAATGCAAAATGCGATAAATATGATTATATGATAGCTGCTTTTTGTGGAGGAATTGCAGGGCTGATAGATGTGTTTTTTGTAGGTGATCCATTAAGAAGTAATTGATAAGGCAAAAGAATTGTTTGGGCAATGCGAAAGGAATATGATTAATAATCACATCAAAAGTGGTTTGTATTTTGAATATTTTATTAGCTAAAATAGAAATTGTTTGGTTACATAATATGGGCGATTTCTGTATTCCCAATATAAAGAGTTTGAAAAATCGGAATTGTGCGCCCAGACAAGGGCGAGTAGTCTAGCAGGTGGAATGCCTGTCTGGTAAGGTCTAACCAACCGCCAGTAGCGAGTCTTGGGTGACTGCCAGTAATGGTAGTTGCTAAGCGTAGACAGCGAGAAAATAGAGAGTGTGATTGAGCCTCGAAATTTTGATATTTAGAAGGCTGACGTTTTAATTCCAGCGGAAAGCAACACAAACTTTATATTAATGATCCCAACATAATCGGTCTTGTCAAGAAGTATCTTAAAGTGGGAGTGCTGGATAATGGTGAACTTATGGTGAATGAAGAAGGTTCAGCTCAAGGAAATATCATAAGTCCAATCCTAGCAAACATATATATGCACAATGTATTGACACTATGGTATAAGTTTATTATTACCAAAGAATGCAAGGGAGATAATTTTCTAATTGTATATGCAGATGATTTTGTTGCAGGATTTCAATATAAATGGGAAGCAGAGAATTACTACAAGCTTCTTAAAGAACGAATGCCAAAGATTTATGTCAGCTTGTTTTGAAACTGTAAATATTATTATGAAGAGCCGTATGCGGGAAAGCCGCACGTACGGTTCTGTGAGGGGCTTACATTGTGAGGTGTAAGTCTACTCGACTGTGGAGGTACCTACATTGAGGGAAAATGAAAAGTACTATAAGTTATATAGTTTAAAGGAAAATAAACTATTTAGTAAATTTGGTGATAAAAAATATATTGAGTTAAATAAAGAATATTATGCGCAAGACCCACACTATAAACTTTGTTTTGCCGATATAAATCATATACTGGATTATATAGATGAGCATGGAGTAATTGTTTGTGATGTTAAACCTGTGGGTAAGGTTATAGACAGTATACTCCCTTCAAAAGTAGAATCGGAATGTGCGTGTATAATTCCTAGTAATCCTAGATCCATTTATTCGCCTGAATTCATACAAGAACTAATTAACTATGGGAATGATGATGCTTGGTCACATTTATCGGATGAGTCATATGTAATAGGAACAATAGAACACTCTAAAGGAGAAATGTGTAATGATGTAAATCTGAGTTATGAATTAAGTGAAGCATTACATCTATTATTATTAGACATTTATGATAATGACAGTTTAAATAAATGGTTTGAGGATAGAAGAGCAGGATTTAATTACAATAATATCTTAAAAAAGATAAAAAGTGATCGAATTAGTCGGAAAATAGTAATTGATGCATGGAATGTGTATGCTCCGTGTAAAAAAAGTAAATTAATGAAAATAGTCAGCTTTTTTTCTTGCTAATATATTTAGTAGAATTATTTTTCATCCATATCATTTGGCAAAACAGATGGACAATGAAATTAGTTGTAATGTAGCTTTGCTTCATGATGTTGTATGAAGATACAAGTAAAACTTTTGTTGGTTTAGAGAAAAAGTTCCCTAAACAGGTAGTTGAGATAGTACAGATATTAACACATGATGAGAAGTTAATTAAATAAGAATAATTAAAGAAAATCCAATTGTTACAAAAGTTAAGTTGGAGGATTTACAACACAATTCAAAGAAGCAATGAGTATAGGTTCAAATCTGACCCAAGAATAATTGTTATATTTGGAAAGAAAAGTTTGCAAAGGCAAAAGAAATACTAATATGGGTTAATTGTTATTTATAAAGTTCCAATATGAAAAGTATTATGGAAAAGTTATATATTCTGATGCTAAAATTTGGTTATGAAAGCAAAATAGTTTAAATGAGAAATGTCAGTTTATCAAGTAACTTTGCGGATTTCCGCTGGGCTTACATTCATTGTGGTACTGACATCTGAGAATCCTAACAGTTCATGAATATCTTTCGGAGCTGCTCTATTCGAGCATTGCGCAGAATGTGTGTCAGTGTATCTCCAAAATCAACAATCTTTACTTTTTCCTCTTGGTCGGTCTGATGATGTTCTTATGCCTTGAACCATCATAGTGGATATTGCGTCTGATTGTAAGGCCCTGTTCTTCAAGATATACCTCCTGTCATGCAAGACCACAGGCTTCACCGATACGAAGTCTAGCATAATAAGCTCTCTGGCTTGGAAGTATTGCTGGTGGTTGTAATCCTGTAGAAAGTTAATCAGTCTTTCATAATCCTCTCGTGGAATTGGCTGTATGTCGCCATCCATGTCATCATCAAAAAACAAGTTAACTTCATCCGTCTGGTATTTTAGTTTAATATACTGCATGGGATTAACAGTGATATATTGATTTGGTGATAATAAAAATCGGAATTACTGCTGTAATACTTCGGAGAAAGAACGAGTGTAATCTTTGCAGTAACCTTTTCTTTCTGAATCATCAGGATAGGTACCACAAAAGGAAAGCGGATCAAATAGGATGGTAAATGTTCAAGTGTTACATTTTTCAGCTTTCTTTCCGAAATTGGATGTTTTGATATTGGAAATAACACAGAGTTAATTTTGGACTATATTGTTGTTGAGGGTACAGGTCTTTAAGTTTTCCTCTGCCAATATATCAAGTGATTTTATAACTGTAGTATTTTCTGATTTTGTAATGCATTTTTACTTTTGTAGTCATTCATTGACTGACGGAGTAGATGTAGGAAGAACTCAACTAGAAAGACAGGACTATCAGAAAATTGAAAGTGTAGCTCGACGAATCGCTGACATTGAACGAGGAGTTAAATAGCAAGAATAAAGTAGAGAACATTCAAGCATTAAAGAACGACTTGAGGAAAACAAAAGAATTGTTGCAGAGTGATAAAGAGAAAACGCGCACCGTTCAAACCATGATAGATTTATGTCGATATAATCAGAGACAGGAATGTGATTTTATGTACTCTCCCATCAGAAAAAAGTAGAGATACTGGTTGAAGAGCCAGTGCTCTATCAAAAGTGTGGAAATTGTAACTGAACAACTTATCTGAAATCTGAGGAAAAGTATGATATACGGCGGAAAAATGATAGGCAGATAGGAACACACCTGCATAGCAGGTGGTTTATTTTTATTGCCGATACAACAAAAATGCAATCTATGATTTTTTACAGATTGCATTTTATCGAATTTTTACTATGAGTTATTTGCCATAACGCGAATTTTTGCTATGACTTTTTTGCATTAACCCGACTGTTTTACTATGAGTTGTTCTTGCAAATTTGCTTTACATTTTCGTTCCATGGTGAAAGACTTTCCAATTGTTCGTCTGTCATCTTTTCATCTGGTCTTGATTTCAATAAGAATTCAAGATATTTGTATGGATTAATTCCATTAGCTCTTGCTGTTCCTAATAGTGAGAATACCATCATGCTTGCATCTGCGCCATCAGTTGTATCATAGAACATCCAGTTTTTCCGGTTATGTGCTCTTAACATATTTCAAGAAAAATGTCATAGTTACCTTATTAATCGTAAAGGAGGTAGCTTATGAACCTAAAAATCATTCACAACTTCAAGAAATTTCTTGAAAACAGGGGATATTCTCCACAAACAATTCATACTTATATGAAAGCGTTAGAACAAGCACCAGATTCATGGAATGTAACAGAAACACAACTTTTGTATGAGCACATAAATTATACCCTGACCGATAACAATCAAACTTTTAGTCCGTCCACCAGACACAACATAGGACCTGCTTCAAGTTTATTGTTTCAGATGCAAACTGGTGAAGTCTTTAGAAATTATGATAGAAACCAGAAATATAAAACAACAAGACATAAGGAATTGCTGGAAGAATTCTTCAAATATTCTACTGAATTCAAACACATCACTAACTATGGTATTTCCCTGAAGGTGTATGGATTCTGTACCTGGATCAGGAGAGCGAAATGAGAACATCGAGTTACCTGATTATGAAGAGACTGCCAAGCTTATGGCCACTCGCAAAAATATGACACTCATGTGCATGGATAATTCGCCATCAATTCTTCGCAAAGATGGATTTGAGTTCCCTTATGATAAGTACAAAGACAAGATATATAAGGATATGGAACAAATGTCAAAATACTGTGGATTAGATGATCGGAGAGAAACAATACTTCCTAAAGATTCTCATAAACCAGATATGAATGTTTCCACAACCACTGAATTACCGTTCGATACAGACAAGGCAAAGCTGTTTGGTTCATCCAGCGAAAAATCAAAAACACCATTTCCAGGATAGATGAGCCTTTTTGGTGATATGGAAGACGACAGAACCCCTGAACTTGTAGAAGCTGAAGACATAGAAGTAGCAGTTCATAAAAGTCCCTGTAAGAAAAAGGCAATATATGATGAGATGTTTGGCTCTCTTCCTGTAAGACAGGTTAAACTGGATAATCTTAAGCTGGAAGAACTTATATGTGCTAATTGTGGAGATAAGATGGTTGCCATAGGTACAGAAGTGGTATTTCATCCTGCTACACTTGAGCGTATTGAATATATAGCAACCACATATGAATGTCCATCATGTAAACTGACGGAGAATCCATATTTTATAAAAGATAATGATGCAAAGACACTGGTTCCACACAGTTATGTTTCTGCCAGTCTTGCAACATATGTGATGTATTCCAAATTCATTAATGCAATGCCATACCACAGACATGAAAAAGATTTCACAAATCCGGCAGTACAGGGAATACTCTATGTGGGATTATGTAGCGCTTACAAAAAACAAAGAACCATACATATCGGTTACCCGTTCATCAGGTACAGCAATGAACATGTAAATGATTTTTATTTGCGAAAAAAAACAAATGATAAACTCATAATGTAAGCAAAAGTTATTAGATAGGAGACCAATTATGAAGAAGAACATCGACAAGTTGAGAGAAGAAATTATTAGAAAAGGGACAATTGGTTAAG